>UMJB01018535.1_pt1 | contig 19814 bp, 17 predicted proteins | sample 1965961 | NCBI WGS metagenome assembly UMJB01 (sample SAMEA4836139, study PRJEB28245) | human gut metagenome | biome: gut microbiome; material: fecal sample | place: Denmark | collected 2008
CCCGCGCACAGGCGCGAGAACCATTTCTGGTTCTCTTTTGGCACGCAAAAGAGAACTTAGCCCCAATGCAAAAGCGCTCTGCCCCCGCGCCACCGGCGCGTGAACCAGTTCAAAGTTCCTTTAAGAACCCATCCAGCTCCCGCTGGTTCCGAATCAATACATATTTCTCCGGGTACTTTTCCCTGATCCTCTCCAACTGCGCCCACTTTTGCTTCGTGCGCCCATCGTGGAGGATCCAGCGGACGAATTCGGCATCTATCTTCTCTTCGCACCCGGGCGCAGACGACTCCCTCACACGGCCTTTGTTCTGCTGCCAGCGCCGTATCGCCCGCCAAAGGCAGACCAGCGGTGAAAACCAGAGCACGACGATTTTATCCGCTTCTTTCAGCCGACGGGCATAGCAGGTCTTGCTATAATTGCCGTCGATGACCCAGCCGCCTGCGTTCTCGTCGAGAAACTGCCGGACAATGGCTTCTTCCTCGGCGAAGGGCCGCTCCACCCAGCCGGGCAGGAAATGCACGGTATCCATATGGAGCACCGGCAGGCCGTATCTCTCCCCCAGGCGCTTTGCCAGCGTGGATTTCCCGCTGCCGCTGGTACCAAGTATCGCTATTTTCATCTCTGCCTCCTTTTACCTTATATAAGATGTATCAGACAGTATACGCTGCCCGTCTGATAACGTCAAGTTCCGGCTTGACATTTCGTCCACCTGCTCGTATGCTATAATCATAGAGTCTATGACAGGAGGTCTTGCAGATGGCATCTCCAAAAAAACGTATCAATCCGCTTTTTGTTGCTTTAGCGGTCGTGCTGGTGGCCGTAGTGGTCGCTGTGGGCGTGGTCTTTTTCCAGCTGCACAGCAAAATCTCGGCTCTGCAAACCGGTGCATCCTTCACCTTCCGGTATGAGATAACGCCCAACAGCCCGGATAAGCCGCCGCTGCTGAACATCCTCGAGCGGGTGAACGCTTCCAGCGGCAGTATCAGCGGCCAGTATGCGCCCGGAAAGCTGCAGCTCTCTTTCTACCAGCTCAACGAAGACGACTCCGTCAAGACGTCTCCCTTCACCCGGGTCTATATCGACTCGGAAGAGACTCTCTTCGACATCGGGCAGCTCTACACCGTTCTGCGTCAGGCTGTCACCGATAAACTCTCCATCGCAAGCGTTCTTCTGCCCGAGTGGAGCCTCGGAGACTACATCTCCCAGACGCAGGCTTCCGCCGTGCTGGGCGTCGAGACGAACAAGGTCGAGCTTCAGGAGCTTTCCGGCTTCACCCTCTCGCTCAAGGGGCTGAAAAAAGTCTCTCCTTCCGCCGCGCGAGACGGCTACCGCTACTATCAGTTCCCCGCCGCAGCCGACGGCACGACCCTCGTGCTCGGCTTTTCGACGGACGCTCTCTTCTCGAAGACCACGCCCATCCATGTGTTGCTGACCATCCCGGACCACAACGTCCACATCCAGCTCACCGGCACGGTGACCTCTGCCAAGACGGTGCTCTCTCCCCCGGCTTCCCGGATGAGCGACGAGGACATCGCCACGCTGGCTCAGATACGCCAGAGCATCGAGTCTGTCTGGAAGATGATCCAGTCCGCCACCCAGACCACAAACTGAATGATACAAAAAAAGCAGACGCTTTGTGCAGCGTCTGCTTTTTTGTTTGCGATTATTTACCGGTCGAGGATACGGCCATCCACCGAGAAGGTGACGACATTCCAGGGGATGAACTTGCCGCTGTTCTTGAGGGCAGTGACGGCGGCGTGTTCGAGACCTCCGCAGCAAGGCACCTCCATCCGCAGGACGGTAACGCTCTTGATGTCGTTATTGCGGATGATCTCGGTCAGCTTCTCGCTGTAGTCCACGGCATCCAGCTTGGGGCAGCCGATGAGGGTAACATGGCCGCGCATGAACTCCTGATGGATGTTCGCGTAGGCGTAGGCGGTGCAGTCGGCGGCGATAAGCAGCTTGGCACCGTCAAAATAGGGTGCATTCACCGGCACGAGCTTGATCTGGCAGGGCCACTGGGCCAGCTGCGAGGGCTGGGCGGCGGCAGGAGCTGCAGCCGGTGCGGCCTGCTGGCGGTCAAACTGGCGCATGGCGCTGCCCGGGCAGCCGTGGAAGACGGGCTTTTCGGCAGCGGCAGCAGCCTTTTTCTGTTTGTTTTCCAGCACAGCCTGCTCATCGTAGGCAGCGGCCTCCCGCTCCTCGAAGGTGATGGCACCGGTGGGGCAGCCGGGCAGGCAGTCGCCGAAGCCGTCGCAGTAGTCGTCGCGCATAAGCTTGGCCTTTCCGTTCACGAGGCCGATGGCACCCTCATGGCAGGCAGTGACACAGGCACCACAGCCATTGCATTTTTCTTCGTCTATATGAATGATTTTACGTATCATATCCACACTCTCCTTTTCTTGATGGGCCTATTATAACAGATGCTTCGTCCTATTTCTGTTGTCATGACCACAAAGAGAGAGGAAGTTTTTCTCAGTAATGCACGACATTGCCCGCATTGCGGATGCGTGCCAGCACCGACTCTGCCTCCGGACTGCGGAAATAGTCGAGGCTGGTCTTGGGCAGCAGCGTCTCGAGGGTATCCCAGTCGCCGCTCTGCAGGCACTGGCGGACGGTGGAAGCACTGATGGCCTTGCCGTTTGCTTCTTTGCGGGGTACAACGACACACTCGATACCCGCTTTGGGCAGCTGCTCGCACATAATCTGGTTGTAAAGCCCCGTCACCTGACTGGTAGGCTCCTCGCCCACATAACGGGCAGTGATGTTCAGCGCCGCCGCGATTTTCGTAAAGACGGCGAGGTCCAGCCGGGCGTGGCCGTCGATGACAGCTGCCTCATCCTTCAGGAAGTAACTGGGGAAGGTGGCATTCGAGATGATGTAGGGGCCGCTGTCGTGGAGCACCACATTCGGCAGATGGGCCACGCCCGCCTCCACCAGCTTCCTGCGCACGGCAAAAGGCACGAGGCTGGCGTCCTCACTGACCACGAACAGGTGGAGCGTGTCGCAGGCGGCAGCAGCTTTTTCCACAAGATACTGATGACCGAGGGTAAAAGGGTTCGCGTTCATGACGAGGGCCGCACTTTTGCCCTCGGTCCTGGTCTTTTCCAGATCGCGCAGATAAGCCCCGAAGCCGTCGCGGCGGTTCTCCATGAAGACAAGGGTATCCTCCACCCGGGCGATCTCGTAGAAGCCGAGGTCGCCGAAAAACTTGGAGCTTTTTACCTTGGTGTAGAGAAATAGGTGCATATTCCCCCGTGCGCACTGCACCTCGATGAGATGGGTGATGATCTGGTTCAGCAGACCCTCGCCCTGATGGGCGCTGCTGACGGCGAAGCACCGCAGGGTGTTGCCGAAGCAGCTGCCAGTGCCGATGACGTTGTATTCCTCGTCGAACATGGCGCAGATGTAGTCCAGATTGCCGTCGCGGCGGATGCCCTCCTGACCCAGCAGTGTGTCGATTTGGGCCAGAACGGTTTTATCGGTCGGATAGACCTGCGAAATGGTATATTCACTCATCGATATTCCCCTCAGTAGTAACAAAATGGAGCAGCCAGGTCAGTGCCAGCAGGTCGGCACTGCCGCCGGGCGAGAGATTTTCCGCAATGAACCGGTCATCCAGCGCCGCGAGCGCATCTTTATCCGGGTAAGGTGTCTGGGCGAGAAGGGCTTTCAGCTCTTCGGTGAGGGCCAGCTGACGCTCCCGGCTCGAGCGGGCAATGATGTTGGTATCGGTGCTGTTGGCCAGGATGGCCAACAGTGCGCCGCCGCCAGTGCGGTCGAAGTCGTAACCCCTGGCAAGGCCCTCTTCCAGCACCGGCAGACCGACATTCAGCACCGTGGGAAGTCCAGCTTCCACCTGCCCCCGCACACCAGTGATACCGTACTGAATATAAAGCTTCTGGCCCGCGGTGGCGGCGTTTTCGGCAGTGACGCCTGCAAAATCCTTCTCGGTCAGGCCCGCCGTCATTGCGGATACTTCCGCCAGAACGCGGGCTGCTTCGGCCCAGAGGGAGCGGTCGAGGCGTCCCAGCGCCGCGCAGACGATGCCCACCGAAAAGACCGCGCCCTTGTGGGTGTTGACGCCTCCGGTGGCGTCCAGCATCTCGCCCTCAGCCTCACAACCCAGAGGCCGCAGGGCCGCGAATGTCTCGGGCGCGGGCTGTTCCGCCGTCTCGCGGCCCGTCTGGGCGCAGGCTTCAAAATAGGGATAGAGCGCCGCGGCGCTGTCCATGAAGGTGAAGACGTCCATGTCTTTATGGCTTCCGCTGTTACGCCGGTCCACAAGGCCGGGCTTCGGGGTTGTGGTCACTTCGTAGAGCAGGGCGCGGACGGCCAGACGGGCCGCGTCGGCAATGTCCTGCGCGTCCCGGGCCTCGGTCAAGATCTCCGTCGTCTTTTCCTGCAGTTCGGCCACGGTATGGATGCGGCGGCTGCTGCACACCTTAGCAGGCCCGCCGCAGATGAGACAGCGGCGGCCTTCGAGGTTTAGCTCTTCTCTGTCCACTTTGAGGCCGTCCGGACGGATGACGTCCATGTCGAACAGCCGCCCCAGCGGGGTGGCGTCCTCGATGTCGGTGGTGAATTTCTTGATGGTCAGCGGGTCGGCGTCCAGCACATAGAACGCCTCGCAGCCGGTCACTTCCCGGACGGCGTCCTGATACAGCGGCGTCAGCTTTGCCCGCAGAAACTGCTGGCGCAGCAGCTGACGCCCCCGCGCAAAGCCCCGCCGGATGAGGGGCGAATCCTTTATCGGGCCGCAGATATTCATGGTAAAGCAGATGAGCGGCTTGTGGTACTGGGCCAACAGCTCCTGCTGATGCTGCACCCGGCGCTCCCGTGCATCCAGCATCTGGACCAGCGAAACAGTCGTTTCCATGTTTTTCTCCTCTCAGCGGTGCTTTTTGAGCATGTCCATAAAGAGCTGCACCTGCGGCAGGGCGGCTGCGTCTCTCTGGCAGAAAATATAGGTGCGCCGGACGAAGGGCTCACCGTTCTCGAAGGTGCAGGGCTTGACATATCCTTTGAAGTTATCCAGCGCCACTTCCGGCATCAGCGCCCAGCCAAGGCCCCGCTCCACCATCTCGCGGCAGACCATGATGTTATCCACCACAAAATTGCCCGCATCGTTGGTCACGCCGTTCTCGTAGCGCCAGCGGGCCATCTGGGCGCTGATGGTGGCGTCGCTGCTGTGGTCGATATAAAGGTAATCGGAGATGGGTCTGTCCTTGTTCTCCTCGCTGCAGATCAGGCAGATATTCTCCTGCGAGAGCAGGAACTGGGTGCCGTCCCACGGATACTCGCCCCGCAGCACTGCCACGTCCCGCGAAGAGTCCAGCATCTGCTGGTAGATGTTCCGGCTGTGGCCGGTAGCGATGTCGAGGCGTACCTTCGGGTATGCTTTGTGGTATTCCGTCAGCACCTCGGGCAGACGGTAGTAGGAGAAGTTCACCGAGATGCCGGCCCGCAGGGTGCCGCAGGCTTCGCCCCGAATGGAAGCCAGCTGGCGGCGCATCTTTTCCATCTCGCGGGCAGCGGCGGCGCTGTGGAGCAGCACCTGTTCACCTGCCGGCGTGAAGCGGATGCCCTGCCGCGAGCGCAGCACGATCTCCACCCCCAGCTCCTGTTCCAGCGCCTTGATGCGCTTGGAAAGTGCCGACTGGGTCATGTACAGTTTGTCCGCTGCGTGGGTGATGTTGCGCGTCTCGTCCAGTGCGTGCAGCAGCTCGTAATCTTTTTCGTCCATCGTAGCTCTCCCCCTATTGCCCTTTATTTTTCTTATCATTTCTGTTTGCGCTTCATCGCGGCGCTTTTTCTCTGATTCCATATCTGTTATTCATAATACAACAGATTTCAGCAAATGAAAAGGGGGATATTCGCCTTGATTTTTCCGAAAGTCCATTCCCAGATGGAATAACTCAGCACTTTTCTTGCGGCTTTCTTAACCCTGCCTTAATTCCATCTTAATGCGGTGTTGTTGTACACAACATCTTCATTTTTTCTTTGCTGATGGGCGGTCTTCCTCCCGCAGTACAGCAAACGCAGTTCTCTTTTCATTTTTGCCTGAAAAATCAGTAAAAGTCCAGTTTATTGGACAGTATTTGCATTATCATAAAAACAAGAAAAGACTCGTTTCTTTCTTCTTTGGCACATTGCAGATTTTTCCGTCTGCTTTTTGTGCAAAGTCCCAGAATTTTTCGTCGAAAAGCGCGTTTTGTTGACAGCCGCTTTTTGAAAAGCGTATCCTTATTGCAAACCAGAGTCAGGAGGTCATTTTATGGAGCACTCCACACGTCTTGCCCACATCAGCGAGGACGGCACCCGCACCCAGACCGTCTACGACCATCTCGCCGGCACTGCCAGACTGGCCGGTTCCTTCGCAGCCCCCTTCGGGGCACAGAGTGAGGCCGAATTTGCCGCGTGGCTCCACGACGTCGGCAAATACAGCGACGCCTTCCAGCTGCGGCTCAAAGGCGGCCCCAAGGTGGACCACTCCACCGCCGGGGCGCAGGAGGCCTGGGTTCGCCAACATCTCCACACTGCCTTTGCCGTGGCCGGACACCACAGCGGCCTGCCCGACGGTGGGAGCCCCGCCGATGACCCGGGCGACGCCACCCTGTTTGGCCGGAGCAAGAAGCCGATAGCCCCCTACGACGGCTGGCAGGAAGTAACGCTCCCCGCCTCGACGCCGCCCGCGTGGGCCTGCGCCGACCCGCTGAGCCTCGCGTTCTTTACCCGGATGCTCCACTCCTGCCTCGTGGACGCCGACTTCATCGACACCGAGACCTTCATGGACGGCAAGGCCGCACCCCGGGGCAGCGGCACGGACATCGCCGCGCTGCGGGACATCGTTTCGGCACAGGCGCAGCGTTATCTCAGGGCCGAGTCTCCCTCACCCGTCAGCGTCCAGCGCAACACCGTCCTCCGCGCCTGCCTCGAGAAAGGCGCGCACGGCCCACAGGGGCTCTACACCCTCACCGTACCTACCGGCGGCGGCAAGACCTTCGCCTCCCTCGCCTTTGCGCTGGAGCACACCGCCGCCCAGAAGATGAAGCGGGTCATCTACGTCATCCCTTATATGTCCATCATCGATCAGACCGCCGCCGTCTTCTCGGGCCTGCTGGGCGCAGAAAATGTTCTGGCCGACTTCTCCAACGCCGAGTACAAGACTGTTGAGCAGGACGACCTGACCCCCGCCCAGTACCGCCAGATGCTGGCCAGCGAAAACTGGGACGCCCCCGTCGTGGTGACGACGGCGGTGCAGTTCTTCGAGTCGCTCTACGCCAACCGCAGCAGCCGCTGCCGCAAGCTCCACAACATCGCCGACAGTGTCATCATCTTCGACGAGGCGCAGACCCTCCCGGGCGACTACCTTGCCCCCTGCGTCAGTGCCATCGCCCAGCTCATCCAGCATTACCACTCCACGGCCGTCCTCTGCACGGCCACCCAGCCTGCCCTTGAGCCGCTCTTCCAGCGCTTTGCGCCTGAGCTCCACCCGCAGGAGATCACGCCCGACGCGGCCCGCCTCTACGAGGTGCTCCGGCGCACCACACTGCAAGACCTCGGCACCCTGCCGCAGGAGGAGTTCGCCGCCCGGCTGGCCCGGCACCCGCAGGTGCTCTGCGTGGTCAACCGCCGCAAGACGGCCCAGCAGCTCTACGCCGCTCTGCCCGCCGAGGGCAGCTACTGCCTGACCACCCTGCTCTGCGCCGCCGACCGCCGCCGTCAGCTGGACGACATCCGCCAGCGGCTGAAAGAGGGTCTGCCCTGCCGGGTGGTGTCCACCTCTCTTATCGAGGCGGGCGTGGACGTGGATTTTCCCGTCGCTTACCGCGAGCAGTGCGGTCTTGACTCGCTCTTACAGACTGCCGGGCGCTGCAACCGCGAGGGGCGGCGGGGCGCAGAGGAAAGCATCGTCTACCGGTTCCGGCTGGACGAGTGTTCCACGCCCCAGATGCTCAGGCAGAACGTCAGCGCGCTGGACTACACCGCCCGGCATCAGGACACACTGGACACACCCCGGGCCATTCAGCTCTACTTCAACGAGCTCTCCGAACTGCGCGGCCCCGACGCCGTGGACAAGCACGGCATTCTGGATGCCTTTCTCCGAGGCATCCGGGGCTGCCAGTTCCCCTTTGCACAGGTGGCGGAGGAATTCCGCCTCATCGAGAACGCTGCCCGCACGGTCTATCTGCCCGTCGGCGAGGGCGCGGCCCTCTGTGAACAGCTGCGCAGCGGTCATGTTGCCCGGACGCTGCTGCGGAAGCTGGGCGTTTACAGCGTCTCCTGCTATAAGGACCAGTTCGACAAGCTTGACGCCGCCGGGGCGCTGGAACTGCGGCCCGATGGTTCCGCCATCCTCACCGACACCAGCTGCTACAGTGAAAAGACCGGCCTTGCCATGGATGTGGAGACGGGCATCGGCCTTTACTTCTAAAAGAAAGAGGTGGTTTCAATGACCGATATTCATCTTAGTCTGAAAATTCAACTTCACCCGGAAAGGAGGCGATGCTGATGTCCATGCTCATTGAAGTATGGGGCGACTATGCCTGTTTCACTCGTCCGGAAATGAAGACCGAGCGTGTGAGCTACGACATGATCACTCCATCCGCTGCGCGGGGCCTTGTGGAAGCCATCTACTGGCACCCCGGGCTGCGTTATACGGTTGACCGCATCTATCTGCTCAAGCCCTTCGGCCTTGACCCCGAGGATGAAGCGTCCACCGAGGAATACACCCAGCGGCCCATCCGGTTCACCAACATCCGGCGCAACGAGGTCAAGTCCACCCTGCTGTCCTCCGCCGCCCTCAGTGCGGCCAAAGGCGGCACACCGCCGGTGCTCTACACCTCGGAGGACATCCAGCAGCGGGCCGCGATGGTCCTGCAGGACGTCCACTACGTCATCGAGTGTCACTTCGATTTGACGGACAAGGCCGCCCCCAGCGACAATCCCGGCAAGTTCCAGGACATCCTGCGCCGACGCCTGCGCAAAGGTCAGTGCTATCACCAGCCCTGTTTCGGGTGCCGGGAGTTCCCGGCCAACTTCCGGGAGTGGCCGGGCGGCAGCATTCCGGCACTGAAGGTCACGCAGGACCTCGGCTTCATGCTCCACAGCCTCGATTACTCTGATTCGGCCAACATCCGCAGCCAGTTCTTCCGCGCAAAGCTGGTGGACGGCGTGATGGAATGCCGGGACGTGGAGGTGTTTACATGATACTCCAAGCACTCACCGCCTATTATGAACAGCTCTTGAAGCAGGGCAAGGTGGAGGCCCCCGGCTGGGACAGTAAGTTCAAAGTCAGCTATGAACTGCGCCTCGGCCCCGACGGCCAGCTCCTCGCCCTCAACGACCTGCGGCAGGAAGTCCCCAAGGGCAAAAAGACCGTCATTGCCCCCCGGGAGCTCCCTGTCCCCCACCGGGTCAAGCGCGCCTCCGGCGTCGCCGCGAACTTTTTGTGCGACAACACGTCCTATCTGCTGGGCGCAGACGAGAAGGGCAAGCCCGAGCGCTCCCGCCAGTGCTTCGAGGCCTGTGCCGTCCTCCACCACAAGGTGCTCGACGGTGTGGACTCCCCTGCCGCCAAAGCCATCCTCGCTTTTTTTGACAGCTGGAAGCCGGATACAGCCCCCACCCACCCGCTGCTGGCAGAGCAGTGGGCCGACCTGAATAACAACGCGAACCTTGTGTTCGGCTACGAATCCCCCGACGGCGCCCACTGGCTGGCCACCACAGATGACGCCATCCGGGCCGCATGGCAGTCCGCCTTTGACACCTCCGATGCAGACGCCGAGACGGCCCGCTGCCTCATCACCGGCAAAGAAGCCGGCATCGCCCGCATCCACCCCGCCATCAAAGGTGTGATGGGCGCACAGGCCGCCGGTGCGGCACTGGTCTCCTTCAACGCGCCCGCTTTCTGCTCCTATGGCCATGAGCAGGGTGCCAACGCCCCTGTCAGCGAGTACGCGGCCTTCGCCTACACCACGGCCCTCAATCTGCTGCTGGCTGACCGGAACTGCTGCCAGCGCATCGGCGACACCACCATCGTCTGCTGGGCCGAAAACGCCGCTCCCGCCTACTCAAACGCCATGTTGATGTTTTTCTGCGGCGGTGCCGAGGCGCGCGGCGTCTCGGAAAGCGACCTTGCCGCCGCACTGAAAGCCCTTTCTCAGGGACGCCCCGTCTCCTTCCTCGATGACAAGCTGGACCCGAACCAGAACTTCTATGTGCTGGGCATCTCGCCCAACGCGGCCCGGCTCTCCGTCCGGTTCTTCCTGCGCAACAGCTTCGGACAGTTTGCCAAAAATCTGCAGGACCACGTCGACCGGCTCAGCATCACCCGCCCCGCCTTCGACAAGCGGGAAAACCTGTCGGTCTGGGCGCTGGCGCAGGAGACGGTCAACCAGAAATCCCGGGACAAAAATCCATCGCCCCAGCTGGTGGGCGATCTGCTCCGGGCCATCCTCACCGGCGGACCCTATCCCGCCACCCTGCTCAATGGCGTGACTCTGCGCATCCGGGCCGAACGGGAAGTCACCCGGGGCCGCGCCGCCATCCTGAAAGCCTATTATCTCCGCAACTACCCCACCGAGCTCAACAAGGAGGTATTTACCGTGAGCCTGAACGAAAGCAGCAATGTCCCCTATGTTCTGGGGCGTCTCTTCTCTGTGCTGGAGACGATCCAGAGCGTCGCCAATCCCGGCATCAACGCCACCATCAAAGACCGGTACTTCAACTCGGCCTGTGCCACCCCGGCAACGGCCTTCCCTACGCTGGTCAAGCTGGCTCAGAAGCATCTGCAGAAGATGAGCACCCCCAACGAGGTGCATTTCAGCAAACAGCTCACCGAGCTGATGGCCCAGCTGCCCGAGACAGGCTTCCCGGCGCGGCTCAGCCTGCCGGAGCAGGGTGTCTTTGAGATCGGCTACTACCACCAGATCCAGAAACGCTACGCCAAAAAGAATGAGGAGGAATAAACCATGTCTGAGCCCATCAAGAACCGCTATGATTTCGTCATCCTGTTCGACGTCGAGAACGGCAACCCCAACGGCGACCCCGATGCAGGCAATATGCCCCGTATCGACCCCGAGACGGGCTACGGTCTGGTGACCGATGTCTGCCTCAAGCGGAAGATCCGCAACTATGTCGAGACCCTGAAAGAGGACGAAAAAGGCTATCGTATCTACATCAAGGACGGCGTTCCCCTCAACCGCAGCGATGCCGAGGCCATCAGCACGCTGGGCATCGACCCCGACCTGAAAGCTGCCAAAAAGGCCGACCCCGACATCGATGCCAAGCTGCGGGACTATATGTGTGAGAACTACTTCGACATCCGCACCTTCGGTGCCGTCATGACCACCTTCGTCAAGGGTGCGCTGAACTGCGGTCAGGTGCGCGGCCCCGTCCAGCTGAGCTTTGCCCGCTCGGTGGACCCCATCGTCCCGCAGGAAGTCACCATCACCCGCGTGGCCATCACTACCGAGGCCGATGCCGAGAAGAAGGGTACTGAGATGGGCCGCAAGCACATCGTGCCTTACGCCCTCTACCGCGCCGAGGGCTATGTCTCGGCCAACCTCGCCCGGAAGACCACCGGCTTCTCCGAGGATGATTTGAAACTTCTGTGGACTGCCATTCTGAATATGTTCGAGAACGACCACAGCGCTGCCCGGGGCAAGATGGCCGTGCGGGAGCTCATCGTGTTCAAACACGATTCTGAGCTGGGCAATGCCCCGGCCTATAAGCTCTTCGACTCCGTCGCCGTCCAGCGCAAGCCCGATGTGGACGCCGCCCGCAGCTACCGCGACTACACCGTCACGGTAGCAGACACTCTGCCGGAAGGAGTCACCTGCGAGAGGCTGTCCTGATGGGCGGCGCAGACGACTGGCTGCCCTTGTCGGGCATCCAGCACTTCTGCTTCTGCCGCCGCCAGTGGGCGCTTATCCATCTGGAACAGCAGTGGGCGGAGAACCGCCGCACCGTCGAAGGCCAGCTCGACCACACCCGCTGCCATGACGCAAACCAGACCGAACGGCGCGGTGGCCTGCTCATCACCCGAGGGATGCAGGTGGTCAGCCGTCGGCTGGGCCTGAGCGGAAACTGCGATGTCGTCGAGTTCCGGGCCGACCCGGAGGGCATCCCTCTGCAAAGCACGGAAGGGCTCTGGAAGCCCATGCCTGTCGAGTACAAGCATGGGCGCGCCAAGGCCAGCGACGCTGACCGGCTGCAGCTCTGCGCACAGGCCATGGCGCTGGAAGAGATGCTGGTGTGCAGCATCCCGGAGGGTGCGCTCTTCTACGAGGAAACGCGGCGGCGGGAGGTCGTGCCGCTGACCGAAGAACTGCGCCAGGCCACCCAGAAGATGGCCGATGAGATGCACGCCTATTTTGCCCGGGGCTATACCCCCAAGTCAAAGCCCGGCACCCACTGCAACGCCTGCTCCCTCAAAGAGCTCTGCCTCCCCGTGCTGTATCAGCGTGCCGACCCGAAAGCCTATCTCCGCGCCCATCTGGACGAGATGCAGGAGGCCGCGCCATGAGAAAGTTTTTGAATACGCTCTACGTCCTCAACAAGGACGCCTATCTTTCCCTCGAGGGGGAGAACATCGTCCTGCTCTGCAACAAGGCTGAAATTGGCCGGGTCCCGCTCCACACGCTGGAAGGCATCGTCTGCTTCAGCTATCCCGGCGCAAGCCCTGCCCTGATGGGTAAATGTACCAGCCTCGGGGTCGATTTGAGCTTTTTCAGCCCGCAGGGCCGCTTTCTGGCCCGGGCCGTGGGCGAAGAGCGGGGCAACGTCCTGCTGCGGCAGACCCAGTACCGCATCGCAGACAGCGAGGCAGAGAGCTGTCTCTATGCGCGCAATTTCATCCTGGGCAAAGTCTATAACGCCCGCTGGGTGCTGGAACGGGCCACCCGCGACCACCCTCAGCGGGTGCCGGTGGAACAGCTCAAGCGCACCAGCGCCCAGCTGGCGGCGGCGCTGCCCCTCATCGAGCAGTGTGACGACCTCGACCAGCTTCGCGGTCTGGAGGGCGAGGCGGCACAGCGGTATTTCGACTGCTTTGATTCACTCATCCTGCAGCAGCACGATGATTTTTCTTTCGCAGGCCGGAGCCGCCGCCCGCCACTGGACAACACCAATGCCCTGCTCTCTTTTGCTTATTCGCTTCTGGCCTCCGACTGCACGGCGGCTCTTCAGAGTGTGGGCCTCGACCCCTACGTCGGCTTTCTCCACCGCGCCCGGCCCGGGCGCAGGAGCCTCGCCCTCGACCTCATGGAAGAGCTGCGTGCAGTTTATGCCGACCGCTTCGTGCTCTCCTGCATCAACCAGAAAATCATGACGCCGAAGCATTTCCAGAAGCAGGAGAACGGGGCCGTCCTTCTCACCGATGAGGGCCGCCGCGCCTTTCTGGGCGGGTGGCAGACCCGCAAGCAGGAGACTATCACCCACCCGTTCCTGAACGAAAAGCTTCCGTGGGGCCTCGTGCCTTATGTGCAGGCTCTGCTTCTGGCCCGCACCCTGCGGGGCGATATGGAGCTTTACCCGCCATTTTTCTGGAAGTGAGGGATGTGTATGCTGGTCCTTATCACCTACGACGTCAATACCGAAACTCCTGCCGGGCGCAAACGTCTGCGCAAAGTCGCCAAGCGCTGTGTGGACCACGGCCAGCGGGTGCAGAACTCCGTGTTCGAGTGTCTGCTGGATGCCGCGCAGTATGCCGTTCTCAAGGCGGAGCTGACGTCTCTCATCGACCCTGCGCTGGACAGTCTGCGCTTCTACCAGCTGGGCAACAACTATAAGAGTAAGGTGGAGCATATCGGCGTTCATCCGCCCTTCGAGCAGGACGGCCTGCTGTTGTTCTGAGTTTCCCGCCCCGGTGCGAAGGACGAGTTCTCAGCATTTTTCCGGCACCTTCGCACCGGATTTTTGTGTCATTTTGCATGATTTGGATAGCTCTTTGACCCGTTGTAAATCAAGGCTCTTCTAAATTCGTGCAGAATGTTGTATAATTTGTTTGAAAATAGAGATTTTGTCTCTGTTTTTGCTGTCGCCCTCCTCGCGGAGGGCGTGGATAGAAATATGTTGGCGTTTGGCCACGTCGCGCGGGTGTACGTCGCCCTCCTCGCGGAGGGCGTGGATAGAAATCACATGAGGAAGTTCTGGTAATCATCTTGACCCGTCGCCCTCCTCGCGGAGGGCGTGGATAGAAATTTGTCCAGCGCGACAGTGTGGGTGTGGTACCCCTCGTCGCCCTCCTCGCGGAGGGCGTGGATAGAAATTCGTCGCAATCCAGCCTGTGGATTCTGCCGAGAAGGTCGCCCTCCTCGCGGAGGGCGTGGATAGAAATTCCCACTCGCCGTCGTCCTCCGCGATGGCCTGCGCGTCGCCCTCCTCGCGGAGGGCGTGGATAGAAATTTGAAGATGCCGCGCATACCCTTTTCGGGCTGCTGTCGCCCTCCTCGCGGAGGGCGTGGATAGAAATCTTTGTCCACATGAGCTCTCGCTCGAGGGCTTTGTGTCGCCCTCCTCGCGGAGGGCGTGGATAGAAATATCTTCGCCACATTCGACGGGCTGCGGATGTACAGGTCGCCCTCCTCGCGGAGGGCGTGGATAGAAATCTCAACGGCCGCAGCTGCCTGCGCATCGGTGGCGGTCGCCCTCCTCGCGGAGGGCGTGGATAGAAATACACCGGTCCGCAGCAGCATGGCGTCCACAGCTGGTCGCCCTCCTCGCGGAGGGCGTGGATAGAAATCCAGCAATTCCGCCGCGTGTTCCTGGTCAATGATGTCGCCCTCCTCGCGGAGGGCGTGGATAGAAATTCTCCATGCTGCCGAAAGACGGCGGCATCGTTGGTCGCCCTCCTCGCGGAGGGCGTGGATAGAAATTCCACATAGCCAGACAGGTCAACGAAACCGGCCAGTCGCCCTCCTCGCGGAGGGCGTGGATAGAAATCCTGATGGGCCTGTGGGCTATCAAGCAGAACCCGTCGCCCTCCTCGCGGAGGGCGTGGATAGAAATTTTGCGGCGCCTAGGGCTGCCGCACCAAGACGGGCGTCGCCCTCCTCGCGGAGGGCGTGGATAGAAATCTTCCCCTGCAGCTACGACGGCTACAAGGCCCTCGGTCGCCCTCCTCGCGGAGGGCGTGGATAGAAATCTTGCTGTGTCCGTATGCTTCTAGCTCCATTCGTGGTCGCCCTCCTCGCGGAGGGCGTGGATAGAAATTTCATGGCCTCTTTGAGCTTGCTTGCGCTGTCCTGTCGCCCTCCTCGCGGAGGGCGTGGATAGAAATTTCCAGCCTCCCTCCCTGCGCGCGGCTCCGCGCGTCGCCCTCCTCGCGGAGGGCGTGGATAGAAATACTTGGTTACTCCTCGGTTACTCCTCGGGCTTGTTGTCGCCCTCCTCGCGGAGGGCGTGGATAGAAATCACACCAAAATCAGCGATAAAACGGTACAAATCCGTCGCCCTCCTCGCGGAGGGCGTGGATAGAAATTGTACATTAAGTTTTCGTAGGTCATTTTGGTCTTGGTCGCCCTCCTCGCGGAGGGCGTGGATAGAAATTTTTTGCGCACGACCTTGAGGCAGGCCGTGCAGTAGTCGCCCTCCTCGCGGAGGGCGTGGATAGAAATAGCGTCTGCGGCTCAAAAGCTTTGGCGTCGGAGGTCGCCCTCCTCGCGGAGGGCGTGGATAGAAATCCTGCCACCGGCTCACATCGACGAACCGGTAGGGCGTCGCCCTCCTCGCGGAGGGCGTGGATAGAAATTTAGTCCGCTGGTATGTGCTCCCAATACTGCACGTCGCCCTCCTCGCGGAGGGCGTGGATAGAAATTCTTCCCGGTCTTTTACCACCGCTTTTGGAAGGCTGTCGCCCTCCTCGCGGAGGGCGTGGATAGAAATACGGCAAGCGGCCCACGGCGGAAGAGCTGCGGCCGTCGCCCTCCTCGCGGAGGGCGTGGATAGAAATAGGAGGTAGACGGGCTGCGCATCAAGCGGGACGACGTCGCCCTCCTCGCGGAGGGCGTGGATAGAAATCAAGATGGTGGACGAAAGCACCATACTCCCGCAGGTCGCCCTCCTCGCGGAGGGCGTGGATAGAAATAGATAGTTGAGATGAAAATATTTCAAATCGTGCGCGTCGCCCTCCTCGCGGAGGGCGTGGATAGAAATTGCGCGTATGTAGTGCTTGCCATGATATCCTCCGTCGCCCTCCTCGCGGAGGGCGTGGATAGAAATTTAAAAAAAGTGGGGCGGCTGTTGCCGCCCCATGTCGCCCTCCTCGCGGAGGGCGGGGATAGAAATAAGGGTCGTCCACCTCCCATCCATCAGGTAGCACGTCGCCCTCCTCGCGGAGGGCGGGGATAGAAATCTCGATGTCCTCCGCAGGGCCAAACGGGGTCATGGTCGCCCTCCTCGCGGAGGGCGGGGATAGAAATTGGAGGTCTGGGGCAGCTTTGATGTTGAGGCTGACAAGTCGCCCTCCTCGCGGAGGGCGTGGATAGAAATTGCTCCGATTTAACGCACCGGACCGCATACCGGAGTCGCCCTCCTCGCGGAGGGCGTGGATAGAAATCACATGGGGCTCCTCCTCCGGCATAATGATTTTGAGTCGCCCTCCTCGCGGAGGGCGTGGATAGAAATCTCGGACTGCCCCTGTCGGAAGCTGTGCAGCTCCGTCGCCCTCCTCGCGGAGGGCGTGGATAGAAATACAACAAATTCGCAATCGCAACTGTCTGGCTCGGGGTCGCCCTCCTCGCGGAGGGCGTGGATAGAAATTACCGCGAGGGCGGCGAAATGCACGAGCGCGGCGGGTCGCCCTCCTCGCGGAGGGCGTGGATAGAAATATACGCGGTTTGGAGGTGGACGGAAGCCTTGACGTCGCCCTCCTCGCGGAGGGCGTGGATAGAAATTCCATGGTTACTCCTTGGGCTTGTTGTTGCCCTGTCGCCCTCCTCGCGGAGGGCGTGGATAGAAATTTTGCTGTGGCCGTATGCTTCTAGCTCCATTCGTGGTCGCCCTCCTCGCGGAGGGCGTGGATAGAAATCTCAACCTGGACATCTCCGGCCTGCAGCCCGTGCGTCGCCCTCCTCGCGGAGGGCGTGGATAGAAATACATTGGAGCCGGTTCCAGCTTCAACGGCTGTCAGTCGCCCTCCTCGCGGAGGGCGTGGATAGAAATACGACCTTTGCCTCGCCCTTGGTCACGTTGTCGAGGTCGCCCTCCTCGCGGAGGGCGTGGATAGAAATTCGGCGGTGCTGTCGATGTCGACGATGCACTCGCGTCGCCCTCCTCACGGAGGGCGTGGATAGAAATTCCGGCACCGGGAAAAGCGGCGAACTGCATTACGTCGCCCTCCTCGCGGAGGGCGTGGATAGAAATAACGCAGGAGCAGACAAGTACAACAGTGTGCTCGGTCGCCCTCCTCGCGGAGGGCGCAGGTAGAAATCGACACAAAAATATGGTAAACTCTTATTAAGTTGTTGCCATGCGCTCTCTAAGGAACCGAGTATTTTGACCTACAATTCCGTCTCTTAAAGACGTTGGTTAAAATCAATTTGTGTTCCCCGGTGCATTCTTCAACTTGAAGTCGCTCCTATTTGAGGGGTGTGGATAGAATAACATAATAATCATATCGCGGTTCTCAAAGGCGTAACCAAGTCGTCCTCTTCACCGAGGGCGTAGATAGAAATTGTCACAACCACGCCGATCTTTTCAGCATCAAGGTTGCCCTCCCCGCAAAGGGTACGGATAGAAATCAGTTTCCACCTCGAATCGGGCATCGCCACAATTTTTCCAAAAAGGAGTTTTCCATGCATACCGTTCCCCTTACCCATCAGCTCGTCACCATCCAGGACGACTTTGACCTCGACAAGATCATCGAAAGCGGCCAGTGCTTCCGGCCGCAGAAACTGGCCGACGGGCGCTACCGTTTTCTTTCCGGCGGCGCACTCCTTTATCTGACTCCGCTGGGCGCTGGGCAATACGACGCTGCATGGTATGGCTCAGATTGGGAGTGCTGGGCCAACTACTTTGATTTGGGCCGGAACTATGCCGCGCTGCGGTGCAGCTTGGCGGGACAGAGCAGCTATCTGGACAAATCGCTCGATTTCGGGCAGGGCATCCGAATCCTGCATCAGGATCCATGGGAAATGCTCATCACCTTTCTTATCTCCCAGCGCAAAAGCATTCCGGCCATCCGCACCGCCGTAGAACGCCTTGCCCGGTGCTGCGGCGAACCGCTCAGTGCCGAAGGCGATGAAGTCTTCCTCTTCCCCACCCCGCAGCAGCTCTGCGGCCTCTCTGGAGCGCAGCTGATGGGCTGTGGTCTGGGCTACCGCACCCGTTACATCCAGAACGCTGCCGCACAGGCTTCCAGCGGCACACTCGACCTCGGTGCTCTGGCAGCGCTGCCCGACGACGCTCTCTTTTCCCGCCTCCTCGAGCTGGACGGCGTCGGCAAAAAGGTAGCAAACTGCGTCTGCCTCTTTGGCTATGGCCGTACCGCGATGGCTCCCATTGATGTTTGGATACAACGACTCATTGATGAGGAATTCGGCGGCCGCGACCCTTTTCCTTCCTATGGTCAGCAGGCTGGCATCGTACAGCAGTACCTGTTCTACTACAAGCGCAGCACCCGCCGCAGCGTCGCTCACAAAAAATAAAAAAGTTATTGACAACTCTCCTTTTGGCTGGTATAATAATACGCGTCGTCAGGAATGGCACGCCAGCTATGGGGGATTAGCTCAGCTGGGAGAGCGCTTGCATGGCATGCAAGAGGTCAGCGGTTCGATCCCGCTATTCTCCACCAAAAAAGCACTGTACTTCGCATGAAGTACGGTGCTTTTCTTTTTTCGAGGCCAAATTTTGGGGGATGCATTGAGTTGCCTGCATGTCTTTTGGGCTTTTGCGGAAAACCGGGATGTTCCCTCAGATAAGCGGGTCTGCCTCATAACAAAAGAGACCGCGGTACAGCAAGCTGCTGCACAGCGGTCTCTTCTTCTTTTTTAGCTCCGCGGGATGGCCATTCGTCGCTCTGCTTTCTTTACGAGCCATGCTCCCGCCCATCCACAAGCAGCTCCCAAAATGACACCACCCAGAATATCCGTCGGGTAATGGACACAGAGGTACATCCGCGAGAATGCGATGAGAACACCTACCGGCAGAGCCGCCATCGCCCACTGCTTTTTCCCGGCCAGCCAGAGGGCTGTCACCGAGGCGAAGGACGCCGCCGTATGGCCCGAAGGGAAGGAGAAATCGTCCGGGTGCGGGATAAGCAGCTGTACCTCCGTGAGGATGTCGCATGGACGGACGCGGGCCACCAGCGGCTTGAGAAGAAGATTGCAGAGGACAGCGTCGATGAGGAGCGCCGCTGCCAGCACGCAGCCGACCCGCCGCGTTTTGCGGAACACCAGCAGCAGCGCTGTCAGCGTCACCCAGAGAACACCGGAGTCTCCCAGACGGGTAATAAGCCCCATGCTTCCATCCAGCATGGGGCTGTGCAGGGATTGCAGGGCGGTCAGGAAGGTGAGTTCGGCGTTCATAAAGCTTCCTCTTTCTCGTTTCGTTGTGTACAGGATACCAGAAGTTTATGAACAGAAAAGCACAAAGTCTTAAACAGTAGTTAAAACAGTCAGCCCCGCCGCTGAGTTTTGCAGCATTTCAGTTCCCGGCGTTCCTGATGGACAAGGGAAAAATTAAAAAGAAAAGCAGCCCGAAATTTTCATCTCAGACTGCTTTCACTATGCCGGTGGTGGGGGTCGAACCCACACGTGTTAAGAAGATGAGACAATACTATGAAAAAGACGGTTTCTGTTTGCATGACG
>UMJB01043676.1_pt1 | contig 19424 bp, 9 predicted proteins | sample 1965961 | NCBI WGS metagenome assembly UMJB01 (sample SAMEA4836139, study PRJEB28245) | human gut metagenome | biome: gut microbiome; material: fecal sample | place: Denmark | collected 2008
GATCAGCTCCGATGTCAGGGTGCCCAGCCGCGTGCCGCGCCAGTCCGCTTCGCTTTGCAGCACTGCCCGCACAGCCAGGTGCAGCCGGATGACAATTCGCTGTTTCATATTGTGGATTCCTATATTCCTATTTGCATGGATTTTTGTTGTTTGCTGCTTTCGTGGATCTGGATTATTCCACAGCATCAATCAGTGTTTTCAGCTCCTGCGCTGCCGCAATCAGCTCCTGCATCTGGTCCGACATTGCTTTGCGGTCCTCTGCCGTATAACTGCGGATCTTAGCTTCAATATTTTTTGCCGCTGCAATTTTACGCAGTTTGCGGGCCGTGGTAGGCAGCTTGGCCGAAATAAAGTTGTGGTCTTTATCTACTGCCGCCGCCTTGTTTTCCTGCGTCTTGGCCTGACCGATTGCATCCTGTGCATTTTGCAACGCAGCTGCAAATACGCTCTCGCGCTCCTGCATGCTGCGGCGTTCCACTGCTACATCCAGCATGGCGGTGGTCAATGCGTCCTTAATGGCGCGGCGCTCATGGCTGCGTGGGTCAAGGGCTGCGATTTTCAAAAACACCGCGGCTGCACGGGCCTGTTCTTCCAGGGTCAGGCGGAGATAGGTTTCGCACTCGGCTCGGTTCAGGAATTCCTCATCCAGCAAGCGGCGCAGGTCAGGGTTGAGATCATTCTGAATCGAAAGCGCCTTATCAATCGTGCGGGAATTCAGCGGGCTGACCTCTTTCAGCGCTTTTTTCGCTTCCGCTGCGCTCAGGTTATACGGTGCTTTCTGCAGGTTTTCCACAAAACGCGCCGCCGCCTGGCGCATCACACGTTCATTGCTGATTCCGCCGCGCACTTGCAGGTTTGCGCTGTCAATATACACAACTTTTTCGTTTTCCGTCAAGTTGCGCACCACTTTGCACTGCACTTTCTGCCATTCACTCATGCGGTTCGGCAGCTGCTTTTCTTCCTGCTCGCGTTTATCCTGCTCCACCAACAGGCGCAGCGCACGCAGGCGGCGCTCGCCGGAAAGCAGCACATATTTTCCGCCAAAACCGGTCTTAGGGAACACAACCAGGTTGTGCAGCAGCCCCGCGCGGCGGATATCATCGGCCAGCAGCGCAATATCTTCCTCGGTATCCAGCTCACGGTAAAGGGCATTATCCGGGTTTTCTTCAATATCATTGATATTGATCTCGCTGTATTCACCGCCCGGCTCCTGGTCGCCGCGCGCGATCTTACTTAATGCTGCTTCGTTTACTTTAAAGCCTTTCTTCTGCAATCGGTCCAGTTTGCTTGCCATCACTCTGCCTCCTGTTCAACGCGCGTTTTCAGCTCGGCATACACCTTTGCATAATCCTTTGCCGGGTTGCTGCTGCGTGCACATAGCACAACCGGCGCACCAAGGCGGGTGCTATCCTTTACAGCCTGTCCCTTACGGATTTCGGCAGCAAACAGCTTGCTGCCCAGCTGGCTTTCCCGCAGTTCATTGCGGATCACTTCGGTCAGGGCAGTTTTTTCCACCATAGTCAGGATAATGCCCAAAACATCAATTTTTTCGCCCTCATCGTGCTCCAACTGCTGGCACATGGCCACAGTGCGGTACACACTGTCACGGCTGTAGTCATCGCACACGCAGGGGATCAGCACAAAGTCACTGGCCATCAGGGCGTTGGTCACCATTACATCGCGGGACGGCGGGGTATCGATCAAAATATAGTCGTATTCGCCGGCAACCTGTGCCAGGCACATGGCCAAAAACATATTGATACTGGTGCTTTCGGACTGTTCCAGGATTTGCAGCTGCTTGGCCGCCATTGGGGTGTTGCCATTTGCCGGAATTATATCAATATTATCAAACTGCGTGCGGGAAATATAGTTCTGCGTGCCGCTGATGCCATAGGCACGGAACATATCATACACGCCAGCGCGGTCAAAAGTATTATCGGTTACACGGGCGCCCGTCAGGGTATAGGTACAGTTGCCCTGGGCATCCATATCCACAACAAGCACCCGCTTGCCGTCCTGCGCCATCAGCGCCGCTAGGTTGCAGACGGTAACGGTTTTTCCCACGCCGCCTTTTTCAATGCAGACTGAGATACAATATCCCATTGTTTTCCTCCTTGCGAGCGCCTTTGTGTAGGCATCTCTTCGTTGCTGTTGGTTAATTTTTGCCTTTTGTTCGGTTCTTTTTGTAGTACCGCACGCCGGTATCTTAATCTAAGGCAGCACTGCGGGTTGCAAAAACGGGCACCCCATGCCATGCGGCATCTCTTCGTTGCTGTTATAGCTTCTATTATATCATATGCTTCGCGCGTGTCAACGGATATTTTGACGATTATTATGCAGGCATCTCTTCGTTGCTGTTCACGCTTTTTCTCTGCCGTTTTTCCTTCCCATCCTTCTTCACTTCATCCAGGCATTCCCGCTCACCTGCCTTCATTCTCACCTATTATCCCAGGGTGTATCTGAAATCAAAAAACGCCGGATATTTCCATTTCTCAGCTGCACCCAACAAAAAAGCAGCGGCCAGCAATCTGCCAGCCGCTGCTTACCTTATTATAATAGCGCTCCCGGATTATCCGCTCCGCTTCATCTCAATTACTCTTCGCTGTCATCCGGGATATCTTCCTCAAAAGCATCCATCCAGCTTTCGTTGTGCCACTTATCTTTTTCACCTTTTTCCTTGGCGGCAACCTTCTGCCGTTGTGCCTGGTCGTTCATTATGGTGCCGATCGGGTTCAGCGCGCGTTCTTCAATAATGTGGTAGAACAGCCCCATCGGGTTATTCACGTTGGGGTCCTTGGCGGCCTTTGCCCAGAACACATCAAAGTCCAGTTCATGCGCCATAGCTTCCATCAACGGGGTCAGGCTGCCATACTTTTCAATCACTTCATTCATGCAGGCCAGGTAATGCAGCCGCATTTCGTCTTTCAGCCCATTGCGCAGGCTGGAAGGCGATGGCACGCACCGCGCTGCCAGGTGGCGGTAAATTTCGTGGTAAGCGCCGCGCTGGCCGCTCGTCAGCGTCTTTTCCAGGTATCCATCATCTACAAACTTTGCAAACTCTTTTCGCATATCCTGCCGTTTTACAATCGTTTCGGGGATCAGCTCTACCTTGGGCGGCTCTGGCTCCGGCAGCGTTTGCTGCACCGGCTCGTCCATCACATGGTACTCCGCTTCCAACAGCTCCTCTTTGGGTTCTGCTGCCGGCTTTGCCTTGCGGAAAATATAAATGCGATAGTTATCCATATCCTCGCGCAGCACCTTGTTCAGGTACCGCGCCGGGCTGCGCATCGTCTGCGACCGGGGAATGATTTCCTGTGCATAGCGGGGTGCCACACCGGCCAGCCAACTGGTCAGCCCGCCACAATCCAGGATGATGGCATTCATCTTTCCAAACACCGTTTTGTTGCCGCCGTCCTGCTCGCCATCGCCTGCCTGGATGGTGCAGCAGGCATCTGCCAACACATCAATGATCACTTCCACCGCGTGCAGCTCTTCGGGCGTAATCTCCGCGCGCAGCTGATCCATGCGCGCTTTCACAACAATTTCCTCCCGCAGCTCGGTGCGGTGGCGTCCAAAGGAATAGGGGATCGTTGTTTCCGGTGCCGAAACATAATCAAAGGTGATCACGCTAGGGTCATCCAGCAGCGAATCCTCAATCGCCACGGTGGGGCGGCCCTTCTTTTTGCTCTTTTTGCGCACTGTGCTGTTGATGCTGTCCAGGTTGGCCTGTGCAGCGGCATCATCCACCGGGTCAATCGTTACCACCAGCGAAAGAACCTTCTGCCCTTTTTTTTCGTACACATCGTAATTAAAAATAATATCCGTCTTTTCGTTAATTTCCGCCTTTGCCTTTTCCAGTGCCAGGCGGCGGAAATCCGACCATCGGTTGGCCGTATACGAAAGCTGTTCATACAGCATGCTCAGGTTCCATACCAGCGGTTCCCCGGCCGCTTTCTTTTTCAGGTACAGGCTCTGGTAGCTCTTGCACAGCTCGTAAATGCGGATGGAATAGGTGGACCGCATCAGCATGGTGTAGGTCACATCCATGGTGGTATACAGGGTTTTCAGCTGCACCAGGTGCGGTTTCAGCACCGGATCCAGCGTGATGGTCATGCGCGCGCGGCCCTCATCAATGCGCACTTTATCAATCCAGCGGAATGTTTCCACCGTGGAAGTTCCGTTATTCTTGATCCACTGGATGGGCGCGTTGGCCAGCTCCTCAATATTTTTGCGCACCTGCTTGTACAGCGCCCCGCTATGCGGGTCCATGCCGGTCATCTTGATAAAATCATAAATGCTCAGCTCATAAGAGGGCAGGTCCGTATCCTCCGGCTTAATCATCGAAAAAATATGCAGCATCAGGCGCTGCTGGCTCAGCGTCAGGTTGTTGCGCGTCATCTGTACAAGGTCATTGGATTTGCGAACGATGGTCTGGTCCCCGCGTTCTTCAAACGTAACGACAAACGGATCATCTTTTTTCTGTTTACTTGCCGCCATAAGCAGGGGCCTCCTATATCGGTTGCTGTATCCCGGGTGGTCACGCACATCATGCTAAACATTATAGCACATCCTGTTGTCCAGCGCAAGAATTGCAAATTTACACAGGGTTTCACCGCCATTACCCTGTGCAAAATGCAACACCCGCGTTGTGGTTTGCCATACATCCTGTGGGGGTTGCCGCCCGGGTGCAGGTTACACAGGGTTTTATTGTGCTTTCTGTCCTGTTGCTTCAGAGTTCTGTAACCTGATGGAATGGCAACACCAATTTTTTCCCGTTCTCCCCCATCTCCCGGCTTACCTCTGGTTGTTATTATGGCTTAGATGTTTAGTTCTATATTAGTAATAGGTAGAGCCTGTGTAATTTAACAACGCAAACCTGTGTGTTCAACCAACTGCAGCCTGTGCATTCCACCACCATTTTCCTGTGCGGAAAGCAACCTGCGTAAAGTTGCAAATAAGCCAAAAACAGCCAAACCTGTGTAAATTGCAACACGGGGAACGGGCCTATCCTGTGTGGTTTTCCAACAGGTACGCGGGTCACGGCGGGGCAGGGGAGCGGGAATACCCTGTGTAAAATGCAACTGTTCCGGGGGTAACCTGTGCGTTTTTCCAACGGTAAGCGGCATAGGGAAACAATGCAATCCTGTGCGTTTTTCCAACACGTTTCGGGAATGTTCGGCACAGAATGCGGGCAATACCCTGTGCAAAATTGCAACAGCTCACAGCTGCTTCAAATAGATCAGTTGCAAATTTACACAGGGCAGCACCCCTATATTATAAGGTAGGTGCCGCACAGAATGGCGCGTGAGGGGTTGCAGTTTACACAGGATAGATTGAAAGCTGGGAGCTGGAGGTGTATCTGAAAACAAAGAAAATGACGGATATTTCGCAAACACAAGCAGGATTTAAGGCAGAGAGCCGCAGGAATCCTTTGTGGATTCCAAGGCGCTTTAACGCAAAATCCCGCTGTGTTTGTAGAAATAGACTAAATTTTCGACTTTTCAGATACACCTTAGTCCTATCTGAAACGTCAAAAAGCTCGTCTGTTTCAGCAAACGCAGCCGGATTTTGTGGTTGCGAAAGATCCGCTTTTTTCGTTGCTCTCAGATGCACCTCAGGAGCTGGCGCAGATAGAAATCGGCAAGGGGGAACCGGGAATCAGGGGCAGGGCAGGGGGGAACAAAAAAGCGAATGGCATATCTGCAGCAAACCCGCACCCCGTTGTAAAGGGAGAACGGCATCCCGTTGGCGGGCGTGCAATCCACCAAACACACACCCGCCGCCGCAAACACCGCAAACCGTTTGCAGGGGCGCGGTGTACCCCATCGCGCCGCAAAAAAACGGGAACCGTGCGCCGCAAACCTGCCATCCCTCCCACAAGGCGCCCACCCAGCCGCCATGCCCCGCCGCAAACAGGCGCATGCGAAACAAATAATTGCGCAAAAACAGGAAAATGCAACAAAAAAGGCGAATTTTTCCGCAAAGTTGCGCTCTGTGTGCGCAGAGGATCATAAACGCGCGGTCAAAGTATATAAAAGGGACCGCTGCCAAAAAGAAAATCAGGAGTAAATGATACAAAGGCTTTGAACACATTATATAATTGGAGGAAAGCGCAATCAGTAAAAGTGCTGAAAAACAGGAATTTGCGTGGATTGTATTGTCTTTCTGGTGTAAAGGTGCTATATTAAGAAAATAAAAAGTAAATGCGCAATGAGAAGACTCGATGCGGTTTTTTTTTGAAAACAACATGGCAACGGTTGCGCAAGTAAAAGAAGCTGGCTTCTTTTACTGTTCCACAGGGGATCCCCTGTGGAACAATGTGCTTCCATCAAGCCAGCGCGAAAGACGGGTGAGCAGATTGAATAGAACAGGAAAAAACACAACAGGTTGGGCGCGCCGGCTGACAGCGCTGCTTGTCACCGCTTGCCTGGTTATGGCAATGGCCCTGCCTGTATACGCCGAGGTGGATCTTCTGCCCGACGCACCTGACGAAGTAGAGCTGCTGGAGGATAAGCAGGGAACGGCCTCCGGGGAGGATACCGTTCCGCCGGAGCAGAACGCCGCCACCCCGGTGCCGGATGCCGCCACCCCGGAACCAGAACAAAGCGCCGAGCCGGAGCAGCCCGCCCCGACCGAAACGCCGGAGCCCACGGCAGAACCCACCCCGACCCCGGAACCGACAGCCACTGCAACGGCCACCCCTGTGCCGACCGTGACCCCCACCGCCACCCCGGAACCGACCGAACAGCCGCAGAAGATGTACGCCGCAACAAGCGTGGATAACGTGCAGGCAGTTAGTGAGGGGGGAGTGCCGGCTACTTACACGCTCTATTTTGCAGTGCCTGACAATTGGAGCGATTGTACAGTGGTGAAAATATATGCCGTTGGTGAAGGAGATCCAAATAAAGCATATTATCTTGATATGCAGGAAGCTGACAAAACGAAGGACGGAAGAAAAATCTATTCTGTGCTCCTGAATCAGGCTCAACACTATCCACATGGAGGGTTGAATGGACTTGAATTTCGCGGATATAAGGAAAATCCAATTGTCAACGAAAATCCTGTATACACAATAGAAATTGCTAAAGTAGGTAATAATAATCCACCGTGGATAACGTTCAATCCAAATGATTCGAATCATTATAATAGCGACGGCAAGTGCCATGACGGATATATCGGCGGCGACTACTATGACGGAAATAATGAGGGTGGCTGGTATCCAAAGAAATGGGAAACCTATACGGTTGGCCATAAGCACTTCGCTGGCAAAAAGATGGCCTTTGAAAATAAAACCAGTGAAACACTAACGGACGTCAAAGCCTGGTTTTATGAACTGAATGAAAAAACAGGAAAACTTGATCGGGTCTGTGACCCAATACCCTTAAATAGTGCTGAGTTGGCTTCTGGTATTGCTTCTGGTTCCACAGCAACCTTTAAAATTCCTAACGATTATTGCTCTTTTGTTCGCTTTACCGCGGGCGATGATGAAATAAGTGAATACTACAATTTTTATAATGAGGAAGTAACAGGAGAAAATCAGAAACGCTTCCAGTATTCCGAAGGTCAATGCTATTGCTACATGTACAATGGTATTGAGGATGCAACATGGGGGCGTCCAGGTGCCACCCGCATCTATTACGATGCTACTTTTTCCAAGATGGCATTGAATGGAGATACCGACGACTTTTCAATCCCCAAAGCCAATAATAATAAAGAGACCATTTATTATCGGATAAAAGGAGACGGCGTAGAATCCGAAAGCGGCACGCTGGTAAAAGATGGTACAAACGAAAATCTTTATTATATTGACATTCCCCAAGGATATCGTTCAATCATCTTTTCCGGTGATGCAATTAACGGTGACAAGGAGACAAAAGGAAATGGAGTAAGTACAGAGTGGCTGCCGATTCCCACAGATGACAAAAATTGCTTCTATGCGGATACGAATGACGATGCAGTATATAAAGGTACCACTCGTGGCGGCTACTGGGCTCCAAAAGGTACCCTGCGTGATGCCGAAACGTGGAAAAATCCTGACACTAAAGTAGTAGATATTGCCGCCGCTGAATTTACGGAAAAACCAAATACAAAGTATGTTACCAGTACGCTGTATGATTATTATACAGATTACGAACTGAACGGCAAGAACCGTGATAGCTACGATAATGATAATGCGGTTAATCAGCGCCACTGGGTACCCTTCCGCCAGTTCGATCAGGCAATCAGCGACTACTATCAGAGTTATGTAAATAATAATACCGGAAAGTCCATTATATATCCCATTTATACAGGCCATTTCCAGCCAAGTGATTGGGCTCCAAAATTTGCGGATATTGCAAGTACATTGAATTTGTACGGATGGAGTTCTTACAATATCTTTATCGCAGCCAATAACTCGAACTATGATATAGGAGGAAACGCAAACGGGAAAAAAAATGCCTACGCTTTCCAGGGCATTGTTGCAGGCCAAAGAGACAGCGATGGCGACATCGTGATGAATGGCACGACCCTGAAAGAACCGCATTTCAATGAAAAGTTCCTGACCGGCCAAAACAGCAAAAATGCAAAACTTGGCAAAGTTTACCACAATGTTGAGTTTCCGTTTACCCAAAAAGAAGTTTTTGTAGAATCAGATCAAAAAGGCAAAGGTGTTAAATACTGGTGGTTTGACAGCAAAGAAACTTCTCTGTATCTGCGCAAAGATACAAATAGCGATCAGTTGTACCTTGGTAATGATAGCACGGGAGAGACAACCGCTGAATATCTGAGCGAGGCGTCCCACAACGTGGACAGTGCAAGTGATCCAAATAAAGTTTCAACGCAATACGGCTTTTTCCCGTTCAATGAAACCACAACCAGTAATAGCGCAGTCAGGTACAATTACGGTTACGGTGCAAAACTTGAAATCCCGTTTACCCTAACCAGTACCGGAACAGTTAAGGACGACTACAATAATGAAATTCCAATTCGTTTTTACTTCTCTGGTGATGATGATGTGTGGGTTTTCATTGACGATCAGCTTGTCCTGGATATTGGCGGTGCTCATGCCAGAGTTTCTGGTGTGTTGGAGTTTGACCAGCGCGATAATAAGAAAAACACCGTAACTTCCTATGTCAGCCGGGTCAAGAACAGCAAGACAGATAATTATGGCGCTGAAGATTGTGATGAAAACAAGCATGAAACGGAGACAAGCATTACTTACTTAGGAACAACCGAAAAGTATTATAAAAACGCAAGTGTCTCCATCCCTAATCTTTCCACCGGCAAGCACACCCTTACCATGTACTACATGGAACGCGGTATGTGGGAGTCCAACATGGCGGTGGCGTTCAACTTCCCGGATAATAACGAGCTGCAGGTTCAAAAAGAGGTCGAACTGAGCAAGGTTGATCCAGACTTCAAAAATTGCTTTAAAGACCAGAAAATCTTCAACTTCACCATCCAGAACCAGGCAACCCATTATGGAGAAAAAGTGGCCGCTGGCTCGGATACAAGCGGTACCAAAGAGGTGAATTTTGCGGATTGTGACGAGATTAAACCCGCAACCGATTCAACCGAAGGTGAGTACATTTTCAAGTTGGATACAAACCCCGAGCAAGGTTCCGGGCCTGAAGGCGAAAAGGTCCTTCACTGGTACGCACGCTATACGGATACGGAACCCGTCAGTGCAGCGCGTAAGAAACGTTATGGCATCCTGACGCTGAAAAACCCCATCGATATCAAAGACGAGCGCTTCCTTACGTTCCAGGTTTACGTTGATCCAGGGGATAGTGGAGGTGACCTTTCCCTCAACAACCTGTATCTGGAACTGCTGGATGAAAATGACGTCCAAAAAGGCAGCCTTGGCACATCAGGCATTAACGGCGCAACGTATGGCTCGGTCGAAGTGAAGACAGGCGCATGGGTCACCGTAAAGCTGGACCTGAACAAGATGAAAGCGCAGGACGGTTTTAACGGCAAGGTCAAAACCATCCGCGTGGGCGATAACTATAGCCGCCACATCTATTTCAGGAACTTTACCTTCATTCCCAAAGCGGTGCCAAAAACGATGACCGGCTTTACAACCGATCAGAAGGAAATCCCGGATTACGGCTCCGCCACAAGCGGTCAGTTGCAAAACGCCATAAACGCACAGTACACCTCCACCAAGGACAGCGACACCCAGTTAGTGGACGATGACGGACGCTTTGTTCTGGAAGATGGAGAAACCGTTACCTTCAGTGACCAGTTCCGCCGCGGCAGCTACATTTCGCTCAAAGAGGAACTGAACCGAAACCTGTACGACACCACATGGACGGTGTGCGAGAACGGGAAGGAGGTTACTTCGATGGAAGGAGGTAAGAGCGTAAGTCTTCCTGATTCAATACCTTCGTTAATCGGGCGGGTGGGAAGCGGCCCCGATGATGGCCGAACGGAAAACAAGGGAACAGAAGAAGAGCAGCCGGTGGAGAATCAGTATAACGGAACCAAACCTACTGACCCCGATGCCAACACCATCGTCTTCCGCTCCTATAAGGACCCGGACGGAAATAGCTCCACGCTGACAAAGCTAAAGGTAAAATACGTCAACACCGTCAAAACCGGCGGACTGAAAATCCAAAAGAAGGCCGCAGCTGATGAGGAAGATATCATTAAAGGCACCTACACCTTCAAGGTTACCTTTAATGATGTTGGCGGTGAGGGTCTGGAAGAAAAGCCCATCGAAAAAATCGTTACGATTAATATGAGCGAAGCCGGCGATCACACCAAGACCATCACCGGCATCCCCGTTGGCACCCGCTATACCATCGAGGAAGTCGAAACCAGTGATGGTTCCACACTGCAAAGCGTAACTGTTCCGAAAGGCAATGAAGCCCATGTGATCAACAACACCATGGTGGAAGGCATGATTGTGGCGAGCAAAAATCCGAGCGATCCGAACGATCTGGAAGTTACCGCAATCTTTACCAACACTAAGCGCAAACTGATCAACATTGAGTTCGATAAGCTCTGGAAAGATGCAAATGATACGGTCCTTGGTACAACGAACCAGCCGAACGAGATTTACATCCAGCTCCAGCGCAAAAACAGTGCTGCGGATGCCAAATGGGAGGTTGTTGACTACCCGACCTCGGGCAGCAAATATGTTACGGTTCGCCATACAGATAACGGCTGGCTGTATCCCTTTAACAACCTGGATCAGTACCCGGTTGGCGGCAGTGCGGCAAACAACTATATTTACCGCATTGTGGAAGGTACGGTGAACGATGGCAGCTTTACCCCGGCAGCGGAAGACGGAACCATTACGATTAAGGGCAATACGTATGTTGTAACGGCTGAAGCAACAGCAAAAAGCGAAAAGGACAGCGAAACCGGCGCAACTACAACGCCAGCCACAGCCACCGATGGAACCATCACCGGCGGCAGCGGCAAGATTGTGCTGACCAACACGTTGCAGAACCCGAAGTTTGCACTGGATATCATCAAGAAGGACGCGGAACTCAATAATGAGGGCCAAGAAGTATTCTTGAAAGATGTTGAGTTCAAGCTGGAAAAGCTGGTCGAAACAACAACCGGAGGAGAATCGCAGGTAGAGACTACCTATAAATTCGATAACGAAAACACAGGTTCCATTACCGCCACAACGAAGGGCGACGGCAAGATCACCGGTGTGTTCACAAATCTGGAACCCGGTACATACCGCCTGACGGAAACCAAGGCACATCCGGGGTACAACCTGTTGGCACAGCCAATTAAGATCAAATTTACCCAAGGCGGCGAGTGTTATATTGATGGGCAGAGAATTACGGACGAAGGCAAGTTTAAGCCGGGCGCCAATAACACCTACACCATGACCCTTACCGTTCTGAACCGTAAAACGCCTGAGCTGCCCCACACGGGTGCAGACGCGCCAAGCCTGTGGCTGCTGATCGGCATGCCGCTGGCGGTGGCAGGGCTGTTGATATTCACATTCCGCTACAACAGGAAAGGGGGCCGGCGACATTAACCATCCCCCGGAAACCCAGCAACCCCCAGGATGCAGGGCCTGCCCGCCCGTGCGCGCCCGTTTACGGCAGGGCGCGGCCATAAGCCGGGGGTGTAACTGAAAAGCGGAAAATATCGCCTGTTTCTATAAGCGCAGCCGGATTTTGTGTTAAGAAGCCTTGGGATCCGGAAAGGATTCCGGCGGCTCTTTGCCTTACATCCTGCTTGTGGCTGCGAAATATCCGTTATTTCCTTTGATTTCAGATGCACCTTAAGCCAAGTGGGCAAGCGGCCCAGTTTTTCCTCCTTTTTTCTTCACGGCACAGTGCGGGCGGCGCGGCAGCGTTTCACCGCTGCAGCGCCCCGCACTGCACGCCGTGCTGATGCAGAACCCTTAAGCCGGGCGGCCCCGCCGCCCATCCGATGATGATTTTTTTAAGAGAAGAGGTACTGAAATGAAAAAAGCAAAACGTTTTCTCACAGGCCTGTTGAGCGCCGCCCTGGCCCTCAGCCTGTGCGCCATGCCAGCAATGGCAGAGGATGTAACAGGTGCAGATACATCTGGAACTACACCTGTGACAGCGATTGACACTGGCAGAAAGGGTACACTTACTATTTACAAGTACTTGATGGAAGATACTAGTGACGGGAAGACAAATTCTCCGACAGCAAACGAAGGACAAACGGTTCCCGCTGAAGCTGAAGCTGTAGACGGGGTAGGCTTTACGATTTATCAGGTCATGAATGCGGATGATCTGGTTGACTATTATAAGAGTGGCAGTAAATCGGGTACGGTTACTGTCGATACCTACTTGACTACCGATGCTACTACAGGTAAACAGAAAGTTGTTAAGAATGATAATGATGTGCCGCCATATCGGGCAGAAGTGAAAACGGCGACTGTTGATGGTAAAAAAGGTGTAGCAAAATTCGAAGATCTTGATGTTGGTCTTTATGTTGTGATGGAGACAACGAAACCGGTATCTGTTACGGCTGCTGTTGCACCATTTCTCATTTCTATTCCTATGACCCGTATTGCAGATGACAATGGTAAAACTGCAAATACGGAGTGGCAGTATGACGTTGTTGTTTACCCGAAGAACAGCACCAAAAAAGGTAGTGTGACCATCGTAAAGAAAGGTGCTGTTGGTGACAGTAGTGATAGCAATGCCGCAGCTTTGGAAAATGTTGGTTTCAAACTTCAGTGGTATAATGATACAACAGGAGCATGGGAAGATAAGACGACAATTACCACTGGACAAGATGGCAAATTTACAGTAAATGATTTGAACAAAGGTAAATACCGCTTTATTGAGACTTCGAATGCCGACTCTAAGTATATCCTCGATCTTAATGAAACCTATGAATTTGAAATTGACCAAGACGGTTATCTGAAACTTCCGGAAAGTACAGACACAACTACGAATACAAAAGATTACGTTATCAATAAAGAGACCGCAACAATTACGATTTACAACTATAAACCCGATCTGGACAAGCAAGTTAAGAAACGTACTAATGACAGTTGGGTCGAAGGTACAGATTATAATGTTGGGGATACTGTATCTTATAAGATTAGTGTAACGGTTCCTTCTAATATCACGAAGCTTGCACAGTTTGATGTTGAAGATACCCCCGAGCACTTGATTGATGATGCTGATAGTATTGTGGTTAAGTGTGGTGAGGAAACTCTGACAAAAGATACGCACTATACTGTTGTACCGGGTACCAAAGATGAAGCAACGGGTAGTAAGGGCTTTACTATCAAGTTCAAGACAGCAGAAATGGCTGCGTATGCAGGAAAAACGCTGACCATTACTTATAATGCAAAACTGAGCGATAAGGCTGTAACGACTATTGATGGAAACACGAACACTGCAAAACTGATTTATACTAACAAAATTAACGAAAATGGCCAGCCGGATGAAGATTCGAAAGAAGAAATCCATGACGAGACGATTGTTTACACTTTCGAAATCGACATTGTAAAAATCAGTGATCAGCTGGGTAAAGATGGAGAACCTGAAAAATTGCAGGGAGTGAAGTTTAAGCTATATAAAGTGGCCACTGATGGTGGCGTAACGGGTAGTGAGATTGGACTGAAAGGCGAGGACGCTAATCTTAAACTCGAACTTATAAAAGATGAACTGGTGACAGATAAAAATGGTAAGGTGTCGGTATCTGGGCTTTCCAATGGTACCTACTACCTGGTTGAAACTGAAACCAAAGAGGGATACAACCTGTTGAGCGAACCCGTTAAGGTTGAACTGAATGTTCAGTATGAAGAAACATGGACTGAATCCAAAAAGTATGAGAACGGTATTCTAACGAAGCATGACGTTACGGTGAACCGTAAAAATGAGTTTGGCAACGTCACTAATAAAACGCTTGGTGCCGTTACTAATACCATCATCAACCGCAAGGGCTTCAAGCTGCCCACCACCGGTGGTTTCGGCACCCTGCTGTTCAGCGGCATTGGCGTGCTGCTGGTTGTGGCCGGTGTTGGCGTGCTGCTGAGCCTGAAAAAGAAGAACCGCGCCTGATGCGCCCGCCGCAAGGCAAAACAATTTTACAATTCACCAATAGGGTATAGAGGGATAATCCATCATACACAGGGGGAGGGCCGGGTTTGGCCCTCCCCCTATGGTGGGTTATTGGGGAATAAATTTTTTTGGGTGTACATGGCCGTTGTTCGGTTGATTTTTAGGCCCTGCGTGGGGAACCACCCCATGGGTTAGGTTTGTGGCGGGGAACCACCCCTCAGGCCGCTCCGCGTCCAGCTCCCCTCAAGGGGCGCCAATATCTCACCTTATGTTTGCGGTGGCTCCCCTTGAGGGGTGGTTCCCCGTGCAGAACCTAAAAATAAATAGGGCAAGGCCCGTCAAACGGGCCGATGGCGAGCATCGGCCCCTACAAATGATTTGCAATGTTTGCGGCGCGGGGTGGGTGGGCGGCAATTATTAGGCCCGTCAAACGGGGCGTCGGGGACGCCGCCCCCTACATGCAGGGCGAGGTTTATTACAATTTTGTGGTGTGCAACGCCGTAAGGCCCTACAGATTATTTTATTGTTATTCACTACCCTAAAAACCACCCCCAACCCAATATCTCCTGAGCGGCGCAATGCGGCGCGGTCCACCACAATTATTCATTATTCTTTATTATTTATTCTTTTGCCTACTTCCAATTCCTAATTTCTAATTTCTAATTGCATCAGTTCCCAACTTCAACCCTCTCACGGAAAGGTTCGCGGTGACGCTATGGATACCACAACAAAACTAAAAGTCGGCTTTGCGGCCTTGATGATCCTGTCCGGCATTGGGGTGGCATCGTACCCGGTTATCAGCAACGCGGTGGCGCAGCGCCACGCCAGCGAAGCGATCCAAAATTACGATGATACCGTAAAAAGCATGGATACCGAAAAACTGGACGCCGCCAAGGAGGCCGCCCGCCGCTATAACCAGCAGCTGGACAGCGCCGTGGAGCGCGATGCCGCAGGCGAAGCGGAGGATACCGGCACCAGCTATGTGGACCTTGTGGATGTGGGCGAAAGCCTGGGGTATATCACCATCCCGAAAATTGACGTCAACCTGCCTATTTACGAAGGCACCAGCGATGATGTGCTGCAAAAGGGCGTTGGCCATCTGGAAGGCTCCAGCTACCCCCTTGGCGGCGAAAGCACCCACAGCGTGCTGACCGGCCACCGCGGCCTGCCCGAAGCCGTGCTGTTCACCGACCTGGACAAACTGGAAGAGGGCGACTGTTTCTACCTGCATATTCTGGATGAAACGCTGGCGTACCAGGTGGATCAAATCAAAGTGGTGGAACCGGAGCACACCGAGGATCTGGAAATCACCGCGGGGCAGGATTACTGCACCCTTGTTACCTGCACGCCGTATGCCATCAACACCCACCGCATGCTTGTGCGCGGCACCCGCATCCCTTATAATGGAGAGGAAGAAACCAACACCCCGCAGGCCGTGCAGTATCAGGCGCTGCGCACCGGAACGGTGGTCAAGCGCGTGGTGGATGCCTGGCCGTGGATCGCGGTAACGGGCAGCATTGTGATTGGCGGCGAAGCGCTGCTGCTGCTTTTGCTGCTGCACCGCTGCAAAAAGCGCGAGGAGGATGACTAAATGGGACGGCTGATTGCTAAAATTCTGGCCTGGCTGGCCATTTTGCTGGGGCTGGCGCTGTTGATACAGCCCACCGCTGCCCAGTGGTGGACCAGCACCCGCAACGCCAAAACCGCTGCGCAGTTTGCGGCCCGCGCCGAAGCCCAGCCCACCGCCCCCGCGGCGGAGGAAACCACAGCCGAACCCCCGGAGCCGGAACGCGCCTACCCTGAACTGTACGCCGCGATGCAGGACTATAACGCGGAAATTTACGCCGGGGGCCAAAGCGGCCTGACCGACCCGTTCGCCTACGAGGAAGCCCCGCTGGACCTTGCTGCCTATGGCTATGACGATGATGTGCTGGCTGTGCTGTGGATCCCGCGCCTGAACCTGGAGCTGCCCGTTTACCTGGGCGCCAGCCGCGAAAACCTGGCCAAAGGCGCGGCGCTGCTGGGCCAGACCTCGATGCCGCTGGGCGGCGAAAACACCAACACCGTGATCGCCGCCCACCGCGGCTATTATGGCGCGGAAATGCTGCGCAACGTGCAGCAGATCCAGGTGGGGGACAAGATCCAGCTGACCACCCCGTGGGAAACGCTGATTTACCGCGTGAGCGAGCTGAAAATTATTGACCCCAGCGATATCAACGCCGTGCTGATCCAGCCGGGGCGGGACCTGCTGACCCTTTCCACCTGCCACCCCTACACCCGCAACAGCCAGCGCTACCTGGTAATTGCGGAGCACGACACCGCCGCTGCGGACACCACCAAAGAGGAGGATTTGCAGGAAAGCGCCGCTACCTGGGACGAAACGCCGCGCCAGGTGACCGTGGAGGATGCCGGCGGCAGCTCCATTGCCGAAGTGGCCCCCCAGGCCCTGACCCCATTGCCGGGGGAGGGCAGCGCGGAATCCGAGGGGAGCGCGATCTCCAATACCATGATCTGGCTGGAAAACAACGCACTGTGGGCCGGGCTGGTGGTTATTGCCGCCGCCGTTGGCATTATGGTGATATGGAAAAAACACCGGGAGGATTAACCATGCAGTACACACAGCAGGCCGCCGCCGTTACGGCCGAAGTAAACAAGGCCGTGCAGGGCAAACAGCAAACGGTAAACACCATCTGGATGGCCATGCTGGCGGGCGGCCATGTGCTGATTGAGGATATTCCCGGCGTGGGCAAAACTACGCTGGCGCTGGCCTTTGCCCGCGCGCTGGACCTGAAAGAAAGCCGCGTGCAGTTTACGCCGGATGTTCTGCCGTCCGATTTGGTGGGATTTTCCGTTTACCAGAAAGAGACCGGCAAGTTTGTGTACCACGCCGGTGCGGTGATGTGCAACCTGTTTTTGGGCGATGAGATCAACCGTACCTCCTCCCGCACGCAGTCGGCTTTGTTGGAAGTGATGGAAGAAGGCACGGTGACGGTGGACGGCACCACCCGCCCGGTGCCCGCACCCTTTACCGTAATTGCAACCCAGAACCCCATCGGCGCCGCCGGCACGCAGATGCTGCCGCAGTCTCAGCTGGACCGTTTCATGGTCTGCGCCGTAATGGGCTACCCCGATGAGGAAGCGGAGCTGGCAATTTTGGCCGGGCAGAGCAAAGGCCGCCTGCTGGACCGTGTGCGCCCCGTTGCCGGTCAGGCGGATCTGCTTGCCATGCAGCAGGAGGTCAGCACGGTATTTGTGCATGAGCTGATGTACCGCTACATTGTGGCGCTGGCCCAGGCCAGCCGCAAGGACCCGCGCCTGGCCGTGGGGTTAAGCCCCCGTGCCACCCTGGCGCTGACCAGCATGACGCGCGCGGCGGCGTACCTGGCGGGGCGGGATTTTGTTGCCCCGCAGGATGTGACCGCTGTGTTTGATGCGGTTGCCCGCCACCGCCTGGTGCTGAACGACCAGGCCCGCGCAGGCGGCGAAACGGTGGACAGCGTAATGCAGGACCTGCTGCGCACCGTGCCGCGCCCCCGCCCCGAAAAGGCTGACCGCCATGGCAGGTAAGCTGGGCCGGGCGCTGGTGCTTTTGGTGCTGCTGGCCGCGGCGCTCATCACCCAGGCACCGCTGGCGGTGTTCCTGTTAGCGTTTGCGCTGGTGCTTCTGGTGCTGCTGCGGCTGGATGCCGCCTATCTGCGCAGGCAGGTAACGGCAGAGCTGCTGGTGCCGGACAAACCCGTGATACAGGGCGAAGATTTTACCCTGACGGTTCGGCTGCGCAACCGCAGCCGGCTGCCCATCCCTGCACTTGTGGTGCTGCTGAACGCCGCCGATGAATGGGGCGGCGGGCAGATCACCCTGCGCTGCGCCGCCATGCTGGGCGGCAAGGAGAGCGCCGAACAGCGCATTACCCTAAACGCAGGCAAAAGCGGCGTGTGGAGCATTGCGGTGCGGGGCATCACCCTGCGGGATCACCTGGGGGTGTTCACCGCGGCATGCCCGGCTGCCGCGCAAAGCCGGAGCATCTGTGTGCTGCCCGCTGCCGCGGCTGGCAAAGCCAAAGCGGAAACCGCCCCCGATGAGGACGGCGACGAAGCCGACACCCGCGCCGCCCTGGGCGGCAGCTATGAGCTGCGGGAGTACCGGGACGGGGATACCATCAAGCAGGTACACTGGAAGCTGAGCGCCAAGCTGGATCGCCTGATGGTGCGCGAACCGCTGACCGCCCTGCGCGCTGCCCTGACCCCCGGTGGGGACCTGGACGGAGCGGAGGAATGGGGGGATTTTCCCCAACAGGCGGCGAAGCACCGCAAAAACCCGCCCAAGCGCAAAAAAGAACGTACTGCCCTGAGCCGGCGCGGCGCTGCCGACCCCGGCAGTGGGCTGAAGTTTGTGGACCGTGTGCTGGTGAGCACCCAACGCCCCGCAGCGCACCCCGCGTTGTGGCTGGCGGCAGATGCCGCGCTGCTGCTGGCGCTCACCTTTGGTTTGCTGCTGGTGCTTTCCACCGGGTTCGGCATTGCGGTGCCGTTGTGGGTGTGGCCCGCGTCAGCCGCTTTCTGCGCCGGGTGGGCGCTGTTCCTGCGTGCGCCGCAAGCCCTGCGCCGCTGGGGGCTGCTGGCGGGGGTGATTGTGTATCTTGTGGTGTTGTTCATCTGCCAGCGGAACTTTTTGGCCGGGGCGCAGCAGTGCGCCGGGAACATTGCCCAAAGCCTGAACGCCCGCCTTGGCAGTGCGCTGCCGGTGGCCCAGGGCGGCAGTGCGGCGCAGCTGGGGCTGTTTTTGCTGCTGGCCGCCCTGCCCGTTACCGGGGCGCTGGCCGCTGCGGCCCTGCGCCGTGCGGATGCCCTGCTGCTGGATCTAATGCTGCTGCCCGTTGTTGTGCTGCTGGCGCTGGCCGGGGCCGCGCCTGCTGT
>UMJB01032153.1_pt1 | contig 19240 bp, 12 predicted proteins | sample 1965961 | NCBI WGS metagenome assembly UMJB01 (sample SAMEA4836139, study PRJEB28245) | human gut metagenome | biome: gut microbiome; material: fecal sample | place: Denmark | collected 2008
TGAGAGGACGCTTATATCTGCCCTTCACAACCTATAAAAGCGCTACAAAATCTGCGACACTACGGTAAATTAAACTCCGGTTTATTTACCAAGTTCAGTCTTTAAAGCTGCTGTCAATGCCGGAACGATTTTATTTAAGTCTCCAACAAGACCATAATCAGCTACATCGAAGATCGGTGCATCTTCATCTTTGTTGATTGCAATGATAAGATCAGAATCTTCCATACCTGCTACGTGCTGGATTGCTCCGGAAATACCGATTGCGAAGTAAATCTGTGGACGAACTGTTTTACCTGTCTGTCCAACCTGAAGATCTACTGGTAACCAGCCATTCTCTACAACAGCACGGGAGCAGCTTACAGTACCGCCAAGAACTTCTGCTAAGTCCTCTAACAGTTTGAAGTTCTCTTTGGAACCTACTCCACGTCCACCAGATACCAAAATCTTAGCTTCCATGATATTTGCTGTAGATTTTACAGCTTTTACAACATTGAGGATTTCAACATATCTGTTGCTAGGTGTGAATCCTGGATTGAATTCAACAACGTTTGCTTTTGCACCAGCGATTGGAGCAATCTTCTGCATAACACCTGGACGAACGGTTGCCATCTGTGGGCGGTTATCCGGGCAAGCGATTGTAGCGATTGTGTTACCACCAAATGCTGGACGAGTCATTAACAACTGATTGTGTTTCTGCTCAGATTCTTTTCCTGGAGCAGCAACCAATGGGAAATCTCCGATTTCAAGAGAAGTACAGTCTGCTGTAAGACCTGTTTTAACTCTTGCTGATACAGTAGGACCAAGATCACGTCCGATAGCTGTTGCACCAACTAACATGATCTCTGGTTTGTACTCATTGATTACAGATGCCAGTGCATGTGCATATGGCTCTGTTCTGTATTCTTTTAATTCAGGATCGTCTACAACGATAACACGGTCTGCACCATACTCTGCTAACTGATCTGCTAATCCTTTGACGCCAGAGCCGATCAATACTGCTGTAACTTCTGTATTTAAGTCTTTTGCTAAATCTTTACCTTTGCCAAGCAATTCAAATGCAACACCGTCTAATACGTTATCTACCTGCTGTGCAAAGACAAATACTCCCTTATATTCTTCTAATGACATCTTATTCACCACTTTTCCTTATTTTTTTAGATAATGTGTTTCTCTTTGAATTTACCGATCAAGTATGCTACGGATTCTGCTGGATCAAGATTTACTTTCTCACCAGCTCCTTTTGCTACTTTATCAGATGCTTTTGCAATCTTTGTTGGTGATCCTTTTAATCCAAGGTCAGAATCATCAACATCCTTTAAGTCTGCTCTTCCCCAAACAGTCACTTCTTTGTCACATGCATCAAAGATTCCACCTGGTGTCATGTAACGTGGCTGATTTAATTCAGAAAGTGCTGTCACTAAGCAAGGCATTTTTGCTTTTAATTCGTGATATCTGTCTTCATACTGTCTCTTAACGATAACAGAATCTCCATCAACTTTGATGTCTGCTGCGTAAGAGATAACTGGTAAACCAAGATGCTCAGCGATCTGTGGTCCTACCTGTGCGGTATCTCCATCGATAGCCTGACGTCCTGTGATGATAAGATCGTAATCTAAGTTACGAAGAGCACCAGCGATTGTAGTAGATGTTGCCCATGTATCTGCTCCACCTAATACTCTGTCTGTTACAAGGATTGCATCATCTGCTCCCATTGCCATTGCTTCACGAAGAACTGCATCAGCCTTTGGAAGTCCCATGGTAAGAACTGTAACTTTTGCTCCTGTCTCATCTTTGATTCTTAATGCTGCTTCAAGACCTGCTTTGTCATCTGGGTTCATGATAGCAAGCATTGCTGCTCTATCAAGTGTTCCATCTGGATTGAATTTTACTCCACCCTTTGTATCAGGAACCTGTTTAATACATACTACGATATTCATGTATTTTCCACTCCTTATGTTATTATATTTTCATTAATCGCGGATTACTCGAAACACTTCGTGTTTCTCGTGCGCGTTGCGCTCTCAAATGTCTGTCAGAAATATTTCATTCTCGCAAGCGTGATTCTATATTTCTTCCATCCATTTTCAATCCGCTAGATCACGTCTATTTAAGCAATGCACCTGAGATAACCATGCGCTGTACTTCGCTTGTTCCCTCATAGATCTCTGTGATCTTAGCATCACGCATCATACGCTCTACATCGTACTCTCTGATGTATCCATATCCACCGAATAACTGAACAACTTCTGTTGTAACAGCCATTGCTGTCTCTGCTGCGAATAATTTTGCTTTTGCAGCTTCTACAGAGTAAACTTTCTGGTTTGCTTTTGCCATTGCTGCTTTATAAACTAACATCTGAGCGGCTTCAATTCTTGTTGCCATATCAGCTAACTTGAACTGTGTATTCTGCTGCTGTGCGATAGAACGACCAAACTGCTTTCTTTCTTTTGTATAAGCAATTGCGCGCTCTAATGCACCTTCTGCAATACCAAGTGCCTGGGAAGCGATACCAATACGTCCACCATCTAATGTATGCATAGCGATTGGGAATCCTTTTCCTTCAGGTCCAAGTAACGCATCCTTTGGAATTCTGCAGTCTTCAAAAATTAATTCATAGGTAGAAGATCCACGGATACCCATCTTCTTCTCTTTTGTTCCGAAGGAGAATCCTGGAGCACCTTTTTCTACGATAAATGCGGAGAAGTTCTTTTTCTTTCTTCCTCTCTTGTCCTCTGTAATGCTTGTGATAGCGATTACAATATAAACATCTGCAACTTTACCATTGGTAATGAAGCATTTTGATCCGTTTAATACCCATTCGTCACCGTCTAAAACAGCTTTTGTCTGAGCACCCTGAGCATCTGTACCAGCACCTGGTTCTGTCAATGCGAAAGCACCAAGTTTCTCGCCTGTAGCAAGTGGTCTGACATATTTCTGTTTCTGTTCTTCTGTACCGTAAGTCATAATTGGATCGATGCAGAGAGAAGTATGTGCGGAAACAACAACACCTGTTGTAGCGCAAACTTTTGATAACTCTTCTACACACATAACATATGTTAATGGATCACATCCCTGTCCGCCGTACTCCTTTGGTACCGGGATTCCCATGAATCCATATTTTGCCATTTTCTTAACTGTCTCTGCCGGGAACTGTTCTGTCTCATCAGTTTCCTGTGCAAGAGGTTTTACTTCGTTTTCAGCGAATTCTCTGAACAGAGAACGCGCCATTTCATGTTTCTTGTCTAAAGTGAAATCCATGATTTCAAATCCTCCTAAACCTTAATATCTGTTAATTACTGAGCGTCAACTGGTGTTTTTGTGCGGTCAGCATTGTATACATAGAATCCTTTTCCGCTCTTAGCACCAAGGTTACCACCACGAACCATTTTGCGGATCAATGGGCATGCACGGTATTTGCTGTCGCCAGTCTCTTTGTAAAGAACATCCATAATAGCAAGGCAGATATCAAGACCGATGAAATCTCCTAACTCTAATGGTCCCATTGGATGGTTTGCGCCAAGTTTCATAGCTGCATCGATACCTGCGATATCAGATACACCTTCCATTTTGATGAATGCTGCTTCGTTGATCATTGGGATTAAAATACGGTTTACAACGAATCCTGCTGCTTCATTTACCTGTACAGGTGTTTTTCCGATCTCAACAGAGATTTTCTTAATAGCTTCAACAGTCTCATCCGGTGTATTTACACCAGCGATAACTTCGATTAATTTCATACGGTCTGCAGGGTTGAAGAAATGCATACCAACCATTGGACGTGTAAGACCATTTCCGATCTCTGTGATGGAAAGGCTTGATGTATTTGAAGCAAAGATACACTCTGGTTTTGCGATCTTATCTAATTCCTGGAATGTTGTTTTCTTTACTCCCATATCTTCGAATGCTGCTTCTACGATCAGATCGCAGTCTGCGCAAAGGTCTTCTTTTAATCCTGGAGTGATTTTAGCAAGGATAGCATCAACAGCTTCCTGTGTCATTTTTCCTTTTTCTACAAGTCTTGCATAACCTTTCTGGATTTTGGCTTTTCCGCCGTCAGCCCATTCCTGCTTAATATCGCAGAGAGCTACCTCATATCCTTCTACCTGAGCAAATGCTTTTGCAATACCCTGTCCCATGGTTCCTGCACCAATAACACCAACTTTCATGTTAGTACCTCCTGAATTCATTCTGAATTTTTAATATGTAATGGAAACGCCCGGAAAAGCAGTTACCCGCTTTCCGGACAGTTTTGTCTGAATTAATTATCTCTCAACGATTGTAGAGCATCCCATTCCGCCACCGATACATAATGTAGCAAGACCTCTGTGGGAATCTCTCTTCTGCATCTCATGTAATAATGTTACAAGGATACGGCATCCGGAAGCTCCTACTGGATGTCCAAGTGCGATTGCACCACCGTTAACGTTAACTTTGGACATATCGAAATGTAAATCTCTTGCAACTGCGATAGACTGAGCTGCGAAAGCTTCGTTTGCTTCGATCAGATCCATATCATCGATTGTAAGTCCTGTCTTAGATAATACTTTCTTAGTAGAAGCAACAGGTCCAACACCCATGATCTCTGGCTCAACACCGCCAAGTGCTCCAGCTACCCATGTAGCCATTGGTGTAACACCAAGTTCTTTTGCTTTCTCTTCGCTCATTACAACGATTGCTGCTGCACCATCGTTAATACCGGAAGCGTTACCTGCTGTAACAAGTCCACCCTCTTTGCCAGAGCAGCATTTTAATTTTGCTAAAGACTCTGCTGTTGTACCTGCACGAGGCCCTTCATCTTTCACGAAATCTACGATCTCTTTTTTCACTTTAACCGGAACCGGAACGATCTCATCTGCAAATTTGCCTTCAGCGATCGCTTTTTCACATTTCTGCTGGCTGTTTGCTGAGAACTCGTCTAATTCTTCTCTTGTGATTCCATATTTATCACATACGTTCTCTGCTGTGATCATCATATGATAATGATTGAATGCATCTGTTAATGCATCGTTAACCATTGTATCGATGATCGTTGCATTGTTCATACGATATCCGAAACGGGCTTTTGTCATAGCATATGGTGCCATTGACATATTTTCCATACCACCTGCAACAACGATATCAGCTTCTCCTGCCATGATCATGGTAGCTGCATCATTGACACATTTCAAACCAGAACCACATACAACGTTGATCGTGATTGCTGGAACTTCGATTGGGAGTCCTGCTTTGATAGAAGCCTGACGTGCAACGTTCTGTCCCTGAGCTGCCTGGATTACACAACCCATTTTAACTTCGTCAACCATCTCTGGTTTAACACCTGCTCTTCTTAATGCCTCTTTGATAACGATTGCACCTAAGTCTGCTGCTGGAGTATTGCTTAATGCTCCACCCATTTTACCAATTGCTGTACGGCATGCGCCTGCTAAAACTACTTTTCTTGCCATTTTGAATTCTCCCTTCGGTTTTGTGGTACAAAACACCGCTCATAATATGCAGTATATTTTGTTTCCTTCATAATAAATCTGCCGAAAAACGTTGTTATTTTTTTAACAATCTTTTAGTAAAAAAAATAAATCTAAAATCTCTTCTTTTAAATTTAAATTTTCTTTTTCCTGATTTTCTACGTTTTTATGTATTCGGCTTTTTTATTGGCTTTTCAGTACTTTCTCATGCTACCATATTTTATTTTCAAATGCAATAGCTTTCTTTTTTTTTCACACTTTTTTCAGTATTTAAATTTGGTTTTTACCTATTTTATATACTGTTTTTCGTTAAAAAATTATCATGCGCAACCGCTCAATTCCACAAAAAAGAGACGTTTTTTGTATATTTCTTACAAAAACGTCTCTTTTTCCATTTGGTTTCAAAAATGATTTTTATGTAATTTGCGCATTGACAGCCGTATTAGTAGAATATGTGATGTCCGATGATCGTTCCTTCCAATCCGTCGATCACAGTTCTGAAATAGAGACAGCTGTTTGTGATGTTCCCGTTAAGCACCTCCTGTGCCGCCTGCATACAGGTATTATTTACCCCCTGCTCGAGGCGGAGCGCATATCGTCCACTGGCTACCGGAGAAAACTGTCCGCTCTGATAAATCACACCGGATACGGTATTCGGGAAATAAGAGCTTCGCACACGGTTCATGACAACACTTCCGACTGCAAGCTTTCCCTCATATGGTTCACCGTCTGCCTCACACTGGATGATCGCACCTAACAGGTAAAGATCACTGTCACTTGGGACATAAGAAAATTCGCCGTTGTTCTCAGCCTCCTGACGCTTGATCTCCGCCATTCTCGCAGCGTCTTCTTTTGCCTTCTGGATCTCTAACTGTTTTTCCAGTTCTTCCATCCGTGCGATCTGACTGTTGATATCATTGACTTTTCCCTGGGCGCTGCTCAATTCAGAATTGGTCTGGCTGATATTTGCCTGTGTTGAACTGATAAGGCTGTTTACAGAATTCTGTTTTACCTTCATGTCATCCTGCATGGCGAGCAGTTCCTGCTGCTCACTCTCGAGATCCTTCTTCTGTTCTTCAAGAGAAGCTTCCTCTGCCGCAATCTGTTCCTGCACCTGGATAAACTCCTCTAATTTCTGTCTGTCATACGAATTGATCTCCGAAATATACTCCGTCCGGTTCAGAAAATCAGAAAAGGATGATGCCGATAACAGCATCTCAAGCATCGGTGTATTTCCATTTTCATACATATAGCGGATACGTATCTTCATATCCTCATACTGGCTGGCTGACTGCTGCTTTGCAGCTTCCAGATTATCCTGCGTCTGATCGATCTCATCCTCAAGATCTGACAGTTCTTTTTTCTTATCATTGATCTGTGACTCAAGGGCATTCATGGACGAAACAATGTTGGTCATCTGTCCATTTAAATTGTTCAGGTCGCTCTCTAGCTGGCCTTTTTTTCCATTGATATCATCGACCGCATCCTGTGCATCTTTCTGCTGGTTTTTCAGATTGTTGATCTGATTTTTTGCATTGTCAATATCTTCCTGCGTGACATCTGCATAAGCTGTTGTCACGGTAAGACAGCACACTAATGCTGCCGCTGCAAATATTCTTTTTAAGGGGATTTTTTTCATAGGTACCTCATTCTGTTGAAATATTCCTGTATCTGCTCTCAAAAAATTTCTTTCAAGAACCATGATAGCAGATTGTATTTAACCTTTCAATATGCTATATTTGGTATGTATCAGCTTGTTTTTATTTTATCATATTTGCATCAGGAAAGGTATGGGGGTATATGCAGTTTGTAAGATCACAGGATTTAAAGCCGGGAATGCGGCTGGCAAAACCCATTTACAATAAAATGGGGGTTTTATTATATGAGCGCAACACAAAATTAACACTTCAGAGTATAAACAGTATTGATAATTTCGGTCTGATCGGCATATTTATTCTGGAACCGGCGGAGCCTGTTCCTCCTCTTTCCAAAGAAGACCTTGAATTTGAGCAGTTCCAGACTATCTATATGTTCAAATTGAAAGACTGCATGGATAAGCTTCTCGCACAGAAAAATATTCCGGCAATCACGGAACTCGTACAGAATATATACACACATTATGGTGCATTAGACCACAAACTTAATTTCACACAGAACCTCAGAAGTTCTGCTGATTTTGTATACAAGCATTCGATCAGTGTTGCGATCCTCTCTGCGATGATCGCAAATGAGATGCATATTGAGCCGGAAGACTCCCAGTCGCTGATCGCAGCTTCCTTATTATATGATTTTGGTTATCTCTCCGTTCCAAAGAGTATTTTAGATAAGAATGAAGATCTCTCTGCTTCCGACCGGGATCTCATCCAGTTAAAATCAGAACATGGGTATGAGATCATCCGTCCGCATTTTGCAGAACTCGGCTTAAATGACACAAGTCTTGAGATCATCCAGAACATTATATTTGAAGATCATGCAACGATCAGCCCAAGACTTCCAAAACCACCGGTTCAGCTTCTGATCGATATATTGAAGGCTGCGGACAAATTTGACCGCCTGACTGCCATGAACATTAACCATGCACCAATGTCAGAGCTGGCTGCCATGACATTTTTTTACAGCCACATCTCAGAATATAACCGTTCTGTGATCACCGCTCTGGCGGACAGCATCCAGATCCTTCCTACAGGTGCATGTCTCGATTTTGCAAACGGAGAAAAAGGTCTGGTGCTTGCTGACAATCCGGCTGATTTTCTGCATCCTATGATCCTGAATTTCAAGGATAACCAGATTTATGATCTGAGCAATCCGGAAACCTCGGATCAGTTACAGATTGTAGATATTATGAAGACAATGGACAACCGTATCGCCATCGACAGCGATACGCTTAAGCAGTTTGTTGCAGATCCATATATTAAGGCGACCGCTGACCGCTTCCGTGCGCAAAAAGAAAAAATAAACCAGCGCAGGAATGCAGCATCTGCCGTTCTGCCCACAAAACAGCCAGTTATGGACAAACCTGTCCCGCCTGCGTCACCAGTTTCAGCCGTATCCATTGCTGCCAGAAATGAGGTGACACCTCCTGTAAAGAAACAGCGTCCGGCAAAGCGAAAAAAATTAATTTAATCTGCATAATAGAAAGAAAGCTGATACCTTCAGACGTTTCATCTTTTCCGTCTGAATGCATCAGCTTCTTTTTTACTGTGCACTTGTCAAATAACTCGATACACAATATAATGTCTGTCCATTATAGTCAACTCTTGACCATCCATAGTCTGTATTGATTCCGGTTCTCGTCACGGTCTCGCCATTTTTTAAAACCGCAACAACTGCTGCATCCGGGTTTGTGACACTCGGAAGTGTTCTTAAATTCACTTCGATCTTCGCTGTCACCACATCATTGCATGCAGTAAATTTTGTTTTCAATCCATCTCCTGAGCCTGAGCCGTCCGTTGTTGTTGTCTCTGCAGCCGTATTGGCTGCTGGTGCTGTATACCCAAGATCTGTCGTCAGATAGCTGGACACTGCATACAAAGTCTGTCCATTGTAGCTTACCCGCGACCATCCACTGCTGCTCACGCCGGTTCTTGTCGCTGTCTCACCATTCTGCAAGGTTGCCACAACTGTTGCATCAGAACCCTGACTTGGAATGTTTCTGAGATTTGTGGACTGTTTTGCCGTAACAGTTTCATTTACATCGGAGAAATTCATCAATGCTTCTGCGTCTGCACTGACTGTTTCCGGTGTCACATCACTTTTTGCATCTGCAGTTCCCTCATAACCGAAATAGGCAATATCAACATCAACCGGCTTACTGATCCCTGCCACTGTTCCCTGATTGGTATACTGCCACATTGCGTGCGTTCCGGTGTAATCGGACTGTGCAGTCTGTGGATACGGTACAGATGGATATTGAGACACCCAGATTTTATAAGTTTTTTCAATTCTTGAAGTATCCCATTTTGCATCGCCAAGCATCTCATTTTTTGCCGCATAAAACATTGGCGTATAGCCTCGGTTATAGATTTCATTTAAAAATGCAATTGCCAAGTCCGTTCTCTCCGACTGTGTCATAGCGTACTGTCTGCTGTCTGCATTTTCAAACCCTTCACAGTTAAATGCAACCGGATAGGTGATCTGATACTGGGAAATATAATCTGCCACCCAGTCCGCTTCCTGTACAGCTTCGTCTTCCGTCACTGCTGTTGAAAAGAAGTATACCCCTATTTTTATCCCGTTTGCCTGCGCTTCCTGCATGTTGTATTTTGCATTGGTATCCGCAACGATCTCACCAGTCTTCTGCGTGCGATATCCGACACGTATCATGGCAAACTGTACCCCGGAAGCCGCCACCTGACTCCAGTCGATGGTTCCCTGATATCTTGCCACATCAATACCAAACGTTGTCTCGCCGGACTCTGCCACGCTGCCTGCGGATAACAGCGCCGTCACATCCACGCTCGCACCGGTCTCATTTCCCACCATATTGCTGCCCTGCGGATCATCTGCATCTGCCTCCTCTGCGCTCTCAGTTGCCTCAATCGTTCCCATCACTTCGGTGGTCTGTGCTTCTGCCTCTGTTGTCTCGCTCTGCTCTGTCGCCATAGGATCGGCACTTGTATCCTTGTTTTTGCCATTTTTCCCTATGAGAACCAATGCGGCAATTACAATCGCCAGAAGAACTGCCACAATAATGATGGGTACTATAAAACGGGAATCCCGCGAATCTTCATTCAATGATCCAAACTCAAGATCATCATCATATTTTTTCATGCTGCGTTTCCTCCATTTCCGTCAATGCAGAACGGGGCGCCGGAAAGCGCTCCATCAATAACCAAATTTACAGATTCTTCACAGTTGCGATATCGATCGGAGTAAGCTCATTGGTTGCAGTCTCAAGGCTTTGTGCCAGTGCATTTGCCGTATCCATTGCTGTGATACAGTACACACCTGTCTCGATCGCATTACGGCGGATCAGGAATCCGTCACGGTTCTTATCACCGTTACCCTGTGTAGGTGTATCGATGACAAGATCGATCTTATGACCAAGAATTAAGTCCATAACGTTCGGTGATTCCTGTGAGATCTTATTGATGCGGAGTGCATTTACGCCGTGCTCCTGCAGATACTTTGCAGTACTTCTTGTCGCATAGATCTTGTAGCCTAATGCTTCAAATCTCTTGGCAACACCAACAGCTTCCGGCTTGTCTGCATCTTTTACTGTCATGATCATCTGTTTGTATTTTGGAAGTTTAATACCAGCTCCCAAGAATGCTTTGTATAAAGCTTCGTTGAAAGTCTTGGCGATACCAAGACACTCACCGGTGGATTTCATCTCAGGTCCTAAAGAAATCTCAGCACCACGAAGTTTCTCAAATGAGAATACCGGCATTTTAATTGCAATGTAATCTGCAGTCGGAGCAAGTCCCGGTTCATAACCCATACCGCGGATGGTCTCGCCGATGATTACTTTTGTTGCCAGGTCAACAATCGGAATACCTGTTACTTTGCTGATATATGGCACAGTTCTGGAAGAACGTGGGTTAACCTCGATCACGTAAACCTGCTCGTCCATAACGATGAACTGGATGTTGATCAGACCAATAACATGTAATGCCTGTGCAAGACGTTTTGTGTATTCCACGATCATCTCTTTGACCGGTTCACTGATCGTTGGAGCCGGATATACGGAAATACTGTCTCCGGAATGGATACCGGTACGCTCAATATGCTCCATAATACCAGGGATTAAAATATCGGTTCCATCGCATACGGCATCGACTTCGATCTCTTTTCCCTGTAAATATTTATCTACGAGGATTGGGTGATCCTGTGCAATACGGTTGATGATTCCGATGAATTCTTCGATCTCTTCATCATTGAATGCGATCTTCATGCCCTGTCCGCCTAAAACGTAGGAAGGACGGACTAATACAGGATAGCCAAGACGGTTTGCAACTTCTTTTGCTTCCTCGGCAGTAAATACGGTTCCACCTGCTGCTCTCGGGATCTGTGTTTTCTCCAGAATCTCGTCAAATAACTCACGGTCCTCTGCGGCGTCAACGTCTTCTGCCTTTGTTCCGAGGATTTTTACACCCATTTTCATCAGGCTCTCGGTCAACTTGATGGCTGTCTGTCCACCGAACTGTACAACTGCTCCGTCCGGTTTCTCGATCTTAACGATTGCTTCCACATCTTCCGTAGTTAACGGTTCAAAGTAAAGTTTATCTGCGATATCAAAGTCTGTAGATACAGTTTCCGGATTGTTGTTGACAATGACTGTCTCCCATCCTTCTTTTGCAAATGCCCATGTGCTGTGAACAGAACAGTAATCGAACTCGATACCCTGTCCGATACGGATCGGGCCGGAACCTAATACTAATACTTTCTTCTGTGGATTGGTTTCCTCTGCCTCATTCTCACTTCCAAATACGGAATAGTAATATGGAGTAGCTGCTTCGAACTCTGCTGCACAGGTATCTACCATCTTGTATGCTGCAACGATTCCGTTCTCATAACGCATGTCGTGAATTTCTGCTTCTGTTTTACCAGTCAGTTTTGCGATCACATTGTCCGGGAACTCGATACGTTTTGCTTCTTTTAATAATTCAACCGTCAATGGCTGTGTCTTTAAAGTCTCTTCCATCTCAACAATGATGGCGAGCTTGTCAATAAACCATTTATCAATCTTGGTGATGGCATGGATCTCATCATAACTGAAGTGACGGCGCAGTGCCTCTGCGATCACCCAGATCCTTCTGTCGTCTACCACATTTAACTGTTCTCTTAATTCTGCATCGTTAAGTCCTGTAAAATCATAAGACATCAGACTGTCTACATGCTGCTCTAAGGAACGGATTGCCTTCATCAGAGCTCCTTCAAAGTTATTGCAGATACTCATAACCTCTCCAGTTGCTTTCATCTGAGTTGTCAGTGTTCTCTTTGCTGTAATAAATTTATCAAATGGAAGTCTTGGGATCTTAACTACACAGTAGTCAAGCATTGGCTCAAAACTTGCATACGTCTTTCCTGTGATCGCATTTTTGATCTCGTCTAAAGTATATCCAAGGGCAATCTTTGCAGCAACTTTTGCAATTGGGTATCCTGTTGCTTTGGATGCAAGAGCTGAAGAACGGGATACACGTGGGTTTACCTCAATTACACAGTACTCAAAAGATTCCGGGTGTAATGCATACTGCACATTACATCCACCTGTGATATTTAACTCAGAAATAATATTCAGTGCTGAAGTACGTAACATCTGATATTCTTTATCTCCTAATGTCTGGGATGGAGCTACTACGATAGAGTCACCTGTGTGGACACCGACCGGATCAATATTTTCCATATTACATACGGTAATGCAGTTTCCATTTGCATCACGCATTACTTCGTACTCTATCTCTTTCCATCCGGCGATACAGCGCTCCACTAAAACTTCGCCGACACGGCTTAAACGCAGACCGTTTGTTAAAATATCTACTAATTCCTGCTCATTGTGGGCAATACCACCGCCGCTTCCACCGAGGGTAAATGCCGGACGCAGAACGACCGGATAACCGATGGTGTTCGTGAATTTGATACCATCCTGCACGTTATTTACAACCTGTGAAGCTGCACATGGCTCACCGATTTTCTCCATGGTATCTTTGAATGCCTGACGGTCCTCTGCCTTAAAAATTGTCTCAGCCGTTGTTCCGATCAGCTTTACACCGTATTTGTCAAGAACTCCCTGCTCAGCAAGCTCCATACCAAGGTTTAATCCTGCCTGTCCACCTAAGGTTGGGAGAACACTGTCCGGTTTCTCTTTTGCAATGATCTTTTCTAACACATCGACGGTCAATGGCTCGATATATACTTCATCTGCGATTTCTTTATCGGTCATAATGGTTGCCGGGTTGGAGTTTACAAGTACTACCTCTACCCCTTCCTCTTTCAAAGAACGGCATGCCTGTGTACCTGCATAGTCGAACTCTGCCGCCTGTCCAATGACGATCGGACCGGAACCAATTACTAATACTTTTTTAATGTCTTTATTTCTTGGCATACTCTCATTCTCCTTTATTTACTCATCATATCCAAAAATCTATCAAACAGATAACCGGAGTCCTGTGGTCCAGGGCATGCTTCCGGGTGGAACTGCACAGTGAAGATGTTCTTTCCAACATACTCAAGTCCTTCGTTCGTGCCGTCGTTGACGTTTACAAATGCCGATTTTGCAATATTCGGATCCAAAGTATCTGTATCAACAACATATCCATGATTCTGGGATGAAATGTATACACGGTTTGTTTTCAAATCTTTGACCGGATGGTTACCGCCACGGTGTCCATATTTCATTTTGTGGGTGTCGGCACCGGTTGCAAGCGCCATTAACTGATGACCTAAGCAGATCGCAAAAATAGGAGTATCGGAATCGTACAGTTTCCTGATCTCTTTGATAATATCGGTACATTCCTTTGGATCTCCAGGGCCATTGCTTAACATAATTCCGTCCGGATTTGTGCTTAAGATTTCTTCTGCGGTTGTGTGAGCCGGATAAATGGTCACTTCACAGCCACGATTATTTAAAGACTGGGCAATATTATTTTTTGCGCCGAAATCCATGAGTGCAACACGTTTTCCTGCGCCGCTTAATACTCGTTTTTCTTCACAGGTTACTTTGTCTACGACATTTCCTGTTGTGTAAGCTTTTAATTTAGGAATAATTTCTTCTATATTATAGTTCTCGTTTGTTGTGATCATACCGTTCATCGTACCTTTTTCACGTAAGATCTTGGTAAGTGCACGTGTATCGATTCCTGCGATTCCAGGAATATCATTTTTTGTCAGGAAATCCTGGATTGTTCCCTCACAACGGAAGTTGCTTGGCATTCTGGATAACTCCCTTACAATGTATCCGTCCGGCCATGGTTTCTTTGACTCCATATCCGGTGTGATACCATAGTTACCAATTAATGGATATGTCATAACCACTGCCTGTCCTGCATAGGAAGGATCAGTCAATACCTCCAGATAACCAGTCATTGAAGTGTTAAAAACGATCTCACTGATGACTTCTCTGGTGGAACCAATGCTTGTTCCTGTAAATACATTCCCATCTTCGAGTATCAAAAAAGCTTTCATTTGTTTCCCTGTCCTTTCATCTTTTTTTCCCAAAAAAAAAAACGTTTCCGTTTTTTCCTTTTGCTCTATATGAACTATATATGGGCAGTCAAACCGGATATTGCTATCCGCTCCGAAACATACCTTTATTGTCAACAAGGGAATGACCTTTGGAGCATTCCCTTGCTTAAATTGTAATGAGTTTATCATATGTAGTTGTAATTTTCAACCTTTTTCATGGAAACAGATTGATTTTTTTTGTATCCATAAGCGGGACTAATGTTTTTCATTATCACAAGCTATAATAATCAATCTATACTTCTTCCTCTTCCGGTTCGTCTTTCGCCCAGCCGTAAGCGTATTTGACCGCTTTGTTCCAGCCTTTCCGTTTTGCCTGACGATCCTCCTCGCTCATCTGTGGAGAGAATATCTGATCGATACTCTGATTTTTGATGACATCTTCCTTGCTCTTCCAGTAACCAACGGCAAGTCCGGCAAGATAAGCAGCGCCCATCGCAGTCGTCTCTATACAGCTTGGACGTTTGACCGGTGCATTGATCATGTCTGCCTGAAACTGCATTAAGAAGTTGTTGGCGCTTGCTCCACCGTCCACTTTCAAAGATTTCAACTCGACGCCCGCGTCTGCACGCATTGCATCGATGACATCACACACCTGAAGATCGATGGATTCCAGCGTGGCGCGGATGATATGGTTTTTGTTGGTGCCTCTTGTGATGCCAACGATCGTACCTCTCGCATACTGATCCCAATGTGGTGCGCCCAGTCCGGTAAATGCCGGAACGACATAACAGCCGTGGGTTCCGTGTACTTTTTTTGCCATGTACTCAGAGTCTGCGGAGGAATCGATCAGCCTCATATTGTCGCGAAGCCACTGGATTGCCGCTCCTGCAACGAAAATCGAACCTTCCAGAGCATAGTTTACTTTTCCGTCCAGCCCCCATGCAATGGTCGTCACAAGACCATTTTTTGAAAATACCGGTTTTTCTCCCGTATTCATTAAAAGGAAACATCCGGTTCCGTATGTGTTTTTTGCTTCGCCCGCATGGAAACAAGTCTGACCAAAAAGTGCTGCCTGCTGGTCACCTGCCGCTCCTGCGATCGGTATCTCATCCCCTAAGAAGGATGGATCGGTGTAACCATAAATCTGGCTGGACGGCACCGGTGTTGGAAGCATGCTCTCAGGAATATCCAGTTCCTGTAAAATCTCCTTGTCCCAGCACAGATCATTGATGTTAAAAAGCATGGTTCTCGAAGCATTGGAATAATCCGTCACATGCACCGCACCCTTCGTAAATTTCCAGATCAGCCATGTCTCCACGGTACCGAATAATAATTTGCCCTCGTTCGCCAGCTCTCTTGCACCTTTTACATTGTCTAAGATCCATTTGATCTTCGTCGCAGAGAAATATGCATCAATGATCAGTCCTGTCTTTTTCCGGTAAACTTCTTCCAGTCCTTTTTTCTTCAGTCCATCCGCAATATCAGATGTTCTGCGGCACTGCCATACGATCGCATTGTAGATTGGTTCTCCCGTCTCTTTGTTCCACACGATGGAAGTCTCACGCTGGTTTGTGATACCGATCGCTGCAATATCGGAAGCCGCAGCTCCGATCATGTTCATCGCCTCCACCGAAACACCAAGCATCGATGACCATATTTCATTTGCGTCATGCTCCACCCAGCCCGGATTCGGGAAAAACTGACGGAACTCTTTCTGCGCCATCGAGCATATCTCTCCTTTTTCATTGAATAAAATACAACGGTTACTTGTTGTTCCCGCATCTAATGCCATTACATATTTTGCCATGCCTGTTTCTCCTTTCAATTCTGCTGCAAAATGCTCCCCTGTTCTTTTGAACTTTTACCATTTGACTGCACCATAAATCAGACATAAAAATGGGAGATGACACATCGAAAATATACTGCTGCACCCCACAGCAGTATTCCTTTGAATCATCTCCACTCTCTGATTTCTACTCATTTATTCAATTATGTCTGAACTTTTGCTTCCATTGATGGAATCATTATAGCATATATGCATAAAAAAGCAATGTTTTACTGAGAATTTTTATATATTTTTATTGTGCAGATACTGATTTTCTGCCAGGTTCTCCAACACCTCTTCAAAGTCACTTCAAAGTCAACTTCAAAGTCACTTCAATTAAATTTCATTTTACTTTGAAGTACAGTTCTATTCTTCCCATACCCTGGCAAATCCAATCCTATTTTCCGGTACCCCAGTAATAAAAATTTGACTATTTATGCTTTCTGTCAACATAAATAGTCAAATAATCTGTTTGTAAATATTACGCTCCCGCCTGTGCCGTCACATAATACTCCGCCTGTGTCTGATAAAGCTTCGCATAAATCCCGTTCTGTTCCAGAAGCTGCTCATGCGTCCCTTCCTCCGCAATCTCCCCATGATCAAGCACAACGATCCGGTCACAGAATTTACAGCTGCTCATGCGATGGGAAATGTAAACGGCTGTTTTCTCTCCCACAAGGGAGTCGAAGTTTTCATAGATTCCAGCTTCTGCAATTGGATCTAAAGCTGCGGTCGGCTCATCTAAAATGACAAACGGTGCATTTTTATACAGCGCTCTTGCGATCGCCACTTTCTGTGCCTCGCCGCCGGATGGTGTGACACCCTCTCCATTTTCCTGATACAAAAGTGTGCGTTTCTTCTGCGGCAGTCTCTCCGCAAATTCGTTCAGACCGATCTTAGTAAGCACCTGCTTTAAGCGCGCTTTATCAACCTGCTCCCCTGCTGCGATATTTTCGTCCAGTGGAAAAGCAAACAGCTTGAAATCCTGAAACACCACGGAAAAAATCTGCATGTATTCCTCATAATCATATTTTTCAATATTAATTCCATTGAGGCAGATTTCTCCCCCGGTCGGCTCATAAAGCCGTAAAAGCAGCTTGATGAGTGTCGTCTTTCCAGCTCCGTTCCTACCGACAAGCGCCATTTTCTGCCCAATTTTAAAATCCAGACTGACATTTTTCAGAATATAATCTTCTGTGCCCGGATAACAGAATGACACATTGCGGAAGGATAATTCATACTCGTTGTCGTCCCGCTTCTCGATTGGAAGTGTGCCGTCGTAATGCATGTTCGGGCGATTGATAAATTCTTCATACGTTTTCAGATACTCATTGCGGTAATTGATCTGGTTATACTGCATCAGGACATTCTGCACACCGGTCATCATGGTGATAATCGCCCCGGAGTACATGAGCACATCTCCGATCGTCACCGCACCGGACATCGCCATTACCGCCACATAGACATAGATATAACCAGCAAGAAGCTGTACAACAAATGAAAACTTTGCCTGATTTTTCCCCTCGAAAATCCCTTCTTCTGAAAAATAGGATGATGCCTTGATACATGTCTCATTTTTTCCACAAAGATAATCCTGCATTCCATAAAGCCTGATATCCTTCGCCGCCGTCTCCGATGTAAAGATTTTAAACAGATAACCATATAAAAAATTGATACGCTCATTTTCATGATTGAGTTCCACCTGTTTTTTCCCAATGCGGTCAGAAACACGAACATTTACCCAGAAAGAAAAAGCAAACATCCCTGCCAGCAATGCAGTCATCAGGAATATTTTCCATGCTGCAACATGCTGCCCCTGCATAGACTGTACAATTAATATAAGAAGAAACACGAGCGCAAACAGGACTTTGACACATTCTGTAAAAAATTTATAAATTGAGTCCAACTGCGCCTCAATATCACCGGCACCATTCACTCCCCCTCTGGTTCTCCGGAAGGCAATCTGATTTTCCTCTTTTTCAATCTCCTCAAACTCCATGGAAAATGCCTTCTCTGCTGTCCGTCTTTTGGTCTCATCGCGGCTTGGGCTTGCGTATTGTTCAAATATCTGATTGCACATTATGTAAACCAGCCGTACGACAAGAACTGCTAATATCATGATCCAGACATAATGTACCGCTGTCGTATATTGTTCCAACAGCAGGGTGTCAATGATCCTCGCATAGAGAATGCTGTTGATATAAGAGATACCTGCGCCGCAGACCGCTCCAGCCACGATTGCAGCACCAAGCTGTCTGTATCCTTTCGTCTGGAAAATCAGATAGTTCCACATCTCCTTAATCGACATCTGCCGCACCTCCTTCTCCATAATATTTGCTCTGGACTAAAAACAGTTCGTAGTATTTTCCTTTTTGCTCCATCAGCTCCTCGTGGCTTCCACATTCTGCGATCCTTCCATCGGACAAAAGCAATATTTCTTCGCAGAAGCGTGTGGAAGCAAGCCTGTGTGAAATAAACAGCGCTGTGATATCCGCCAATGTCCGGTTATAGATCTCATAAATTTCGGACTCCGCCAGTGCGTCTAATGCTGCCGTCGGTTCGTCCAGCAGGATTATGGACGGATCACGATATAATGCCCTTGCCAAAAGCAGCTTCTGCGTCTCGCCACCGGAAAGGCGCACGCCATCCTGACTTAATTCTTTTCCAAGATTGGTAGAAAGCCCCTGCGGCAATGCTGTCACTTTCTGGGAAAGTCCTGCTTTTTCCAGACATTCCCATACTTTTTCCTCGTCCCACTGCTCGTTAAGTGCCACATTTTCTGCCACGGAATAGGCCAGAGTAAAGGTATCCTGAAAAACAGCTGACTCAT
>UMJB01011876.1_pt1 | contig 19153 bp, 14 predicted proteins | sample 1965961 | NCBI WGS metagenome assembly UMJB01 (sample SAMEA4836139, study PRJEB28245) | human gut metagenome | biome: gut microbiome; material: fecal sample | place: Denmark | collected 2008
ACCTGCCGCTTTGCTGACACCCTCGCTCCCGAGATGGACAAGCTGAAGGCTGAGGCTGCAAAGTGGGCGATTCAGGAAGAGGACGTCCTGACCTACGCCATGTTCCCGCAGGTCGCTCCCAAGTTCTTCGAGAAGCGCAACGCCAAGGCTCAGGGCGTGGATGCAGACCATGCAGATTTTGCAAACAAGTCTCACCCCGTCTGATAAAACAGCATAAGGCTTTTCAGGCCCCCCGCAGGGATGCGGGGGGCTTTTTGCGCTCTTTTACTTGCAAAAAAGCGGTCATCAGAGTAGAATAATAACATATGTATCGTAACATGGGCCTGTATGCCCAAACGCGGATACATATACCGTAATTTGTCCGCATATCCACCCATCAACAGAGAGGAAACGTGGAGCATATGATCCTGAGCATGACCGGTTTTGGCCGGGGGACTGCTGTATTGAATGGCCGCGAGATCACGGTCGAGCTGCGCAGCGTCAACTCCCGGTATTTCGAGTATTCGTCCCGCATCCCCCGCAGCTGCAGCTACATGGACAGCCGCCTGAAAAAGCAGCTCAACGAGCGGGTCACCCGCGGCAAGGTCGAGCTGAGCATGACCATCCAGAACGTGGAGGCCGCCGACGCAGAAGTGACCGTCAACATGGAGCTGGCCCGCAGCTACCAGAAGGCCCTGCGGAACCTTTCGGAGAAGCTCTGCATCAAGAACGACGTCACCGTCTCGACGCTGACCCGCTTCCCGGACGTGCTGGCCACCCGCCATGCCGACGTGGACGAGGAACAGCTCTGGGCCGACGTCTCCGCCGTGACGGCTCAGGCGCTGGACAACTTCATCGCCATGCGCGCCGCCGAGGGCGCCAAGATGAAGGCCGACGTGGAGAGCCGCCTGTGCTTCCTTGAGGAGCGGGTGGGCAGGGTGGAGACCCTGAGCGCAGGCCGCGTCGAAGCCTACACCAACCGCCTCTACGAGAAGCTCAAGACCATCCTCGAGGACCGCAGCATCGACGACGCCCGCGTCCTGACGGAAGCCGCCATCTTCGGCGACAAGACCGCCGTGGACGAGGAGACCGTCCGTCTGCGCAGCCACATCGCCCAGTACCGCTCCATTCTGGAGCTGGACGAGCCGGTGGGCCGCAAGCTGGACTTCCTGACCCAGGAGCTGAACCGTGAGACCAACACCATCGGCTCCAAGTGTCAGGACCTGGACATCACCCGCACGGTGGTGGACATGAAGGCGGAGATCGAGAAGATCCGCGAACAGATCCAGAACCTCGAATAAAAACAGTACGGAGGAGTTCAGATGAAGCTCATCAACATCGGCTTTGGCAATCTGGTCAGCGCAGGGCGGGTGGTGGCCGTCGTCAGCCCCGACTCTGCGCCGGTCAAGCGTCTGGTGAAGGAGGCGCGGGAGCGGGGGATGCTCATTGATGCGTCCTATGGCCGCAGCACCCGGGCCGTGCTCATCATGGACTCCGACCATGTAGTCCTTTCGGCCCTGACGCCTGAGACAGTGGCAAGCCGCGCTGCGGGCCAGCCGGAAGGAAAACCGACAGAGGAGCAGTAAAAAATGGAAAACGAAAAGTACCTGTTTGTCGTCTCCGGTGCCGCCGGTACCGGCAAGGATAGTGTGGTCAAGGCCCTGCGCGAGGCCCACCCCGAGATCGAAAAGACCGTCTCCGCCACCACCCGCGCACCCCGCCCCGGGGAGCAGGAGGGCGTGGACTACTACTACCGCACCCGGGAGCAGTTCCAGCACCTCATCGACACCGACCAGGTGGTGGAGCACAACTTCTACAACGGCAACTACTACGGCACCCTCCGCGAAGAGGTGGATAAGCGCCTCGAGGCGGGCAAGCTGGTGGTGCTGGTCATCGACGTCCACGGCGCGGCCAACATCCGCCGGATGTTCCCGGGGGCTACCACCATCTTCCTGCTGCCGCCCTCCGTGGAGGAGCTGGAACGCCGCCTCCGGGGCCGTGGCACCGAGACGGAAGCCAGCATCCTCGAGCGCCTCGATACCGCAAAGAAGGAGCTGGCCGAGCAGGAGAAGTTCACCCTCACCCTCGTGAACGACGAGGTGGACGCCTGCGCTGAGAAGCTCTACGGCATCATCCGCCAGCGGGCCGGCCTCGACAGATAACAAGGAGCCGCGAATGCCAAAAACGGTAGGCGTTGCCGTGAGCAACGCGACCTTTCACTTCGACAAACTCTATACCTACGCCGTCATGCCCGACCAGCAGGAGGCCGTCCGCCTCGGCAGCATGGTGCTGGTGCCCTTCGGGCGGGGGAGCAAGGCCCGGATGGGCGTGGTGCTGGCCTGCGACGAAGAGCCGGAACACGCAAAGCTCAAGTACCTCTTCGACGTAGCTCCCGCCTCGGCCTGCCTGACGCCGGAGCTGCTGCGGCTGGTGCATTTCCTCAAGGAGCGCACCTTCTGCACCTACTACGAGGCCGTCAAGGCGGTCATCCCCTATGGGGCGCAGTATAAGCCCGCCCTCGCGGCGGACGGCGTGACGCCGGTGCTCCAAAAGCAGCTCACCCGCCACACCGAGAACAGCTATAAGCTGGTGGGGTCTTTGCAGCAAAAGCCCAGGCCCACGGCCAAGCAGCTGGCGGCAGTGGCCCTGCTGAGCGGGGGAGAGCGCACCCAGAACGAGATGGAGGCCCACGGCATCACCAAAGCCGTGCTGGACAACCTCTGCGCCAAGGGCGTCGTCGAATGCAGCAAGGTGAACAAATCCATCGACCTGTATTCGTCTATCCCGCTGAAAAACGAACCCATCACCCTGACGGAAGAGCAGCAGGCGGCCTATGACGCCCTGCTGCCCGGCCTCGAAGACACCGCCCCCCACTCGGCGCTGCTCTACGGCGTCACCGGCAGCGGCAAGACGCTGGTGTTCTTAAAGCTCATCGAGCGGTGTCTGGCGCTGGGCCGCCGCGCCCTCGTGCTGGTGCCGGAGATCAGCCTGACGCCTCAGATGATCCTCCGCCTCAAGAGCCGGTTCGGGCGGCGGGTGGCCGTCCAGCACTCGGCCCTGAACCACACCGAACGCCTGCTCCAATGGCAGATGATACAGGACGGCGGTGCCGACATCGTGGTGGGGACGCGGAGCGCCGTCTTTGCCCCGCTGGAGAACATCGGCCTCGTCATCATCGACGAGGAGCAGGAGCACACCTACCGCTCCGAGTCCGCGCCCCGGTACGCCGCCCACGAGGTGGCCCGGCAGCGGGCGGCGGAGAACGGCTCCCTGCTCCTTCTGGCCAGCGCCACCCCCAGCACCGAGAGTTTTTACGCCGCCCAGAATGGCCGCACCCAGCTCGTCCGGCTCACCCAGCGCTACGGCGGCAACCCGCTGCCCAGCGTCCAGATCGTGGATATGCGGGCAGAGCTGGCCTCGGGCAACCCGAGGGAGATCAGCCTTGCGATGGAGGACGCCATCCGGCGCAACCTCGACGCGGGCAAGCAGACCATCCTGCTGCTCAACCGCCGCGGCTACCAGACCATGGCCCAGTGCGACGACTGCCGCGAGGTGCTGAAATGCCCCAAGTGCAGCGTCCCCATGGTCTACCACAAGGCGGGCCATAAGCTGCTCTGCCACTACTGCGGCACTCAGCTCGACCCGCCCCCCAAGACCTGCCCCGCCTGCGGCGGCAAGCTGCTCTACCGGGGCTTCGGCACCCAGAAGGCCGAGGAGGAGCTGGCCCAGCTCTTCCCGGAGGCAAGAGTGCTGCGGATGGACCAGGACTCCACCGCCGCCAAAGACGCCCACGAAAAGCTGCTGGCGAAGTTCGCCCGGCATGAGTACGACATCATGGTGGGGACCCAGATGGTGGCCAAGGGCCTCGATTTCGAGGACGTGACCCTCGTGGGCGTCCTCGGCATCGACTCGCTGCTCTTTGCGCAGGGGTTTCGGGCCTACGAGACGGTGTTCAGCCTCATCACCCAGGTGGTGGGGCGCTCCGGCCGGGCGAAAGACCCGGGCTTCGCCATCATCCAGACCACCGACCCCGACAACCCCGTCCTCAACCTCGCCGCCGCGCAGGACTACGACGCCTTCTTCGAGCAGGAGATCGCCTACCGCAAGCTGGGCCTCTACCCGCCCTTCTGCGGGCTCTGTGTCGTGGGCTTCTCCGGCCCGAAGGAGATCGAGGTGGCCCGGGCCGCCGCCCGGTTCTCGGCGCTCTTAGGCCGTCAGGCCGCGCAGCAGCCGGACTTGCCCCTCCGGGTGCTTGGCCCCACCCCCGGCAACATCGAAAAGATCAACGAGAACTACCGCTACAAGCTCACCATCAAGTGCCGCGCCGACAAACGCTTCCGCGACCTTGTCCGCCAGACCCTCGGCCTCTACGAGCAGGAAAAGCTGCCCAGCAAGGCCACCGTGGTGGTGGATATGCATTCTGACGGTGATATTTGATAAGATTATTTGGAGGTATACTTCATGGCTATCCGCAACATTGTAAAAGAGGGCGACCCCATCCTGAACAAGGTCTGCCGCCCCGTGACCAACTTCGACGACCGTCTGGCTACCCTGCTGGATGATATGCGCGAGACGATGATCGCCGCCGACGGCGTGGGCCTCGCAGGCCCGCAGGTGGGGATGCTGCGCCGCGTCTTCGTGGTGTGGGACACCACCGACGCCCCGGAGGAGATTCCCGAAAACTACGAGTACAAGTTCATCGACTTCGTCAACCCCGAAATTCTCGCCGTGTCTGAGGACGAGGAGACCGCCTACGAGGGCTGCCTGTCCTTCCCGGGCCACAACGGCGCCGTGACCCGCCCCGCAGCCGTCAAGGTCCGCGCACAGGACCGCCACGGCGAGTGGTTCGAGCTGGAAGCCGAGGGCCTGCTGGCCCGCTGCATCCAGCACGAGAACGACCATCTGGACGGCATCACCATCATGGAGTCCAGCGAGTTCTTCTATGAGGACACCGAGGAGGGCCGCGCCGCTGCCGCCAAGAAGAAGGAGAACGACTGATGCGCATTCTGTTCATGGGGACGCCGGATATTGCGGCGGACTGCCTGAAAGCCCTGTATGAGGCGGGCCACGACATCTGCGCGGTCTACACCCGGCGCGATAAGCCCGTGGGCCGCAAGCAGGTGCTCACCGCACCCCCGGTGAAGGAAGTGGCGCTGGCCCACGGCACCCCCGTCTTTCAGCCCCGCACCCTGCGGGACGGCGGCGAGGACGAGAACATCCGCGCGCTGGCTCCTGAGCTCATCGTCGTGGTGGCCTACGGCTGCATCCTGCCCAAGTCGGTGCTGGAAGCGCCGAAATATGGCTGCATCAACCTCCACGTCTCCCTGCTGCCGAAATATCGGGGCAGCGCCCCCGTGCAGTGGGCGGTGCTGAACGGCGACGCCGAGACGGGCGTCTCCATCATGCAGATGGACGAGGGCCTCGACACCGGCGACGTGCTGGCCTGCGAGAAGATCGCCATCGACCCCGAGGAGACCAGCGGCCAGCTGTTCGACCGGGTCACTGCCGTGGGCGCACGGGTGCTCTGTGAGACCCTGCCTGCCATTGAAGCCGGTACGCTCAAGGCAGAGCCTCAGGCCCACGAGAACGCTTCCACCGCCCCCATGCTGAGCAAGGAGATGGCGGAGTTCCACCTGACCGACAGCGCCGACCACATCCACAACTGGGTGCGGGGCATGAACCCGTGGCCCGGGGCATGGTTCGTGACGGCGGGCGGCAAGAAGGTCAAGGTGATGGAGTGCCGCGTCGCGGAAAGCCACGGCGAAGCCGCTGGCACTGTCCTCGCCACCAAGCCCCTGACCGTGGCCTGCGGTGAGGGCGCTATTCAGCTGCTGCACGTCGTGCCGGAGGGCAAGAAGCCCATGGACGGCACATCCTTCGCCGCCGGTCTCCGCCTCAAGGCGGGGGACAGCCTGTGAGCGGCCCGAACCCCCGCGCGGCGGCGGTGGCGGCGCTGGTGCGGCAGGAGCAGGACGGTTTTTCGAACCTCATCCTCGACGCAGAGCTGCGCCGCCAGAAGCTGGAAGGCCGCGATAAAGCATTTGCCAGCGCGATTTTTTATACCGTGCTGGAACATCAGGGGACGCTGGACTATATCCTGAGCCAGTTTTTGCCCAAAGGGCTTGCCAAGCTCGACCCGCAGGTGCGGGAAATTCTCCGCGCCGCGCTGGCGCAGGCCCGCTATATGCAGGTGCCTGCTTCGGCGGCGGTCAATGAGGCCGTCAAGCTGACCCGCACCTTCCGGAAAGCCAGCGCCTCCGGCCTCGTGAACGCCGTGCTGCGCCGGGCCATCGGCTATGACCTCGGCTCTGCCGTCTTTGCCGACGAGGTGGAGCGGCTGATGGTGCTGGGCTCGGCGGGCCGGGACGTGGCAGCGTTCCTCCACGAACACTACCCCGACGAGGCGCTGGACATCCTGACCCACACCGCCGACGGCGGCCTGACCAGCCTCCGGGCCAACCCCCTGAAAGGGACGCCGGAAGCCCTCTGCGAAAAGCTGCTGGCCTCGGGCGCGAAGACCGCCGCCCCGGGCCTCCTGCCGGGCAGCGTCTTAGCCCGCTTCGAGGGCAGCCCGGCGGAGAGCGGGCTTTTCCGGGACGGATATTTCCACGTGGAGGGGCAGGCCAGCCAGCTTGCTGCCCTCTGCGTGGAGGCAAAGCCCGGCGATACCGTCCTCGACCTCTGCGCCGCCCCCGGCGGCAAGAGCCTGCTCCTCATCGAGGAGATGGGGGACGAAGGGCGGCTGGTGAGCTGCGACGTCAGCGAGAACCGCGTCCAGCTCATCCGCAAGGCCGTGGAGCGGATGGGGTTTGCCCACGTGGAGCCCCGCGTCTCCGACGGCACCAGACCGGATGCCGACCTGCCCATGGCGGACGCTATTTTGGTAGACGCCCCCTGCAGCGGCCTCGGCATCCTCGCCAAGAAGCCGGACATCCGGTACAAGACCCTCGAAAAAGCGCGTCACGATGAATTATTGGCCACCCAGTCGGCCATTCTGGATACAGCCGCCGCCCACCTGAAAGAGGGCGGGCGTCTGGTCTACTCCACCTGCACCATCGACCCTGCCGAGAACGAAGAGCAGGTGCGGGCCTTCGTGGGCCGACACCCGGAGTTCCGGGTGGTGACGCCGGACGTCCGCTTCCCGGCCGGGATGACGGTGGGGGACTGGGGTGCGCTTTCCGTCCCCACCCGCACCGGCATGGACGGCTTTTTCCTCTGCGCGATGCAGAAACGTGATTCCTGACAAAAGGAGATTTTCATGGAGACTAAACGCTGTATATCCTCCCTGACGCTGGAACAGCTGACAGCGGAGCTGAAAGCGATGGGCCAGCCCGGCTTCCGGGCCAAGCAACTCTTCCACTGGGTCCACCAGAAGCTCGTGACCGACTTTTCGGCCATGACCGACCAGCCCAAAGCCCTGCTGGCAAAGCTCGAGGAGGCATTTTACATCGCCGCGCCCATCATCGAGCGGCGGCAGGAGGCCAAGGACGGCACCGTGAAGTACCTGCTGCGGATGGCCGACGGCAACTGCATCGAGACCGTCGTCATGCGCTACCACTACGGCAACACGGTCTGCGTGTCCACTCAGGTGGGCTGCCGGATGGGCTGCCGCTTCTGCGCCTCGACCCAGGCGGGCCGGGTGCGCAACCTCGAGGCGGGCGAGATATGCTCCGAAATTTACACCGCCCAGAAGGACATCGGGGAGCGCATCTCCCACATCGTGCTGATGGGCATCGGGGAGCCGCTGGATAATTTCGACGAAGTCATGCGCTTTCTCGAGAACATCTCGTCCCCCGAGGGCGTGAACATCGGGATGCGGAACATCAGCCTCTCCACCTGCGGCCTCGTGCCGAAGATCGACCAGCTGGCCGAGAAGAAGCTCCAGCTCACCCTCTCCGTCTCTCTCCACGCCCCCAACAACGACATCCGCAGCGGCATGATGCCTGTGAACGACGCCTACCCCGTGGAGGTGCTGATGCAGGCCGTGCGCCGGTATCAGGAGACGACGGGCCGGAGAGTGAGCTTCGAGTACTCCATGGTGCGGGGGGTCAACGACTCCGACGCCTGCGCCAGGCAGCTGGCCGACCTCATCCGGGGGATGGGCGCTCACGTCAACCTCATCCCCATCAACCCGGTGGACGGCAGCCCTTATTCGGCTACCGACGCCGCCAACGTCCGGCGCTTCCAGCAGAAGCTGGAAAGCCTCGGCGTCAACGCCACCGTCCGCCGCCGTCTGGGCAGCGAGATCAGCGCTGCGTGCGGCCAGCTCCGCCGCGACGAGATGAACGGCAAAGTTTGAGAAGGAGAATCCTATGAAACTTGCAGGAAAAACAGACGTCGGCAGCGTCCGCCCCGAGAATCAGGATGACTACCGGGCAGGCGAGCTGAACAGCGACGCGGCCTGGGGCCTCGTGTGCGACGGCATGGGCGGTGCGCGGGGAGGCCGTGAGGCTTCCGTGAGCGCCTGCGACGTCATCGAGCACAGCTTCCACGAGCAGTACGCCCAGTGCCTGCCCGGCGACGAGGAAAAGTTTTTGAAGCGGGCGCTCATCAACGCCAACCGCTTCGTCTTCCAGAAAGCCTCCCGGGAGGAGGAGCTGGCGGGCATGGGCACCACGGCGGTCTGCGCCCTCGTGCGGGGAGGCAACGCCTTTATCTGCCACGCAGGCGACTCCCGGGCCTACCTCGTCCGGGACGGTAAGCTCACCCAGCTCACCCACGACCACTCCTACGTGCAGGAGCTGGTGGACTGCGGCACCATCACCGCCGAGGAAGCCGAGCATCACCCCCAGAAGAACATCATCACCCGGGCGCTGGGCGTGGACTACCGCCTCGACCCCGAGTTCACCAGCGTGCCGGTGCAGAAGGGCGATATGATCCTGCTCTGCACCGACGGCCTCACCAACGTCCTGCCCAAAGAAAAGATCGAAGAGATCTTCACGAAGGGCGGGTTCTACGACATCCCCGACCGGCTGGTGGACGCCGCCAACGCGGGCGGCGGCCCCGACAACATCACCGCGCTGCTGCTGGGCGTGGAGCCGCTGGAGGTGAAGCATGGATAATCTCATCGGCAAGACGCTGGACGGGCTCTACACCATTCAGGAGCTCATCGGCGCAGGCGGCATGGCCAACGTCTACAAGGCCGTGGTCTCTGCCCCCGGCGGGCCTGTGCCGGAAGGCACGGTGGTGGCTGTCAAGGTGCTGCGTCAGGAGCTGATGCACGACCCCGACCTCGTCCGCCGCTTCAAGAACGAGTCCAAGGCCATCTCCCTGCTCAACCACCCCAACATCGTCAAGGTCTACGACGTCTCTGTCAGCGAAAACTTACAGTATATCGTTATGGAGTGCGTGGAGGGCATGACCCTCCGGGAGTACCTCAACGAGCGGGGCGGCAAGATCACCAGCCGGGAGACCGTCCACTTCATCGCCCAGATCCTCCGCGCCCTCGACCACGCCCACCGCAACGGCGTCGTCCACCGGGACATCAAGCCCCAGAACATCATGCTGCTGGACAACGGCCAGCTGCGGATGATGGACTTTGGCATCGCCCGCATCTCCCGGGCCGAGAACCAGATACAGAACGGCAAAAAGACCATGGGCAGCGTCCACTACATCAGCCCCGAACAGGCGAAGGGGGAGGAGACCGACCCCAAGAGCGACATCTACTCCGTGGGCGTCATGATGTACGAGATGCTCTCGGGCAGGCTGCCCTTCGACGCCGACGACATGGTGGAGGTGGCCCGCAAGCAGATACGGGACACCCCGAAGCCGCTGGCAGAGCTTGCCCCGGACGTGCCGCTGGGCCTCGTGCAAATTACGGAACGCGCCATGGCGAAGCTGCCGGTCAACCGGTATTCCAGCGCCGCAGAGATGCTGGAAGCGCTGGACGCCTACGTGCAGGACCCCTCCGTCACGTTCCAGTATCAATATGTAAAGGAAGAACCTGAAAAGGTGGTGAATGACCCCATGCCGCAGAAACGCAGCATCCGCAGACCCCCGGAGAAACCGGCGGCGAATCCCGCCCGCCCCAAAGCTAAGGCGAAAAAGAAGAAGCGCAGCGCCTTTATGCCGGTGCTGCTGGGCATCACGACGGCCTTTGCGCTGGCCTGTGCGGCCCTGTGCTGGACCATCCTGAACGATTCCAGCAACATCATGACCAAAAGCGACGACATCGTGCTGAGCGATTTCAGCGGCATGACGCAGGACGAGGTGAACGCCTCTGAGCAGGTGGCCTCCGGTCAGGTGGTCGTCAACTGGGAAGAGGAGTACAACAACGACTACGCCGCAGGCTATGTCTACAAGCAGTCGCCGGTGGCGGGCCGCACCGTCCGCGAGGGCCAGAGCGTGACCCTCACCGTCAGCCTCGGCATCCACTACGTCACCGTCCCCGACCTGACCAACTACGTGCAGGCCGACGGCGAACAGCAGCTGAAGGACCTGGGCGTGTCGGTGCTGGTCACTCAGGCCGTGGATGAGTCGGTGGCCGCAGGCTCCATCATCCGCACCGACCCCGCCGCAGGCAGTCAGGTGGCCGCAGGCACCACGGTGGTGATCTACGTCAGCCGCCCGCAGGTGGCCACCACCACCAAAGTCCCCAGCCTCATCGGCATGAACGTGAACGACGCCCGTACCCTGCTGGTGCAGCGGAAACTGGGTCTGGGCAGCCAGACGGAGCAGTACAGCGACCAGCCCGTGGGCAGCATCATCAGCCAGAACCCCGGCGAGGGCGCATCGGCCAAGCTGAACACCCGCGTCAGCGTCGTGGTCAGCGCAGGCCCTGAGCCTGCACCGGAACCCGAAGCACCCAGCGAGAGCACCGCCAGCAGCGACGGCTCCGGCGGCTGGTTGGGCGGCCTCTTCGGGGGCAGCAGCTCTTCCAGCGAGAGCACCGGCGCCAGCTCGTCTTCGTCCACCGGCGGCGGTCTCAGCGACTGGTGGACGTCCTGGCTGGGCTAAAGGAGAAGGTATGACAGGTTATATCACAAAAGGCATCGGTGGATTTTATTACGTTAAGACGTCGGAAGGTATCGTGGAGTGCAAGCCCCGGGGCATCTTCCGCAAGCAGAAGATCACCCCCGTGGCGGGCGACGTGGTGACGCTGGAAACCGAGAACGGCGCGGCGGTCATCGCGGGCATCGCGCCCCGGCGGAACGTCTTCGTCCGCCCGCCCATGGCGAACCTCGACGTGCTGTTCCTCGTAGCAAGCACTACCCAGCCCACCCCCAGCACCCTCGTGCTGGATAAGCTCTCGGCCATCGCGGTGGACAAGGGCGTCCAGCCCGTCATCGTCTGCACCAAAGGCGACCTCGCCGAGGCGGAGTTTCTGCGCAGCGCCTACGAAAAATCGACCCTGCCCTTCATCCGCATCGACTACGCCACCGGCGAGGGTCTGGACGACATCAAGCACTGGATCAATGGCCGTCTCTGCGCCTTCTGCGGCAACTCCGGCGTGGGCAAATCCACCCTGCTGAACGCCCTCCTGCCCGACGTGGAGCGTCAGACCGCCGCCATCAGCCAGAAGCTGGGCCGTGGCCGTCACACCACCCGCGAGGTGACCATCTTTGAAGCCTTCGGGGGCCGCATCGCCGACACCCCGGGCTTCGCCAGCCTCGAGGCCAGCCGGGCGGGCTTCATCCCGAAAGAGGGTCTGGAACACGCCTTCCCGGAGTTCGGGCCTTACCTCGGCGCGTGCCAGTTCACCGGCTGCTCCCACCGCTCCGAGAAGGGCTGCGCCGTCCGCGCCGCCCTTGCGGAAGGCAAGCTCTCCCAGACCCGCTACGACAGCTACTGCGCCATGTACGATGAGGTCAAGGATGTGAAGGAGTGGCAGTACCCTCTCAGCCGCTGACGGAGAGGGCAGCCCTGTAAACTTTCTGCACAGCGCTTGACTTTTGCGGGGAAGAGCATATAATAAAAACAGAAAGTGTAATAGGTAGTCCATTGGTTTCATCCCAATGGAAAAGCCCCCAAGGAGTTGCGACCTCCCCGGGGGCTTTCCTTTTTAGGCTTTGCGGTTCTCTTTGTTACCTGTCAAGCCATTTGCAAATGAAGTGCAACGGCGACGACCGCCGCCAGTGGCGGAAACAGGGGGGAGCTGTTGGGGCCGCGGCCAGCAGGATGCGAGCGGCAGGGAAGCAGACGCTGGGAGCCGCAACCCGGGCTCCTTATAAAAATTATGTCTATGTCTCCACCCCAAGATACAGAAAAAGACGCTGTGTTATCATACTTCCCAGAAAGAAGGAATCCCATGTCCCGCTGTGTTATCATTTCCGCCTGCCCGGTCAGCGCCTCGCTGGCGTCGGCCCTGCGGCCCGGCGACACCATCATTGCCTGCGACGCGGGCTACCGCAACTGTGCGCCGCTCCACTGCCGCCCCGACATCATCGTGGGCGACTTCGACACCGCGCCCTGCCCGGCGCAGGAGGGCGACGACACCATCATCCTGCCCCACGTCAAGGACGACACCGACACCGAGTACGCGGCAAAGCTGGCCTCCGAGAAGGGCTTCGACGAGGCGCTGCTGCTGGGTGTACTGGGCGGCAGACGCCTCGAGCATACGCTGGCCAACCTCTGCACCGGCCTCGGCCTCGAACAGCGGGGCGTCCGCGCCACGCTTCTGGACGAGCGCAGCCGCATCACCTTCGTGATGCCCGGCGAGACCCGCCGCTACCCGAAGGACGGGTATTTCTACCTATCGGTCTTCCCGATGGAGGGCAGGGCAGAGGGGGTCTCGGAGCGGGGCTCCTTCTACGAGCTGACCGACGCCGTCCTCACCGCAGGCTACCCCCTCGGCGTCAGCAACGAGTATGCCGAGGGCTCCGACTGCATCACCATCTCCACCCAAAAGGGCGCGCTGGTGGTGGTGGAGACGGTGCCGGACGGGCCGATCCTGAGCTGAACCGGAACATTCCGGGCGCGGGACGCCTATAATGGCGTATCAAGCGACGAAAGGTGGTCGGCTCTATGCAGGTGGTCGTTCTCAAAAGCCCCAAGTGCCTGAGAGGCTTGCTCCGGAGGCTGTTCGGCATCCGAAAAGAAACGCAGGACTGAAAGAAATGAAAAGCCGCCGCGCGGCAGTTTCTGTAAACTTTCTGTGCAACGCTTGACTTTTGCGGGGAATGGCATATACTAAAGATGGAATTGTGAGGATATTCCATTCGGTACACCAAAAAGAAAAGCCCCCAAGGAGTTGCGACCTCCCCGGGGGCTTTCCGTTTAGTCGGGCTTGCGGTCCTTGTCGAATCTGTCAAGCCACTTGCAGATGTAATGCGACATTACATCTGCTACGACAGACTCCAAAATCGTGAGGATATGAATCATCAGGTACACCTCCCTTCCCAAGTAAGATGGGCGGGATGAACCGCAAAACAAGTATATCATAAACTTCGCCAAAAAGATACAGGAAACGAGGCCACGAGCCGGACTTCCCTACAGAGGAAAGGCTCTGTCTTAGTACAACCTCTCAGTCTCACTTCGTTCGACAAGGCCAGGTTGCGGCTCCCAGCGTCTGCTTCTCTGCCGCTCGCATCCCGCTGGCCGCTGCCCCAACAGCTCCTCCCTGCTTCCGCCGCTGGCGGCGGTCGTCGCCGTTGCCCCTAGTAGGGGAGCCTCTGGCGAAACCGTTCACTTTGCGGGGACTGCCAAGGCCTCTCCTACAAGGAGAGGTGGCATCGCGTCAGCGATGACGGAGAGGTTGTACAAAGACGGGCCTTGCCACAAAGGAAAAGCTCTCCCGAGACTTTCCTCGATTTTTCGCGAAAAGCACCAAATAATTAACGCACTGTCGAGAAACGCGAACTTTCGCCCCCCCTCAAAACCCCAAAAAAGTATGTACTGTTCCGCTCCTTTCATTTGTGCTATGCTCAATGCATCAAACACAAACGAAAGGAGTTTTTTATGCAGAAAAACATGACCGACCGCACCCCGGGCAGCTACGACGACTTCGTGGCCTACCTCGGCACGGTGCGCACCGAAGAGGAGCTGTTCTCCCGGCTGACCTACTGGTTCGCCGGGCAGGACCGCCCCGAGGACGTCCTCAGCCGCTCCGAGCTGGTGGAGGCGAGGGCGAAGGAGCTGGGCTTCTGGCAGGGCCTGACCTTCCGGATGGAGCGCTGGCTGGCCGACGGCAAGAGCGAGCTGGAAGCGGTGGGCCGGGAGGAGTTCCAGAGCCGCATCGCCGAGGACTACGCCGCCTACCGGGAAAAGGCCGACGCGGCCCGGGCGCGCTTCCGGGACCGCCGCCGCGCCGCGCCCTTCAACTTCACCCCCGACTGCCTCGAGAACGTCCCCATCCAGAACGTGAGCTGGCTGGTGGATGGGCTGCTGCCCATGGGAGAGGTGTCGCTTCTGGGTGCCGACGGCGGCACCGGCAAGGGCATCTGGCAGGCCCAGCTCATTGCGTATGTCACGGCGGGCCGGACCTCCGGCTTCTTCCCCCAGCCGCCGGAGAAGACCGGCAGCGTCCTCCTTTTTTCCGGCGAGGACGACCCCGGCAAGGTGCTCAAAGCCCGCCTGACGGCGGCAGGGGCCGATATGAGCCGGGTGATGGTGGTCACCAGTGACGCCTACTTTGCCCGCACCGGCAGCCCGCTCTGCATCCCGGACACGGGCTTTGCAAAGTACGTGGGGAAGGCCGCGCCCGCCCTCGTCATCATCGACCCGCTGCAGAGCTTTCTGCCCGCGGGGGTGGAGATGGCCAGCCGCAACCAGATGCGCAGCGCTCTGCTGCCCCTCAAAGCCCTCTGCGCCAAGCACGGCTGCGCGGCCCTCATCTCGATGCACACCAACAAGCGCGCCAACGTCTCGGGCCGCGCCCGTCTGGCCGACAGCTCCGACATCTGGGACATCGCCCGCAGCGTCCTCATGATGGGCCGCGACAAGAACAGCGAAAAGCTCTACCTCAGCCACGAGAAGAGCAGCTACTCCGCCCCGGCCCGGACGGCCCTGCTCCACATCGAGCAGGCGCAGGTGGAGGGCGTCACGACGGCGGTGGCCGTCTTTGACAGCCGCACCGACAAGAAGGACGCCGACTTCGTGGAGGAGCGCCGCGTCCGCACCGCCCAGACCAAGGAGGATACCGCGCAGGCCATCCTCAACGTGCTGGCCGAGAGCAAGCTGGGGAGTATGCCCAGCACCCAGCTCCGGGCGGAGGTGATGAAGGAGATGGGGTGCAGCGATAGGACGTATACTCGAGCATACGGTGAGCTTGTGAAATCGGGTGAGGTAGTGAAACGACAGATAATTCAAAAAGATGGCGGACATAGTTGGTTCAGCTATCTTCCACACTGTGGTGGATTAGATGGCAAAGTGGCTATTTAATAATATATCTACGTTATATTTTGCCAGTTTGCCAACTTGGCATTCTGCCCCTTTTGGCAAAGTGGGGTCAGAGTGCCAGCTGATTGGCAGATTGCCACCTTGGCAAAGTACGTTTTTGCACGATGATATGTCACTATTTTCCCACTTTGCCAGATAACTTGCTGGTCTCAGAGCAGCCATATTTCCCGAAACCTGCGTGAATCGCCCCAAAACCTGCGCGAATGGCCGTTGCAGCTGCGGCGGGAGACGGGTTATAATGGAAGTGTCAAAAACACCACAGTGAACGGAGGATACGACCATGAAACTGAAAAAGCTCCTTGCCCTCGCCCTTGCGGGCGTGCTGATGCTGGCCCTGCTCACCGGCTGTTCCGGCGGCGGAAACGAAGAGGACAGGCTCGTCGCGGTGGGCGTCGCCGACATCTTCAAGCGTATCTACCCAAACACCGAAGTCTCTTACAGCGTCCCCGCGCTGACCCGCACCATCCGGCCCGCGTTCACCCCGGACTGGTTCCAGAAGGACGAGGAGGGGAACATCATCTACCTGAAGAGCGACTTCCCCATAGACGCCGGTCAGACGCTGGAAGGCTTCCTGCAAGACAGCCTGAAAGCCTACGCGCAGAGCAATTTCGTGAGCTTTGTTGCTTTCGACTCCACCGGGATGAGCGCCCTTCAGCAGGTAGAGCGGTTCTCCAGCGGTGCGCCGGTGGTCAGGGTGTACTATAAAGATGTGTCGCCCACGGTCAATACCAAGCTGCGTGTCGGCGTCTGCCATAAGACCGTCGATGGCCGGGAATACTGCTTGATGGTCGTTGTCCGGGCCCGATGATGCGCTTGTAAACTTTCTGCGCAACGCTTGACTTTTGCGGGGAATGGCATATAATAAAAGTGATAAAGGTAGAAGCAAATAGTCCATTGGCTCACCCAAAAGGAAAGACCCCCTCCCGGAGCTGCAACTCCGAAAGGGGGTCCTTTTTAGTGCTTACGGCCCGTCAGCCATCCGTCAAGCCACTTGCAAATATAGTAAGACGCTACATTCGCTGCGACGGACAGGATAAAGGTAGAAATAGACTCCATTGGGCTTCACCTCCCTTCCCATAAAATGGGCGGGCAAGGCCGCAAAACAAGTATACCATAAACTTCGCCAAAAAGATACAGGAAACACTGCGGCCTGCCAAAGCCTCTCCCTTTGGGAGCAACAACGACGACCGCCGCCATTGCATACCTCCTTCCCACCCCGCATACACTCTCATCAGAGCAAGGACAGGAAAGGAGCATCACCATGGAGCTGAAAGTGTTCCGGGACGTTCTGCCTGCGGCGGGTGCGGACTGCACCGCCAAGGCGGAGCTGCCCCTCGAGACCGAACTACTGATCTCGGACTATCTGCCGCCGGTGCAGCGCATCGTCAAGTGCTTCGCAAAGCCGGTGGTGCTGCAAAAGCAGCTGGCCCCCGGGCGGCTGACACTGGAAGGATATTTGCGCTGTACCGTGTATTATCAGGGCGAAGAGGGGGCGGGGCTGTGCCAGACCGAGCAGAAGCTGCCCTTCACCAAGGCCCTCGAGCTGCCCAGCTTTGCGGCCACGGCGTGGACAGCCTGCGTCGAGGGCCAGACCGAATACCTCAACTGCCGGGCCGTCAACCCCCGCCGCATCGAGGTGCGGGGGGCCTACGGGCTGGTGGTGAGCGTCCACGCCCAGCTGTCCACCGAGGTCATCACGGCCCTCAGCGAGGGCGGCATCGAGCAGAAGCCGGTCACGCTGGCAGGGGTGCGGCGGGCCGCCACCCTCGAAAAGCTCGTGACCATCGAGGGAGCGCTGACCTTCCCGAAGCCCCCCGCCGCCATCCTCGACATCACCGGCAACGCCGAGGTGCGGGAGCTGAAGCGGATGCAGGGCAAGGCCGTGGCGAAGGGGGTTTTGCACGTTCTCTGCGCATGGCGGGCCGAAGGGGACGCCGCCCTCCGCAGCCAGACCGCCGACCTGCCCTTCAACCAGATCCTGGATGCAGACGGCCTCAGCGAGGACTGCCGCTGCCTCTGCGTGCTGGAGCCGGTGGGCTTTGCGGCGGCGGAAGGGGAGACCACCGAGGACGGCTCTGCCTCCACCACCCTCACGGCCACAGCGATGCTGCGGCTGAGCGGCTGGCGTCCCTACCAGCTCCAATGCGTGGCCGATGCCTTCTCCACCCGCTTCGAGACGACCCTCACGCCCCAGACTCTCGCCACCGAGTCGCTGCACTGCGCGCTGGACGAGACGACGGTGCTGCGGGGCTCCGGCCCTCTGCCCGACGCCGGAGCGCATATTTTAGCCTGCTTCGCCTCCTTCGGGCCGGTGAGCCTGACGCGGCAGGAGGGGAGAGCCGTCCTGACGGCCCGGGCCGTGGTGTCGGCCTTTGCGGAAAACACCCTCGGGGAGATGGAGTGCTACGAAAAGGCGCTGGACTACGCCCTGCCTCTCCCCGCCGACCTGCCCGAGGATGCCGACGCCTACCCCGAGTGCTGGCTGAGCGTTCAGGACCTGCAATGCGCCAGCGCAGGCGGCGCGCTGGATGTGTCCCTCACCGTCCGGGCCGAGGGCGCGGTGCTGGCGCGGCAGACGGCCTCTCTCGTGGGGGCGGTGGAGCTGGGCGACCCTCTCGCCCCCGCCGACCCGGAGGTGTCGCTCCGCATCTGCTACGCCCAGCCGGGGGAGGAGCTGTTCGCCATCGCCCGGCGCTACCACGTCTCGCCCGGCCAGATGCTGGCCGCCAACGACCTCCCCGACGGCACCGCCCGCCTCGACGAGGCGCGGAGACTGCTGGTGCCGGGGGTGTGAGCGAAGTTGTAAACTTTCTGCACAGCGCTTGACTTTTGCGGGGAATGGCATATAATAAAAGTAGCAAATGTAAAAGCAAATACGCCATCGGCACACCCAAAGGAAAGACCCCCTCCCGGAGCTGCTATCTCCGAAAGGGGGTCCTTTTTAGTGCTTACGGCCCTTCAGCCATCCGTCAAGCCACTTGCAGATGTAGTAGGACGCTACATTCGCTGCGACGGACAGTACAAATGTAAAAATATACGCCATAAGGCGACACCCCCCTTCTCCCATCCTTGGTAGATTGGGCGGGACGAGCCGCAGATTCAGTATACCATAAACTTCGACAAAAAGATACAGGAAGCGATGCCACGAGCCGGACTTTCCTACAAAGGGAAGCCTGCCCTCTGTAGCAAGGCCCGCGCTTCTACGCCATATCGGGCCTCAGGCGTCCAGTAGAAAGTGGCCCGACCCCCCTCTGGGGGCAACGGCGACGACCGCCGCCAGTGGCGGAAACAGGGAGGAGCTGTTGGGGCCGCGGCCAGCAGGATGCGAGCGGTAGCGAAGCAGACGCTGGGAGCCGCAACCCGGGCTCCTTCTTGTCATATCCGTATTGCATCCGCTATAAGGCCGTTCCAGTCTTTTCTCTTCTGCGCCACATCGGGAACGCTCCTGTTCACTGGCATGAAGAGACTTTTTCTTCCAAGCTTCTATTCCCTAGGCCGAACGTATTAGTTACGCAGTGCTTTTTCACGCACTTCCGGTGTAACTGCTTTCAGAAGATTATAGAGGTCAATAATATCGGTGATTGCCTGCCGGTCCTGCACCGTCCATGTGTAATCAAACTTGCTATAATCCGTTCCCTCGAAACGCATGATAACGGTATCGGCACTCAAAAGGTTTCGCAACCATTCGACTTCACTGTCTTCCATTTCAAAGGTGGCCCATGCAAACCATTTACCAAGCTCTTTGTCGTATCCATAACCGGAGTTATCATAATCGCAAATGTAAGTGTACTTATAATCTCCACCGCGCAGAATGATGTCATCGATATCCAGCTCGGAA
>UMJB01044783.1_pt1 | contig 18746 bp, 13 predicted proteins | sample 1965961 | NCBI WGS metagenome assembly UMJB01 (sample SAMEA4836139, study PRJEB28245) | human gut metagenome | biome: gut microbiome; material: fecal sample | place: Denmark | collected 2008
CCAAGCTGGTAGTTGCACTTCTGATGATTTATTTTCTGAGCAGATCTATTTCCATGGGTTCTGCAGCCATGATCATTGCAGCGTTTATCGGTTCTATGATTTCCATGGGATTTGTCCTGCTGGTTGCCAAAAAAGTCCACAACATGTCCATGCTGGTTATCAGCGGTGTCATGATCGGTTACATCTGTTCTGCAGTTACAGATTTCGTAGTTACATTTGCGGATGACTCCAATATCGTCAATCTTCACAACTGGTCACTGGGAAGTTTTTCAGGAATGTCCTGGGGTAATGTGAAAGTAATGGCAATAGTAGTTCTGCTCACAATGGTGATCGTGTTCTTTATGTCTAAGCCTATCGGTGCCTATCAGCTGGGTGAAGTTTATGCCCAGAATATGGGAGTGAATATCAAGCTGTTCCGCATAGGACTGATTCTCTTATCCAGTATTCTGTCTGCCTGTGTGACAGCTTTTGCAGGACCAATTTCTTTTGTTGGCATTGCAGTGCCTCACATTGTAAAAAGCCTGCTGAAAACAGCCAGACCGCTCCTTGTGATCCCGGCTTGCTTTCTGGGAGGGGCAGTATTCTGTCTTTTCTGTGATCTGATCGCCAGAACCGTATTTGCACCTACAGAACTCAGTATCAGTTCCGTAACAGCAGTGTTTGGCGCACCAGTTGTAATCTATATCATGATTCGCAGACAGAAGAGAAATTGATATAAAAAGCAGGAGCAGAATACGCTATCCGGGCAGATTACTATAAGATGCAGCATAAAAAAGGAAAACAGGAAAAAATATGTCAGAGAAAATAGCAGATGTAATAAAGGAAACAGAAAATAACAAAGCAGACCGGCAGGAACAGTATTTTTTCCGTACGGATCAGCTGACTGTGGGATATGACGGAAAACCTCTTATCAGAGAAATCAATATTCAGCTGAAAAAGGGAGAAATCCTCACTCTCATCGGTCCTAACGGTGCCGGAAAATCCACTATTCTTAAAAGCATCACCAGACAGCTTGCCACGATCAGCGGTACTGTTTATCTGGATAAAGAGAAAATGGCAAAGATGACCAATAAAGAGGTCTCTCAGAAACTGGCAGTCGTGCTCACAGAGCGTATGCGTCCGGAACTGATGACTTGCGAAGACATTGTAGCCACAGGGCGTTATCCTTATACAGGAACTTTGGGAATACTCTCCGCAGAGGATAAGACAAAGGTAAAGAAATCAATGGAAACCGTCCATGCATGGGATTTAAAAGACAGGGATTTTACAGCCATCAGTGATGGTCAGAGACAACGAATCCTTCTTGCCCGGGCTATCTGTCAGGAGCCGGAGATCATTGTACTGGATGAGCCGACTTCTTTTCTGGATATCCGTCATAAGCTGGAACTTCTTACCATTTTGAAACAGATGGTGCTGGATCATCAGCTTACAGTGATCATGTCGCTGCATGAGTTGGATCTTGCACAGAAAATATCTGATAAAGTTATCTGTGTACATGGAGAATATATAGAAAAATATGGTGCTCCGGAAGAAATCTTTACTTCTGAGTATATTCGGAAGTTGTATGGAATTACCAGAGGAAGCTATAATGCTGCTTTTGGATGTGTGGAGATGGATCCGCCCAGAGGTGAACCTCAGGTGTTTGTAATTGGCGGTAATGGAAGCGGAATTCCGTATTATCGAAAACTGCAGAGACAGGGAATTCCGTTTGCGACAGGAGTGCTTCACACGAATGATGTAGACTGTCAGGTAGCCGGTGCACTTGCAGACCAGGTGATTATAGAGAAACCTTTCGAAAGTATTTCACAGGAATCTTATGATAAGGCTGTGAAATTGATGAAAAAATGTCAGAAAGTTATCTGTCCTCTGAAAGACTTCGGAACAGTGAATGCCGCAAACAGGGAACTGCTTCGCCTTGCGCGGGAGCTGGGAATACTGGCAGAGCTATAGGTTACTGTTCACTCCGTTCCCAGCAACACGCTTCGCGATGCACAGAATTTATGCTAATCGCATAAATTCGCGCAGTATGTCTCGGGTTTTCTGTGACCTTCGCTCACAAAAAACACCTCGCGGGATATTAGCAGTGAACAGTAACAGCTATAGTACATCGTTTTCGAAATAATATTATTATTTCATGTATATGTATGCTATAATGGATACCATCAATCATCCAAAGGAGAGAAATATGGATAAGTTATACATTGTTATCCCGGCATACAATGAGCAGGATAACATTGAACAGGTCATTAATGACTGGTATCCTGTTATAGAGAAGCATAACGGAAACGGTCAGTCACGTCTGATTGTCATTGATGACGGGAGCAAAGATTCTACATATGAAAAACTGAAACAGTGTACAAAGACACGCCCTCTGCTGATTCCGATAACAAAACCAAACGGCGGTCATGGTGCAACTGTGCTTTATGGCTATAAGTATGCACTCAAAAATGGTGCAGATTACATTTTCCAGACAGATTCAGACGGCCAGACACTGCCGGAAGAATTTGAACCGTTCTGGAAACGAAGACAGAAATATGATATGGTCATCGGCTGGAGAAAAGACAGGCAGGATGGAATATCACGTGTTTTTGTAACAAAAACTCTGAAACTGGTTATCCGTATCTGTTTTGGGGTAAATCTGACAGATGCCAACACTCCGTACCGTTTGATGAAAGCAGAGACGATGGCCAGGTACATACATCTGATTCCGAAGGACTTTAATCTTTCCAATGTACTTCTGGCTGTTATTTATAAGAAGAAGGGATGCAGCATCAAATTTCTTCCTGTCACATTCAGACCTCGTCAGGGCGGGGTGAATTCCATTAACATGAAGAAAATCTGTAAGATCGGAAAACAGGCGGTAATAGATTTTGTGAAATTGAACAGGATTATCCGCCGAACATAAAAAATGATGAAAAAAAACTGTTGTTCCTACAGTGATCGTGAGGAACAGCAGTTTTTTTGTTGTTATATTTTCAGATAAATGTCGAACTATATCATAAGATGTCGGACGAAATAAATTGACATTTTCTTTAAACAAAATTACAATTATAGTTGTAATAAGACAGAAAACGGTATGTACCGATCTGCACACATCGGGTACATAACACACATAACACAACGCATCAACATATAACAAAACAACACACACAGGTAACAAGGTTACCACAAATGTAAAAATAATAATAGGGAGAAAAGAATAAGATGAACAAAATGAATGAATTGTGCGAAATGGAATTAACAGGTCGTTACGAGGAGAAACTTTCTGCTCTGAAAGCGGAAATCAGTGCAGCAGATGAGTATATCAGGCAGGATAACAGTGACCTGACGGAATTTGAGAACCGATATGAGCGCTTAGATATCCCGTATCGTGTAAAAAGATTTCTGGATGACTATATTGCGTGTATGCAGACAAAATATGAACGTCTTGCAGACCTGTGCTATCTGGCGGGAGAACAAGGATTATAAAAAAATCTTGTTTTATCTGTCGAAATAAAGTATTGTAGTAATATACTATATTTACGACAGATAAGGAGAAAATGCGTTATGTACAGAAAGAAAAATTTTATAAGTCTGGGAATGAGCCTGGTTCTGGCAGCAGGAATTACAGTAACACCTGTAACAGCAGCAGATTTCACAGATGGTACAGTTCCTGAATTTAATTCAGATGATGCAACAGAATTTGATGTACAACAGGAAACTGCGGATAATGCGGAGTTTGCATCAGATACAGAGGATAGCATTTCGGACAAAGCAGGTTCAAATGAAGCAGATTCAGACGAAGAAGTCTTTGCAGAGGCTGTAATTCCGGACGAAAACGGTGCTGTGGATAACAGACAGCTTCTGGAGAAATATCTGAATGACATTCTGTACGGACAGGATCCGGACACACAGCCAGCAGCTTCTCTGGGTGAGGATGTATTGAATGGACAGCAGCAGACCTTATATGAGGAACTTAAGAGTAAAATCAGCGCAGTGGCATCGAAAGGTGGTTCTACCAGGTTTAAAGTCAGTTCAGATCTGGGACTGACCTGGCAGACAACAGCAAGCGGTAATGCGCTCAAAAGAGAAGTAGCCGCACACCTTAATGAACTGGATATTTCAAAGATTATCGATTGCCTGGCTGTAGATTGTCCATATGAATTGTACTGGTACGAAAAGACTGCAGCTACTACCTGGCAGTATGGTTACAGCACAAAGGCAACAGGAAACAAAACAACTGTAAAAATTGAAAATCTTTCCATATCTATGCCGGTGATCAGCAGTTATGCTTCCGGTAAATATAAAGTAAATGCAGGGATTGTACAGCTTGCAAAAAGTGCAGCAGAAAATGCCAGAATGATCGTAAAAGAATTTCAGGGTTATACAGAGACAGAAAAGCTGTACGGATATAAAGAAATGATCTGCTACCTGACTTCCTACAATGATGATGTGACGGAGGATGATGAATACGGAGATCCATGGCAGTTAATCTATGTTTTTGACGGAGATGACAGTACTAATGTGGTCTGTGAAGGTTATTCCAAGGCATTTCAGTATCTGTGCGATCTCAGTGACATTACCTGCTATACAGTGACCGGTATGATGAATGGCGGTACAGGTGAAGGTCCTCATATGTGGAATATTGTGGCAAATAACGGTAAATATTATATGGCAGATATCACAAACAGCGATGAAGGAACAGTTGGAGAAGACGGAGGTCTGTTTCTGGATACTCCGATCTCAGGAAGTATTTCCCGGGGCTATACATATGCGACAGACAGTGCGAATATATATTTTGCATATGACAAAGAAGCAAAGAGCTTATATGGAACCGGAAAAAATTCCATTCTTTATATGACGAAGGAAACGTATTCTGCTGATGATCTGACTGCAAAACCGGCAAAAACTTCAATTATAGGTATATCAAACAGGACTTCCGGAAAACTTGTGATTACATGGAAAAAGGCAAAGAGTGCAGACGGATATGAGATTTACCGCCGGGCAGGAACCACTAATCCATACGTAAGAGCAGCGGTAATTAAATCCGGTTCAACTACAAAATACACAAATGCAAAACTGAAAAAAGGACATACATATTATTACAGAATCCGTTCATACAGATATGATGAGAATGGAAGAAAGATATACAGCGGCTGGTCAACAGTAAAGAAGCAGAAAGTAAAATGAAATCGGTAATCAGAAAAAGACACAAAGGATAACGTGGATAAAACAATGATGAAAGTACTTTCGTAAAAACAGAGTACACAGTTTCAGGGGATTTTCTTGCCATATGTGGAACATCATGATACAATGAGACACGATATGACAGAGAGAACCCCTGAAATTTTATTATATTATAAGAAATTACTCCATAATGCTCTTATAATATAATAAAGCAGTATTTTTATAATGCTGTAAATATCTGGAAAATATGGGAGGAATAAATATAAATGTGTGGAATTGTTGGATTTACAGGTAATCATCAGGCAGCACCTATATTATTATATGGTCTGTCCAGACTTGAATACAGAGGTTATGATTCAGCGGGACTTGCAGTTCGCGACGGCGAAGGTGATACAGAGGTTATTAAAGCGAAAGGCAGACTGAAAGTTCTTGCAGATAAAACTAATAATGGAGAATCTGTACCTGGAACATGTGGTATCGGACATACCCGTTGGGCGACACATGGAGAACCATCTGAGACAAATGCGCATCCCCATATGAGTGATGACGGTAACGTAGTAGCAGTTCATAATGGAATCATTGAGAATTATCAGGAACTGAAAGACAAACTGATCCGCAATGGCTATGAGTTTTATTCGTCTACAGACACTGAAGTAGCAGTTAAACTTGTAGATTATTATTATAAGAAATATCTCGGAACACCGGTAGATGCCATTAACCATGCAATGGTCCGTATCCGCGGTTCCTATGCTCTTGCGATCATGTTTAAAGACTACCCGGGAGAGATTTATGTGGCAAGAAAAGACAGCCCGATGATCCTTGGGGTGGAGAACGGTGAATCTTACATTGCATCCGATGTTCCTGCAATTTTAAAATACACCAGAAATGTATATTATATTGGAAATCTGGAGATGGCTCGTATCAGAAAAGGGGAGATCACGTTCTACAATCTGGATGGTGATGAGATCCAGAAAGAGCCGAAAACAATTGAATGGGATGCAGAAGCGGCGGAGAAAGCGGGATTTGAACATTTCATGATAAAAGAAATTCATGAACAGCCGAAAGCAGTTCGGGATACTTTGAATTCTGTACTCAAAGATGATCGTATTGATCTCTCAGAAGTAGGTCTTACAGATGAGGAGATCAAAAAGATCAGCCAGATTTATATTGTAGCATGTGGCTCTGCTTACCATGTGGGAATGGCAGCCCAGTATGTGATTGAAGATCTGACAAGGATTCCGGTACGTGTGGAACTGGCATCGGAATTCCGATACAGAAATCCGATTTTAGATCCGGAAGGTCTTGTGGTCATTGTCAGCCAGTCAGGGGAAACAGCAGACAGCCTTGCGGCACTTCGTGAGGCGAAACAGAGAGGTATCCGTACACTGGGAATTGTCAATGTGGTAGGTTCTTCCATTGCCAGAGAAGCGGATAATGTTTTTTACACTCTGGCGGGACCGGAAATTTCTGTAGCAACTACCAAGGCATACAGTACTCAGCTGATTGCCTCCTATGCACTGGCAGTGCAGTTTGGAAAAGTCAGAGAACAGATTACAGAAGAAAAATATCAGGAGCTGATTGCAGAGCTGAAAACACTTCCGGATAAGATTGCCAAGATCATTGAAGATGACAAAGAGCGTATCCAGTGGTTTGCGGCTAAGCAGGCAAATGCCAGGGATGCTTTCTTTATCGGGCGTGGTATTGACTATGCCATCAGTATGGAAGGCAGCCTTAAGATGAAAGAAGTCAGTTATGTACACACAGAAGCTTATGCGGCCGGAGAACTGAAACATGGCACAATCTCTCTGATTGAGGACGGAACTCTTGTGATCGGTATTCTCACGCAGAATCATCTCTATGAGAAAACAGTCTCCAATATGGTAGAATGTAAGAGCCGCGGTGCATACCTGATGGGACTTACCACATATGGACATTATAATATAGAAGATACTGCAGATTTCACAGTTTATATTCCGAAAACAGATCCACACTTTGCAACTTCACTGGCAATTATTCCTTTGCAGCTGCTTGGCTACTATGTCAGCGTAGCCAAAGGCCTGGATGTAGATAAGCCGAGAAATCTGGCTAAGAGTGTAACTGTAGAATAGTGCCGGGAAAACAATATAATATGTAGCGTAATGCCACAGACTGTAAAGGATTAATACGGTCTGTGGCATTTTTTTTCAAAATCCCAGAATCTCATGAAAATAGATCTGATTTTGAATAACAGAAGGATGTTCCGGTTTCAGTGTTCTGGCTTTCCGGTGAAATTCAAAAGCTTCTTTGTGCATTCCGGATTTGTCCAGACATACACATAATTGCAGAAATGGTATGAAATTATGGCAGTCCGGAATATAGAATCCTCCGTTTTGGCTGTTGTCCGGTGCAAGAAGTGCCTGATGATACCAGTGAGCTGCCATGGAAAAGTTCTGTTTCATAAAAAATATTTTCCCAATCTCACAGCATATTTCGGCTCTTGGAATATCTGACATGAAACTGTGAAACAGTATCTCAAGAGCATACTGGTCATTGCCTGATGCCTGATAACAATAGGAGAGAACCAGACAACTGTCCAGTCTGTTTTCAATCCAGCCGTCCGGCTCTTTCAGAAATTTTTTCAGAACACAGATGGCATACTCGTATTGCTTATGATAAAAAAGTTCCCGGCCATAATAAAATAAGTCTCTGGGTTCCAGAGGTTCTCCTTCTTCGATCATCTGTTGATAGATGTGCAGATTTCGAAAGGAAGAGCAGGGTTTTATTTTGCGATGTTCAATCTGTATGGGAGAATAAAGGATGTTCCCGGTGGGAATGATGGATTCATGAACTCTTCCCCGCCATCTGAAATTTCGGGAAGTTTTTAAAATGCGTTCTCTGTAACAGGAGAATGCAGCATGATTCCATTCATCGAAATCTGTGACATAATCCATCATAACCATATCTGTGTTCGGACTCAGTGTTTCTTTTAATTGTTTTAGTCTGTACAGATTTTCCTGAGTGATCATGTCGTCTGCATCCAGCCACATCCAGTAATCAGTACTGACTTTTTCCGAAATAAAATTCCGGGCAGCAGAAAAATCATTTTTCCATGGAAAATCATAAACTTCTGCTGTAAATTCTCTGATAATTTCTTTGGTCCTGTCTGTAGAACCGGTATCACAGATAAGAATTTTGTCTACAATTTCTTTCATGGGTTTCAGGATACGCGGCAATACTTTTTCTTCATTTTTTACAATCATACAAAGGCTGAGAGAAATCATGGAAGACAATTTAAAGCACCTTTTGAGAAAATCAGGAGGAGCATTTGCCCCTCCTGAGGTTTAAGTTGCAAGAAGTCCGGCTGCGCGGAGATTTGCGAGAAGCTGATTAAACTGGGTTACAATATCTGTCTGACCTGTGGCATCTGCTACGGCCGCTGCCGGAGCTACAGTACCGGCAGGTCCGGTAGCACCAGTGGCACCAGTAGGTCCGGCAGGCCCGGCAGCACCAGTAGGTCCGATAGGCCCGGCAGGGCCAGTAGGTCCGATAGCTCCGGAAGGTCCGGCAGCGCCAGTGGCTCCAACGGGTCCGACAGGCCCTGGGTAGCCTTGAAGTCCGGGTTCACCCTGGGGGCCCTGAGGTCCCATTGGACCAACGGGACCGGGACAGCCTCTGGGTCCGGTAGGACCAGGACAACCGCGCGGCCCCTGAGGTCCCTGACAGTCACAGCTGCAGCGATTGTTATTGTTACAACAGGATGTACCGGATAATTCCGGATCATCTGAGGTATGATGACTAAACAGCATAGAAAAGTATCACCTCTGGAAAAATCTTATATCGTCAGACTAGACAGTCTGCCCGGCAGACTGTAATTTTACAGGACATTCCGGCAGTTGTCGTGGAATCTGACAATAATAGATTGCAGTTCTCGATATTAGTATATGTTTCATATGTGAGTTTGTGACTTACTATTGTATAACTGTCAACTACCCATTACCTAAAGGCAATGGGCTTGTAACTGCCCAGTCGTAGTAACGGTTTACGCCTTCGACCTTTTATCCCCAATAGGTATTGCTGCCTAAAGTGGCGCTACATCATAGGGTGGTTGACAGCATCCTTTACAGACAAGATATACTCATCTGTAACTGTATCAGGTACTAAACTTCCCATGCTATACAGCAAACATTCTTTTACGGGTAAGATTTTACGCAATACGCGAGTTTTTTACTTTATAGGAAAGACCGCCGATGGCGGTCTCCTGGCGGAAGTGGAAAGAAATATAAAAACTGCTGTGGAAGATAAGTTTATTTTCCTGACAGGATAATTATCAAAAATGAAAAGAGTCTGATGCATAAAACATATAGGTTTATGCGTTGGATTCTTTTTTGTCTCTTGCCCAATAAGTTCCGGTATGCTATGATAAACAAAAGCATATTTTCTAATTATCTAAATCTATGTAACTGTCCGGTATTTTCAACAGTTACAGCCAAATCTCAATTCATATACAGATCATGAATCTGTTCTTTCAGAAAAGTCATGCTTTAATTTTCACTATTTATTTCTAGCAGGAGTTTTCTAAAAGACAGGAACTCCTGAACATATTTATTAAGGTGGTTATAAGATGCTGTATAAGAAGACAGAAAAGCTATCAATAATAAAGAGGGAGGGTGAGATAATGGGTATGTTTGTAAATCCGAATGCTGCAGCATTTCAGTGTGCAGTCAATTCAGAAGTATATATAGACAAAACGGGATTATTGGAATATACAAATAAAGTATTGGGCACAAATGCCAGGTTTATATGTAACAGTCGTCCGCGCAGATTCGGGAAATCTGTTACTGTAGATATGCTGACTGCATATTACAGTAAAGGATGCGACACTGAAAAAATGTTTTCAGGACTGGAAATCAGCAAATGTCCGGATTTTTACGAACATTTAAATAAATATGATGTCATTCATTTTGATGTACAATGGTGCTGTATATCAGCAGGTTCCAGTGAGAATTTAATTTCATATATCACGAATATCGTTGTTTCCGAATTAAGAGAGACTTATCCTGAAGTCAATCTGGTGGAAAACAGCACTATATATGGAGCAATGGCACGCATTAATACTGTATTAGGAAAACAGTTTATTGTAATCATTGATGAATGGGATGTTCTGATTCGTGATGAAGCCCATAATCAGGCAGCACAGGAAATGTATATTGACTTTCTCAGAAACATGTTTAAAGGAATTGAGGCATCAAAATATATCGCACTTGCATATCTGACCGGAATTTTACCGATAAAGAAATTAAAAACCCAGTCTGCCTTAAATAATTTCACCCAGTTTACAATGCTTAATGCCGGCCCATTGACACCATATATCGGTTTTAATGAAGACGAAGTAATCGATTTGTGTGAAAAATATGAGATAGATTTTGCAGAAGTGAGGCGGTGGTACGATGGTTACCGTCTTGGAGATTACCATGTATATAATCCAAATGCGTTAGTAAATCTGACAATTATGCGGACATTCCAGAGCTACTGGTCACAGACAGGAACCTATCTGTCAATCCTGCCACTGATCAACATGGATTTTGATGGTCTGCGGACATCCATCATAGAAATGCTGTCCGGTTCCTCTGTAGAAGTAAATGTCAATGAATTTCAGAATGATATGGTCAGCTTCGCAGACAAAGATGATGTATTGACTCTGTTGATCCACCTGGGTTACCTTGCCTACGACCAGAGAACCCAGAGAGCTTATATTCCCAATGAAGAAATCCGTCAGGAATTTCGTGCCGCAACCAAACGAAATAAATGGAACGAACTGATTGAATTCCAGCAGGAATCTGAGAAACTACTGGAAGCCACCTGGGAAATGGATGCAGAAACAGTTGCTGAACAGATAGAGAAAATCCATGCAGAATACACATCAGTGATTCAGTACAATAACGAGAATTCCCTGAGCAGCGTACTCAGTATTGCGTACCTAAGTGCAATAAAATACTATTTTAAGCCAATCCGGGAACTCCCGACAGGAAGAGGCTTCGCAGATTTCGTCTTCATCCCCAAACCACTGTACAGAGACTATTATCCTGCATTACTCGTCGAATTGAAATGGAACAAAGACGCAGAAACTGCTCTGAATCAGATAAAAGAACGAAAATATCCAGAGTCATTACAGCAGTATACAGGAGATATTTTGCTGGTGGGGATCAACTACGATAAAAAAGAAAAAGTACATCGATGTGTAATCGAAAAATGGTTTCCACTGTGTATATAGAACGTAACTTCAAAAGAATCATATAAGTTATGAGAAAAGATATTCTACCCCAGTGGATGGAATGTCTTTTTTATATAATTTTTAGCTTGCATCTATGTAAAATTGATATCAGAAAATTCCCTCTTTTTATGTTGACATTACTAAAAGCAAGACTATAATGAAAACCGAAAAAAGAATCTGATACGATTGGAAAGGGGAAGTTAATTATGAGTACAGTTTTGCCAAGAGAAGAAGCAGTAGAAACAATTTTTTCTAAAATTTTGGCTTCGCCGGAAGCATCCGGACGATTAAGCGGAGTTTTTTATGACCATATAGATGACGACCATCGTCTGACAGATAATGACAGAGATCATTTCCTGCAGGTATTGTTTCATGCGTACCAGAACGGTGATATCAGTGCACTGCTGTTGGAATTATGCGGCAGAAGTATGTTTGACCTGTTAAGGGAGGCTTATCTGATCCCGAAGAAATTCCACGGAAAAGCAGGAGAGAACCCGGTGCTCCTTACAGATGCAGCCGGAGAACTTCTTCCCGGGGAAAAGGTTTCAGCCAGAGAATATGCAAAATTCAAGGAAACATATGAACATCATGAATGTGCCCCCAGATCTGCGCTGTATCTTGCAGATGGTTATGATCTTGTCCGTACCTATACAGAAGGTCTGAACATTACAGAAGAAAAAGATAACCGTAAACGTGGTGTCCTGGCTCTTTATGCACTTCCCGACACCTGTAAACTGGGTCTGACAGAAGCACAGGCATATGCCGTTGTATGGGATGCTTTCCAGAAGATTCAGGAAGAAGCCCCAAGAGCCATGGTATACTACGGACAGGAAACAGGTCTGAAGAAAGAGAATCCGGATAAACCCTATGATGAAATTGGAATTCTTCTTCCTATCCATGAATTTGAGAAAAAAATGCTGCAGCATTTAGACGAGATTGACGGAATCGTACTGGCATGCAGAGAGAAAATGATGGAGAAAGCAGGAAATGACAGTCTGCAGCTTTAACAAATCAAGCAAGTAGCAAAGCGGATGATTTTATCCGATTGACAATATAGAATGAGGAAGTGAGAAAAATGCCGCAGGAAGTGATTAAAAAGAACCATATGGATGTTGCCTGGCATGAGTATACAGATGAAAATGGGGAAAATGTACCAGTTGTAGATTCCAGCATCGCAGAGAAAGCATCCGTTATCGGACGTGTGGGGATTATGTTTCTCTCATGCGGTACCGGAGCATGGAGAGTGAGAAGTTCCATGAATACACTGGCAGAAGCACTTGGCATTACGTGTACGGCGGATATTGGTCTGATGTCCATTGAATATACATGTTATGACGGAGAAAATGGTTTTACCCAGTCGTTGTGCCTGACTAATACAGGCGTAAATACTTTGAAGTTAAATCGTCTGGAACACTTTATCCGAAACTTTGAAAAAGAAGGAAAACATATGTCAGGAGAACAGCTGCATACATTTCTTGACAATATTGAAAAAACACATGGTCTATATTCCCCGCCTGCACTGGGACTTGCTGCAGCGATCGCATGCTGCGGATTTACATTCCTTCTTGGGGGCGGTCCGATCGAGATGTTCTGTGCATTTGTCGGGGCAGGAATTGGAAATTATCTCCGCTGCAAACTGACCAAACACCATTTTACATTGTTCTTATGTATTGTGTCTTCTGTATCTCTGGCATGTTTTGCATATGCAGGTCTGCTCAAACTTGGAGAAATATTATTTGGTATTTCTGTTCAGCACGAAGCGGGATATATCTGTGCAATGCTCTTTATCATACCGGGATTTCCGTTTATTACCAGTGGTATTGACCTTGCAAAACTGGATATGCGTTCAGGAATAGAACGTCTGACTTATGCTTTGATCGTTATTCTGGTAGCTACTATGTCAGCATGGATCATGGCACTGATCCTGCATTTGAAACCTGTAGATTTTATAAAACTTTCACTGTCAACAGAGCAGTGGATCTTATTCAGGCTTCTTGCAAGTTTCTGCGGAGTGTTTGGATTCTCTATCATGTTTAACAGCCCGGTTCGTCTGGCAGTCGCAGCAGCCGGGATAGGAGCAGCTGCCAATACTCTGAGACTGGAACTGGTAGACCTTGCAAATATTCCTCCTGCTGCAGCCGCATTTATTGGTGCACTTACTGCGGGACTTCTGGCGTCCCTGCTGAAGAATAAAGTCGGATATCCAAGGATATCTGTAACAGTTCCCTCAATCGTTATCATGGTTCCGGGATTATATTTATACAGAGGATTTTATAATCTTGGTATTATGTCATTATCAGTAGCTGCATCCTGGTTTGCGTCTGCGATCCTTATCATTGCAGCGTTGCCATTAGGGCTAATCTTTGCACGTATTCTGACAGATAAAGCTTTCAGATACTGTACTTAACCGAATCAAAAATCAGGGAAATCCCCAACCACTGCTTAAATTGCAAAAAGCAATAAGCAGTGGTTGGGGATTTGCTCGTGCAAGTATCTACTCCAATAGGAAAATGTGAAAATTATATCAAACTAACAAACAATTTTATGCTTCCAAACAAATATTTAAACGAAAAAATTGTTCAGGTTTCTGTACAAAAGCTCTTGTCAATTTTTTGACAATGTGTTATCATTAAGGCGTCAATTTTGTTAGGAGAAAAGGAGTATTAAGATTATGAGCAGTAAAATTACTATCATTGGAGCCGGCAGCGTCGGATCTACCATCGCGTACACTTTATCAAGCCAGGATATCGCATCTGAAATTGTTCTGATCGATATCAACAAAAAGAAAGCAGAAGGTGAAGTTCTGGATATTATCCAGGGAACCTGCTTCAGAGATCCTATCTCTATCATTGCCGGAGACTACGAAGATGCCAGGGATTCTGACATCGTTATCATCACATCCGGTATTGCCCGTAAACCAGGACAGACAAGACTTGAACTTACACAGACAAATGTAAATATCCTCAAATCTATCACACCGGAGATCGTAAAGGCAGCTCCAAATGCACTTTATCTGATCGTAAGCAATCCGGTTGATATCATGACTTATGTATTTACAAAGATTTCCGGACTTCCAGAAAACCAGATCCTTGGTTCCGGTACAATTCTTGACTCTGCACGTCTGCGCTGCGGATTATCCGAACATTTCCAGATTGCACAGAGTAATATCCATGCCTATGTATTCGGTGAGCATGGAGATACATCCTTTATTCCGTGGTCTGGTGCCTATATTTCAGGTGTAAGTGTGGATGAATATTACGACCTTGAGAAGAAACTCGGTAAGGATATTGAACCGATTGATAAAGAAGCAATGCTTCAGTATGTACAGAAATCTGGCGGTGAGATCATTTCCAAGAAAGGTGCAACTTTCTATGCAGTATCCTCTTCTGTATGCAAACTTTGCAGCCTTCTTGTATCTTCTGCAGAGTCTATCTCTACAGTATCTACTATGATGCATGGAGAGTACGGAATCGATGATGTATGCCTGAGTACATTAACTCTGGTAGGACCAAATGGTGTACAGGGCAAAGTTCCAATGAGAATGACAAAAGCTGAGATCGAACAGCTTAAGAAGAGTGCAGATGCACTGAAAGAAATTATTGCTCAGATTGACCTTAATTAATAATATATCAGACAAAACATTCAGAAGTACAGGTACAGCCTGTTCTTCTGAATCCATATTACTGTTTACTCCTTTTTAATTATTAGCCAAAATTCTGTACTGTAAGCGGAAACAGACGAATTTTGGCTTACATATATCAAAAGCAAAAAAATATATAAATAATATTTTTATTAATTTTTTGAAAGATACTATGATTGTGAGTAAATAGAAAAGCGGAAGATTTTATCTGCCTGAAAAAGATTAATTTAGATCAGAAGAATTGAGCAATGATGCGTGATAAAAAAATTATCAAAAACCTCTTGTTAAAATGTTGTCAATATGATATAATATTTTTCGGAAATCGAGCTGATACACTCCTTTAATTGCGGAGGAAGGGTGTGCGAACTCTTTTATTTTCTATGTCTCAACAAAGATATAAAAAGTAATTGTATTAGACTTGATTTATATTTTTGTCCATATATTGTTAAAAAAAAGACAAGGACTAGCGACTGTTATTTACGGGCGCTATATATCGGGGCAAATTGCTTTTGGACCCTGATATCATTATTTGAGCAACATGAATTTATCTGAACAACTAAGAAAGGATAATGTTAAGTATGAAGTACAGTTATTATCCGGGTTGTACCCTGAGAAACAAGGCGAAAGATCTGGACGAATATGCCAGAGCCAGCGCCAGAGCACTTGGGTTTGAACTGGAAGAGATCGAAGACTGGCAGTGCTGCGGAGGTGTTTATCCTCTGGGAACTGACGAGATTGCTACGAAGCTTTCTTCTGTACGTGCTCTTAATCAGGCCAAAGAAAAGGGCCAGGATCTGGTAACAATCTGCTCTGCCTGTCATCACGTGATCAAACGTGTCAATGACGACATGAAGAATGTGGAAGATATCCGCACCAGAGCAAATAATTACATGCAGCTTGATGAGCCTTATGAAGGCGAGACAACAGTGCTCCATTATCTGGAAGTACTTCGCGACAGAGTTGGCTTTGACAAGCTGAAAGAGAAGGTAGTAAACCCGCTTACAGGAAAGAAAATCGGAGCCTATTACGGATGTCTCTTATTACGTCCGGGCAAGATCATGGCTTTTGATGATCCGGAGAATCCGACAATCATGGAAGATTTCATCCGTGCACTTGGGGCAGAACCGGTAATCTATCCATACAGAAATGAATGCTGCGGCGGTTACATTTCTCTGAAAGAAAAAGATATGTCTCAGAACATGTGTCAGAAAATCGAAGACAGTGCGAAAGGCTTTGGCGCAGATATGCTGATCACAGCCTGTCCATTGTGTAAATATAATTTAAATAAAAACGCTTCCAGCGAACTGCCTGTATATTATTTCACAGAGCTCCTTGCAGAAGCCCTCGGAGTAAAAGAGGAGGTGGCAAAATGAGAAACCAGCATTCAGCAGCAGAAAAGATCAAAGAGATCTCCGGAACCAATCCGCTGAAATGTATGAAATGTGGAAAATGTTCTGCTACCTGCCCATCTTTCAATGAAATGGATATCAAGCCACATCAGTTTGTATCCTATGTTGTAAATGAAGATATCGAAGCACTTGTCAATTCAAAGTCTCTCTGGAAATGCCTTTCCTGCTTCGCCTGTGTAGAGCGTTGTCCAAGAGATGTAAAACCGGGAAAGATCATCGATGCAGCAAGACAGTTAGTTGTCCGTGAAAAAGGCGGCGATTATCTGAAAGCAGATGAGATACCACAGCTTCTTGATCCGGAACTGCCACAGCAGCTTTTGGTAAGTGCATTCAGAAGATACAGGAGGTAAGCCAGCGTGCAGAGAATTGGTGTATTTGTCTGTCATTGCGGAAGTAATATCGCCGCTACGGTAGATGTAAAAAAAGTTGTTGAATTAGCTGCCAAAGAGCCGGGTGTCGTTCATGCAGAAGACTACCAGTACATGTGCTCAGAAGCAGGCCAGGCTAAAATTCAGGAAGCCATTAAAGAGAAAAACCTGACAGGCGTTGTTGTCTGTTCATGCTCTCCACGTATGCATGAGGCAACATTCAGAAAAGCAGCTGAAAGAGCTGGCCTGAATCCATACATGGTGGAGATTGCAAATATCCGTGAGCATTGTTCCTGGATCCACAAGGATATGGAAGAGGCTACAAAGAAGGCCGTGATCCTTGCCAGGGCAGCAATCGCAAAAGTAAACTTAAACACACCTCTTCAGCCAGGGGAGAGCCGTGTTACAAAGAGAGCCCTGATCATCGGCGGCGGTATTGCCGGAATTCAGACAGCCCTGGATATCGCAGATGCAGGATATGAAGTAGATATCGTAGAGAAGACTCCAAGTATCGGTGGAAGAATGTCACAGCTTGATAAAACATTCCCGACACTTGACTGTTCTGCATGTATCCTCACACCTAAGATGGTAGAGGCAGCAGCACATGAGAAGATCAATATCTATACATACAGTGAAGTAGAACATGTCAGCGGTTTCGTAGGTGATTTCACCGTTGATATCAGAAAGAAAGCAAGAAGTGTAAATATGGACAAATGTACAGGCTGCGGTGTCTGCCAGGAAAAATGTCCGTCCAAGAAGATTCCGAACGAATTTAACAGAGGATTAAATAACAGAACTGCTATTTACACTCCATTTGCACAGGCAATCCCGAATGTTCCGGTTATCGACCGTGAGAACTGTCTGAAATTTAAAACAGGAAAATGTGGTGTCTGCTCCAAAGTATGTCAGGCAGGAGCCATTGATTACGATCAGCAGGATGAGATCGTAACACAGAAATACGGTGCAATCGTAGTTGCTACAGGTTTTGATACCATCAAACTTGACAAATATGATGAATATGCGTACAGCCAGAGTAAAGATGTTATCACATCCCTGGAACTGGAACGTATCATGAACGCAGCAGGTCCTACAAAAGGACACTTAGAGCGTCTTTCCGATGGAAAAGCTCCGAAGGAACTGGTATTCATCCAGTGTGTTGGAAGCCGTTGCTCCGACGACAGAGGAAAACCATATTGCTCCAAGATCTGCTGTATGTACACAGCAAAACATGCAATGCTGATCCGTGATAAATATCCGGATACAAATGTAACAGTCTTCTATATTGATGTGCGTACCCCTGGTAAGAACTTCGATGAGTTCTACAGAAGAGCTGTAGAGCAGTACGGTGTAAACTACATCAAAGGCCAGGTAGGAAAAGTCATTCCTCAGCCGGACGGAAGCCTTCTTGTACAGGGATCTGACCTGATCGACAACAAACAAATCCTTAAGAAAGCAGATATGGTCGTTCTTGCAACAGCCATTGAACCGAACCCGGATGTTCGTAAGATTGCTACTATGCTTACAGCAAGTATTGATACAAACAACTTCCTCACAGAAGCCCATGCAAAACTCCGTCCTGTAGAATCTCCTACAGCAGGTATCTTCCTTTCCGGTGTATGTCAGGGACCGAAAGATATTCCGGAGACAGTTGCACAGGCTGGCGCAGCAGCAGTTAAGGCAATCGGCCTTCTTGCCAAAGATAAACTGACAACCAACCCATGTACAGCAAAATCCGATGAACTGTTATGTAACGGATGTTCTACATGTGCAAATGTCTGCCCATATGGAGCAATTTCCTATGAGGATAAACAGGTAAATGACCACGGTATCCGTGAAACAAGAAGAGTAGCCGTTGTAAATACAGCACTTTGCCAGGGATGCGGCGCTTGTACAGTAGCTTGCCCGTCTGGTGC
>UMJB01057782.1_pt1 | contig 18475 bp, 4 predicted proteins | sample 1965961 | NCBI WGS metagenome assembly UMJB01 (sample SAMEA4836139, study PRJEB28245) | human gut metagenome | biome: gut microbiome; material: fecal sample | place: Denmark | collected 2008
ATTCAATTTTATTTGTGCCTTTCAGTCTAAGTGTCAGTTCAACATCGTCACCTATCGTCAATGCATTGTTTATAGATGAACGAGATAAAATATTAATATTATCTAAAACAATGGTAGGATTTGCACCCTGTACCACCTCAATTACATTACTTGTTTGACTTGTTGATTGAACTATATATATTTCCATATTCTTTGGAATATCATAGCTTGTTGTACCAACCGTAACTGTTACTATATCGTTATTATCATTGTTTTTTGTTATTTTGATATTTCCTTTTGAAATATCAAACTGCGATTTATCATCACCCGTCAAAGAAATATCTTTTGAACCATTAAAAATATATCCATTTAAAGTTGCTGTTACCTTAACACGAATTTTATGAGTTCCCTGCTTATAATGTGCAACTATATATCCGTCCACAACTTCTGCCAAATCACTGCTTATTGCTGTTTCATTTTCGTCAGCTGTTGTTAATGTATATGTACAATTAAGAATATGAGTAGGATAAGTACAGTCACTTGATTTTTCAAAATCAGTTGTTAATTTGATTTTTGTCTGTCCGACAATTTTATTTACAGTTATTTCATCAGGTACAGATAATTTAATTGATGAATTTGCATCTGTACATGTACAGTCTGACCCCGAATATTCTGTCAGTATTGTTTGGTTTTCTATATCGTCTGTACGATATATTTTACCGGCATATGTTACGGCATAGCTCGTTGTACCTTCTGTTACATATACATACAGCTTTGCTTCGCTGTCTGTTACTGTTTTCCATGAGCCGACAGTAACTTCTTTATTTGCCATTTCAACTGCATCCGGCATTGTCAGAACTACTTGTTTAAGTTTATTTCCATACTTATCTTGAACTTTGTCATAATCTGTGCTTCTGAACGTACCATCTACACTGCCGCCGTTTATGTATATATTATTTACACCAAATTGTTCTGTTGTGGGAGCCATTCTTCCCGGTCCTATGGAATAAGTCACCGAAGCACCGGCTGTTGCTTTAATATATCCGCCATTTACGATAATCTCCGCATTAGACTTACGCTCCACACCGCCTATGGCTGTTCCGTATCGTCCTGTACTCGCATTTATGATACCGCCGTTTATTTCTATTGTACATCCGCTGACATCACCACCAGATGTTTTTACACCTCCGCCTATAGCTGTACCTTTCATTCCTCCGACAGCATTAATAGTACCGCCGTTTATTATAATCTTACCATGTAATTGATTTAGATTCGCACCGATTCCCGATGCTTGTGCAGTACCTGTTACATTAAGAATACCGTCACCGTCAATAGTCAAAATCGAATAATCCGACTCTATACTATTTGCTACAACATTAATACCTGCCTTACCGCTTTTTGTATTTGTAGCAGTAACGGTATTTGTGCCGTTTATGTGCAAATTAACATCTGCACCGGATTCAATTATAATAGGCGAACTTGTTGCAGACGTCATCGTTACATTTTCAATCGTCAAATCCGCCTTTACACCTGTTTTTACCGTCACAATATTTGTAACATCAACAGAACCGATATAATATGTACCGGCTGTATTAATTGTCACATCACCGTTTTGTAAATCTGAACTTAGGTCTGTTCCGTCTGTCATAGGTGCAACATCATTTTTATTTATATTTACAGTATCCTTTGAATTATCCAACGGTACGTTCGTAGCTGCTATATTTTCTTCCGTACTTTTTTCATTCGGAGATGAAGTTGCCAAAACCTCAGTCTGCTCCGAATTGATTTCTGTTTTGATTTCATCAGCCGACACCGCAAAATTCAATGTCGGTAAAAGCATTGATAAAGCCAATATTATAGAAACCGCTTTTCTTTTCATTTTAATTCCTCTTTTCATATATCTTAACAACGTATAGTTATCCTTATTATATATTTTATAATACCACAAAGCACTTGAAATTGTCAATATTATACACTGAAAACGACTGTTTTTAACACCGTTTCTCAACATTTTTAACAAAAAAGAGTTATGACACATCAACTCCAAAATTGTTTCATCATAACTCCAATGTCAAATTATAACCAAGGATAATAAGCTTCCAATCTTACAGAGAATCTGTTTCTGATTGCATTAACATCATTATTGTCAATCCTGCCATCCTTGTTTACATCCCAAATACGCGCTTGTTTTACGCCGTTCGCATCAGCATCCTTACCAACAAGATTATTTGCATCAATACCGTTTACTGCGCCGTCACTGTTGACATCACCTATTCTTCTGTCCACAACTAACAAATATCTCTCCATAGTTGAATCGTTGATTTGATATGTAACCTTATACAAGCCTTCCACTCCGGATACGGCACTGACCGTTCCTTTTATAGTATCAGATGTCGAACCGTCATTTATATTCACGCCCGGATCAACAAATTTATCAAGACCGCTTGTTATTACAGTATATTCGTTACCGTCTGCATCAATGTTATTTATAGGATTATATGTAATATCGGCACTGCAGTCCTTCGGCAAATAGTTTTCACTGAATTTGTGATTTGCCTTTAGGTAATCCAACGCTTCTTTCTGCCATTCCGCATCATGCGTCGTATCCTTATAAATCATAGCAGCCGGTGAATTACCCAAATTAAATGTATATGTAACATTAACAGTCATTGTTGCACTGAAAGAATTGTCTAAAGTATAGTTGCTGTTTGCAAGTTCAATTACTATATCATACACACCTGCATTTATAACACTGTTAAGTTTTGTTTCTGTATCACGTTTAACGTATTTTACGGAATACAAATCCGATGCCAAAGCTTCAGTCGGTGTAACCTTTGCGGTATGTTCCTTACCGTCATAATCAACTACATTGTCTGTAACCGTAAAATTAACTGTTTTCGGCGTAACCGTTATTGTTTTCGATGATGTTTCATCTGCAATATAGTTGCCGTTCGGGAAAGTAATTATTATATCATATACACCGACATCCGTAATTTCAGTCAAGTCAGTTTCTGTACCTTGCTTACGGTATGTTATTGTATATTTACTGTCATCATACGGTGCGTCAACCGTCATATTCGGTTTGTGCGTCTTTCCGTCATATACCCAGCTTTCATCCGTTGTAAAGTGACCCGATTGCGGACTTATTGTAAGTTTATTATCATAATCATTTCCGATTGAATACACTTTATCATTATCAAGTGTAATTTTTATCGTATAAACATCTGCATCGGTCGGATTTTCTACAGTTTCACCCTTTGAATTAGTATATGTAACTTTATATCCAATATCTGCGGGATCGGAAGAAACAGTTGCCTTATGACCGTTTCCGTCATATGTAAACGATGTATTTGTTACCGTAAAGTTTACATTTTCACCTATGATTTTAATTGTACATTCGTCATATATCGTTTCATAGTTAGGGTTTGTTGTATGCACCCTTGCAGTATATATACCGCTTGAAACAGGCACATCGGTTGTGTATTCACCGCCGTTTCTGCTATACTCAATAACATATCCTGCCGCAGGCGGTGTTACCGTTACGTCAGCTGCCGTAAGCGGGTGAGGTAATTGGTCATATTGATATTCTTTGTCACCGCTTAATGAAATTGACGCACCTTGACGTTCAATTTGAATATGCGTATCACCCTCACGTTCCGATATGATACAACCCGATACATAAACATCAATATAATATGTTCCGGCATCTGTTACAGACGAAAGATTATCTTTACCGTATCTTATAATCGGTACAGCGTCTGTCAGTTCGCCACCGTTCAAATCATAACATTTAACTGTCGCTGTATAACTGTTTCCGTCATATATAATATTCTTGGGAGCAGTTACATTAATCTTGATAGATCTCGCTCTTATATTAATCTTAAATGTAACATCTCTGTATGTACCGTCTACATTACTTATACGGATATTCATATTAGCATAATATCCGGCACTTGTCGGAGTACCCGTTATTGAACCGTCCTCGTTGACAGTAAGACCTGTTGGTTTAAAACCCGATATAAATTCAAAACTATATCCGTCATTGCTTCCACCGCTCATTGTTATTTGTGCTGAGTACGGCTTATATGCCTCACCCATAGGAAGCGACGTTGTATCTACGCTAAAGTCAGCCGCATGAGCACATACACCTGCCATAAGCATTGCTATCATTATAATCAAAAATGCAGATATTTTTTTCATTTATTGCACCTCTTTTCCGTTAAATCAATTACACAGCTTATTATTTTAATTGTTATTGCATTTCCGAAAGCATTGTCCAAAGATACGGACAATGCCATTGGAAATGCAATAACACAGGGCGATAACCGCCCTGTGTCATTACATTGCTTTATTTATCGCATTTATTATAATTCGATATTTATTAAGCAGCAGGAGTTGCTTCAGGAGCTGTTGTCTCTTCAGGAGCAACAGTTTCTTCAGGAGTTACTGTTGTTTCAGGAGCAACAGTTTCTTCGGGAGCTGCTGTTTCTTCCGGTTTTACTGTAGGAACTACTGCATTTGCGCCAACCATTCTTTCATTTACTGCAAGAAGAATGTCTGCCTCTGCCCAGTAACCTGCAATGTCATTAGGAGTAAATGTCACGATTGGTGTTGATTCTACAAGAACTCTGTTGATAATTGCAACAGCTTCAGCTCTTGTTAGCGGTGAATATGGACCGAATGTACCGTCTTCATAACCTGAAACGATATTCTTGTCAGCAAGAGTTTCAATGTAATCCTTAGCCCAATCATTTTCAGTTACATCTGTGAAGATGCCATTGTATGAAATCAAATCATATCTTTGAGCTCTTGCGATAACTGCACTGATTTCGCCTCTTGTGATTGTATCCATAGGTCTGAATGTACCGTCTTCATAACCGCTTAATACATCCTTATCTTCAAGATAACCGATGTACTTGTTAAACCAAGCGTCTGAATCAACGTCAGGGAATGATGCTTGATACATACCGTCAGGTAGATCGTCACCATAGCTTAGTCTTGCAATCATAGCTGCAAGTTCGCCTCTTGTGATGTTGTTATTTGGTAGGAATGAACCGTCATCATAACCTGAAGCGTATGGCTTTGTATATTCTGTGTTGATTACAGGTGCTTCTGTCGGCTTAACTGTTGGTACAGGTGTTGCTGTAGCTTCTTTAACAGTTACAGGAATATTCTTAACTATGCCGTTAACCTTAACCTTAACAGTTGCTGTACCCTTACCAACCAATGTGATGTTACCGTTTTCGTCAACAGTTGCTACATCTTTATTTGATGATGTCCATGTTGGTTTAGCTGTTGAGCCTTTTACAGTAGCTGTAACTTTAATCTTATCACCTACAACACCGGAAACAGTATCCTTATCAAGTTTAATTGATACGCTGCTCCCGCCGCCGCCACCGCCGCCGGCTGTTTGAGACATATAAAGTGTAGTTTCTGTTGAAAGTGTGAATGGATATGTAATAGCTGTCTTACCTGCAAGATCTGTGAAGTATGCCTTGAACTTGCTTGGCTTAGCTGTAAGAATCTTTGTATTAATATCGTTATCACTTGTTGCTGATGTCTCGTTTGTATAGATTTCAGCAAGTGGGCTTGTTGAAGTATTTACTTTGTAAACTACAAGGTGGTTCTTGTATGTTGTAGCGTCTGCTGTTGATGCAGGAGATGCTGCAAGTGTTTCTGTAGCCTTATATCTTGCAGAAACAGTATATGCCTTACCATTTTCAAGACCTGTAAATGTTGTTCCTGTCTGCCAATCTGTTCCGTTAATTGAGTATTCAATATTATCACCCAAAGGACCTGCTACAACAATGTTGTTTGTCTTTTGGTCAACACTTACTGTTGGAGCTACAGGAGCCACTTGTGTACCTTGAGTAATCTTACCTGTTCCTTCAACTGTCTTATCAGCAGCTATTTCTGTACCTTCATCATTAACCAATACATAGTTGCCTGATACATCTTCTGTACCTTCTCCGACCTTAGCGAACTTAAAGTCTGAGAATGTTACCTTTTGAGCGTCACCAACTTGTTCTGGTGTTGCAAATTCAGCTTTGAATGTTAGCTTAACCTTATCAGCGTCAGCTGCTTCAATAGCACCTGTTGGTAATGTTGCTGATGCATTTACATTATCATCACCATATGCTTTTGATGCCTCAAATTGGATTTCTGAAAGTTTGATTGGTTTTTTCTTTGCTGTTAGAGTAATTGTCTTAGTCTTTGTTACTGAGCCTTCTGTGTATGATACTGTTATTGTTGTATCTCCATAAGGAAGCTTTGCTTCATCATTAAATTCGTTACCGGCTTTATCCAATAGCTTGTAGTTTGTAACAGGAGCCTTTGTTGCCGAAGCACCTGTACCATATACTGCATTAACTACCAAACCGCTAAAGTTAGGTTTCAAATCAGGATATGTGTATGTTACATTGTCAGGACCTGTTACTTCGATATCTGACATAGCGTCTTGAGTTACGCTACCCTTAACAATTACTGTTGCAGGAGTGAATGAATAGTTAGCTGCATCTGTACCTGTAAGAGCCTTTTCTGTAACTGTTACATCAGGAGTACCCGGTGTCTTTACATCATTAACTGCATATTTATATGTAAATGGAAGTGTTACCTTATCTCCATCAACTATAGATGAATTATTATCCTTAGTTAGTACCAATGAGCTATCAGCAGTTACATCAGCTGTAGCATTAGGGTTAGCCTTAACTGCAGGAACTTTTATAGCATCAGCACTAACTGTAAGAGCCTTTGCTGTAATTGTTGCAGCTGTCTTAAGTGTACCGTCAGCATTAATCTTATCTGTATCCGGTGCAAATGTGTACTTACCGTTTGTTTCCGGTAGTGTAGTTGTTAGTTTAATCTTCTTATCTGTGCCTACATTTTTATCTGTATATGCAAATGTACCTGTAACTGTGTATGAGTCTGCACCTACAAATGCTGTAGCTGAATCCTTAATTGAAATTGTAGGTAGTGTTTGATCTGCAGGAATAGTTAATCCGCCATCATATACCTTTGTAATTGTTGCGTCTGATACTGTGTAGTAAACTGTCTTTGCAGCTACAGTAATCTTAGCTGATGAAGTAAGTGTTTTACCGTCATAGATAAAGTCAACTGTCTTATCTTTCATATCAAGTGTGATAACAGTGTCAGCATTAACTACTGTTTCACCGATTTTAACTGTAATACCGGCTGCTGCCAATTTATCAAATGATATTTCTGTTCCTGTTGAGTCGCCATCATATATAACATTCAACTTAAGGTCATCTGTCTTAAGCTTATCGCCATATGTATAATCTGTCTTTCCACCGCTAATTGTTGCACTCTTAATCTTCTTTGCACCAAGTGTACCGACTTCAGCTACTGATTTTACACCACTGCCTGCATTTGTGTAAACAACAAAAACCTTGTGTGTACCGTCAAGCATAGCCTCTGTAATATCTGTATTAGCATCTACAGCTGTTGCTGTCTTAGCTTCTTCGGCGTTTGTTGCGATTACAACTTTATAGTTGCCGTCAAAATCAGCATATGAAACTTTAGTACCCTCGCCTGTTTCTGAAGCTTTCTTAGCTTTTACAGCGATAGCTGATGGATCGAATTTGTCACCCTTATTGTATGATGTTTTAGCATTTGTGTCTTTTGTAATTGTAATATCATCATAATTTGATGTTACTGTAAATACAGTACTCTTAACTGTTGTATCACTCTTAACAGCTACTACAAAGTAGTTTAAGCCGTGAGTATATGTGTCTGAAGCTGTTACTTGTGCAAGAACGTCGCCATCAGCATTAGATTTGTAAATTGCCAAGCCATTACTGACATTTTCATAGTTTGTGAATTTAAGATCACCAACTGATGTACCATTGTTCTTTTCAATCGTAGCAACCAAATTCTTGAAGTCGATTGCTGTACCGTCATAAGCAGTTGTCGGAGCACCGCTTACTGTAATCTCTGTAGTCTTAATTTCACTAACTGTTAATGCACCAAGGTCGCATATAAAGTTCTTAACGATTGCATATATGTGCTTACCGTTTACCTCAGGTGTTAGTGTTGCAGGAATAGCAGTCAAGCCTGCATTGTCTGCTGCTGTAATACCTGCTGCACCATACTTATATGTAACAGTATCACTTTCACCAAGGTCTGTGTGTGAACTATCGTCATAATCGAATTGCAAATTCACACCCGGTTTAAATACATCACCTACAAATTGAGTTGATGCCATTGTACCTGACTTAATAGAAATACCTGTCTTCCTAGCTGCACCTGCAGGGAGTATATCTACACCCCTAAAATCTACTACATTAAAGATAGACTGTATATTGCCCGACTCGGCACCTTCATATTGATAAGTTACTTTATCCGCATCACCGGATATACCGAATGACATACTTGTGAATTGCGGATTTGAAGAGAAACCTACTATGTTTGTTCCTGCCGGAGCTGTTGTTGCATCCTTCATAAATTTAAATTTTACTATTGCAAAATATGCATCGTCTGCTCCTGAATATCTTGCACGAGTACTTGATGTAGCTGTACTACTACTTACTGCAATATCAACTTCTTTTGTGTATCCTTTTTGGGAATCTGTTGTAGTCGTATCCATCTCTTCAATCATGGCATCCAAATATTTATATGTAGCAGGCTTCTTATTTTTTTTCAAAATAGAATCAGCAAAATTCATTCTTTCGTTCCAGTTAGTCATTACATCATCAGTTGAAAGGATATAACTACCCTCATCCGGATACTGACAATCAGGCTCAAACTGTACATATTCAGTATTGTATGCAATACCGGCCGCAATATCGTTCAAACCACCCTTTGAACCAGCAACATAATTAGCAGCTTCTTCAATGTTTTTGAAGTTTACCATTTTTATTCCAACATAAAATTCAGAATCTTTTGTCAATGACAAATCATTCGCTGTAACTTCCTTAAATTTGATGGTTTGTGAATCGTCGGGCTCTAATAACACCATATTCATTTGGGCTTTATCAGCACCACTTACTAACGCCGCTTGTGACACTATTGGCACACTCGGCATTACCATAGCAGCGCTTATCAGCGCTGCTAGTATTCTTTTTACTTTCATGTGTTTTACCTCCATTATTTTGTTTTATATATTTTATCTGATGACTTACCTTTAATAACACTATATAAAGCAGTAACATCAGATGGATTTATAATAGTACTCAAGTCAACATCAGCTATTCTATATGTATATAGATTCTGGAAAGACTGTGATAAACCATTCAAGCTAACCTTACCTTTAATAATAGTATATAAAGCAGTAACGTCAGATGGATTTGTGATAGCACTAAGGTCGATATCTCCTAAAGACCATAACACCACTACTGTTCTCTCAGCTGTAACTTCTTGATTTGTTTGAGTATCCGTAAATGAATATGTCATTGTGTACATATCAGGAACAACACTTGTTGCTGTAATGGCATCTAATGCACACTTATCATTTGTATCATTAATAACTACAGTATCTGCTACATCTTTCTTCGTAATTATTGAATCCAACGAATCTTGTGGCATTCTCTGTACCGTTATCGTTCTCTTTACATCTACTTTATTTCCTAATGAATCAGTCGCTGTAAAGCCGGTATCATTAAACGATTCCTTGTTATATACAAATATTGCATACTCATTTCTATCCATATTCTTCGCAGAATCTGTTTCTTTACCCCATGCTTCTGTTGTATATTTGATACCACTCACACCATTATCCGGCACTAAATTACTACCATATGTATTGTTTGTTGTAAATGCTGTTAATGCATCTGAAATCTTTTTGTCATCCCATGGGCTTGTTGCATTTGCCATATTTTTAATCAAGCCAACCGGTGAGTTACCATAGTTCAAAGTAATCTTTGCTTCAACAAGTTGTTGAACATGGAATGTATATGTCAATGTAGGTGCATCATTATCTGTACCTGCTTTTGTTGTAATAGTGATAGTATTTTCAGTTTGTCCCTTATTTGTAAGAGGAGCCTTAATTGTGTATGTACCGTCACCATTTTTTGTAGGTGTAAGAGTTGTACCGTCTGATGCTGTTATTGTTGTAGTATCAGGATTTGTAAGTGTTACATTAAACTGAATGCTATCAGCATCAACATCCGGAACTCTTACATAATAATCCTTAATTGCAGGAGTTTCCGCATTATCAAATGCTACATCATTCTCATACTTGCTATCCTTAAACGGTAATGCAGTTGAATCAACTGCTGAACCCTTGACAGAATTAGCTTTTATTTCTTTAATCGAAGGGTCATTTGCAAGTACTTCATAAACAATGTTTCCGCCAACTTTGGCATCTGTATATTCAGCATAGCCTGTTGTCTTACCATCATAAAGTAATACCGCTTCTGTTGTTGTTGACTTAACCGAATCAATAACATAGTTTGAATTAGCTTTTAATTCAACAGCAACTACATACTTACCAACCTTTGTAATGTCAGTAACTTCACTTAATTCACTCTTCTGAATATTTCCGTCAGGAGTAGCACCTGCGTCGGTCCATGTGTAATACTTAATGTCATATTCGCTTTTTCCGACTGTATTGCCTGTAGCATCAACTACAGTGACAACAGGGTCCTTACGAGATGAACCTGCTTTTTGTTTTTGAGTATCAGGATCTACATTTACTGTAAGTTTTGCTGATGTTACTTCAAATGTTGAATCCTGTACACCGATTTTATAACCGTTTGCATAAGTTCCGGCATTATCAATAGAAATTGCTATTGTATAAACACCGACATTTTGAATTGTTGCAGCATTATTATTCTTATCTGTTACAGTTGCAGTAAAGCCTGCCGGAAGCGTTGCATCTTTTGCAATATCGCTGTCCGCTACTTTTGTATATGTAGTTTTGCTTGCATCATCATATTTAATTTGATAAATATTGTACTTAGGCGAAATAACTTGTCCTGTATATTCAGCATTTGCATTTACAAGCTCAATCTTCAAATACTTAAACCATGTTGCATAATAAGTTGTATCAGTGTTTATTTTTGTATCCTTATTAAACTTAGTACCGGTACCGTCAAACGCTGTCTTCCAGCCGTCAAATTCAAATGTACCGTTTGTTGGTTCTGTTATATCGTATCCGATTGAATCACCTTTGTATAGAGTAACTACACGAGGAGATGTGTCATTACCCTTAAGATCCAAGTTCTTGTTAAATGTAACATTAACTTTGTCAGATGTCGGAACTGAAGGATCTATATCCCATTGTGCATACAATGTTGTTTCATATGCAGTCTTTGTACCTGCAATTTCCTTTAGTGCATCCTTAAGTGTCGCTTGGTCTATTTTTGTTGTCGAATCAACAGTTACACCGCTGCCATCAGCTTTTGTGTTCCAACCTTTGAATACATAATGTGTTCTTGTTGGTTCATTTGGCATCATATTGCCAAGTGCATCACCAAGATATGGATATACATACTTTGGATTTGCATCTGTCACTGCTGCATTTGTTTTGTTTCCTGTAACATTACTGTCAAATGTAACCTTTACACCATTGTTCTTAGGAATATCATCCGGAATAACATTTTCTCCCGGATTTACATTTGCAGCTGCCCAATATGCGTATAATGTTACTGTTGTAGGAGCGGATGCCTCACTGCCTTGTGCCGCAAGAGAAACATCATTCAATGTAGGATATTTTGCTGAAGTAACAAAATTACCTGCTCCGTTAGGTTTAGTATTCCATCCTATAAATACATAATTTGTTTTTGTAGGATTCTGTGCAGGATCTGTATAGTTTGCTGTAGGCGCACCCACAACGTCATTATATGTACCTACACCACCATTTACATCATATCTGATTGTAATATCCGACAGCCATTTTGCATAGTAATCAGTATTACTGTTTATTTGCTTTGTCTTGTCAAATGCCGTAGTTGTCATTGACAATGAACCGCCTGTTACTGTACCTTCATACCAGTTATCAAACGTATAACCTTTGTTGGTCGGTGCTGTTACATCATAGCCAAGAGAGTCACCCTTGAAAATTGTTACTGTCTTAACGTTTGTACCACCGTTGCCGTCTTTGTTATCATTAAATGTTATTGTTACTTTATCATTATCAGCAACATTATCAGCAATATTCCACTGTGCATATACAACCAAGTTGTATTTGCTTCCATTAGCCGTTACACCGTCAAGTGTTGTTGTTATTGCTGTTGCATCTGTAAATGTTGTACCTGAGCCATCTGCTTTTGTATTCCATCCTACAAACTTATAATTTGTTCTTGTAGGAGCTTCCGGCATCAATGTACCAAGAGCATCTCCAAGATGCGGATATACATACTTCGGATTTGCATCCGTTACTGTTGATGAAGCACTTCCTGATGCATTACTGTCAAATGTAACTTTTACACCATTATCATTAGGTGTTTCATTACCCGGTAATTTATCCGGTGTTACAGGAGCATCTGCCCAGTATGCATACAATTCTACCGGATTTGTTCCACCGGCAGCTGTTGAAACATCATTTAATGTAGCGTAATCAGCTGCAGTAATGAATTTACCTGAACCGTTTGCCTTTGTATTCCATCCTACAAATGTATAATTTGCTCTTGTAGGGTCTGAAGGTGCTGTATAAGATTTTGAAGGTGCACCTTTGTCTGTAGCAAATGGTGTTGCCTGAGTTGTTCCGTCGTTAATGTTAAAGTTTACAGTAATATCAGATTTATATGTTGCCTTTACCGTTATATTTGAATTTACTGTTGTTGTCTTATCAAAATCTGAATTATCGGCTGTATTTACCCACTTATCAAAACTATAATTTGTTTTCACCGGTGTTGTTGGCATTGCATCGCCAATCGAATCACCTTTACCAACAGTTATAGTTGTCGGAGCAGTAGGTGATGTTGCATTGTCATAATCAAATGTTACAGTTACCTGATCTCTGCCTGCATATGTCCAATGTGCATACACCGTTTTATTATCTGTTAAAGTAAATGGTGCTTTATCAGTAGTATCGGATTCTGAAGCCGCTCCGTACCAACCGTTAAATGTGTATGCATCACTTGTTGCTGACGTCTTTGTCGGAGTAGGCATCTGATATGCGTAAATTGTATCACCTCTGACAATCGTCATAGATGCAGGTGTTACTTGTGCGTCACATCCTGTAGGACTAAATGTCAATGTTACTGCATTTTCCGGATTCTCCGGTGTCCACATTGCATAATAGTCAGTATTGCTTGAAATTGTTTCTGCCTGTAATTATGTATTTGAGTATGCAGTGCCTGAGCCGTCTGCTTTTGTATTCCATTCTTTAAATACATAATCTGCTCTTGTAAATGTCGGAATATCACTTGATTTCAAACTTGAACCGGCACTAATTATTTTGTTTGTTGTGTTTTCTGTTTGTCCATAATTCTCATGGAATGTTACTGTTACATTCTGTACCCAATGAGCATAAACATCGGTGATTGAAGAAACGTCAGTTGCAGATGAAGTATTTGTACCATCATCAAATACGATTTCATCGCCACCGTTTGCTTGTGTAAACCAGCCTCCAAACGTGTAACCAGCAGGTATTTCAAAGTCATCACTTGATGTACCAACTGTTGGTTTTTGCGTTTCAGCAATCGTTGCACCGGCTTTTGGTGATACTGTAACATCCTTGGTTGTCTGTGTACCTGATGGATAGTTACTGTTGAATGTAACCGTGTGACCATTAACATATGTGGCATAAACTTTTGTATCTTCTTTTATCTTTGTTGCTGTCGTAAATTCTGTTGCTATTCCTGTATCGCTCGGAATATAGTACCATTTATCAATAAACTTTCCTGAAGGCACTGTAAAATCTGCAGATGTAGGAAGTGATGCTCCCACAGTGTCGAGAGCCTCACCTTCAGTAACTTTTGTATCTTTGCCATCTATATGGCCATTATACATACTCGTTGATGAATCATAGTTCTCATAATATGATACTGTATATTTCTGAGGGAAGAGATTAACTTTTGATGCATCAAAATCTATTACTGTAAAAATATCCGTATCTGAACCATCTTTAGAATATTGATATAACGACCTACCACCGCTTAAAGAATTTAAGCCAAACGACATACTTGTGGCACTTTCTGATGTTGTATATCCAATTACATTTGTTCCCGGTGTTGCATTTTCAATACCTGACAGCATTTTAAACTTAATAATCGCTAAATAACAATCATCTGCACCTGAATAATTTACTATTTTATTACCTGCATTACTTCCTTTTGCACTAACAACCATTCCTGCAGTAAAACCATTGTTTGTATCATCTGTCGTAGGATTAGTTTCTTCTATTGATTCAGATGCATAACTATACTTACCCGGTTTTGGTAGTTTACTCAAAAACGACCCTGTATAATTCAATCTTGATGTCCATGCACTTACAATTCCTTCTGCATCTAAGCCATCATCACCGTAATTATTCTCTGGCTCAAACTCTACATAATTGGTGTTATATGCAATACCTACTGAAATATCATTTAGACCAAATTGTTCATTTTTTATAAAATTAGCTGCTTCGTAAATATTTTTGAAATCCTTCATATATACACCAACATAGAAAGTAGTATCAGCAGCAATTGTAAGATCAGCAGGACTTATTTCTTTAAAGCCTATTGCTTCTGAACTATCTTCTTGCAACAAATGTAATTCAATCTTTGCTTTGTCTGCACCATCAACCAATCCGTTAGACGCATAAGATGTCATTGGCAAGATTGAAAAAATCATAGATATCGCCAATAGCAAAGCAAAAAATCTTTTTTTTGAGAAATTTCTCATATCTTTTCCTCCTTAATCATAAATGTTTATTAAATTTAATTAATTTAATGTTCTATAGATTCTACCACTTCCCTTTCCCTTCACAATCGAATATAACGCTGTAATATCACTCGGATTAACTATGGAACTTAAATCAACATCAGCGATTCTATATGTATATAATAGTTTTGATACATCAGAAAGCTTAGAAAAATCAACTTTATTTTTTATGATCGAATATGCAAACGTAATATCACTTGGATTTACAATTGTAGACATATCAGTATCTCCCAAACTCCATAACACTACTATAGGCCTTACTGTAGATACTTTTTCATTAGTATTTATATCAACAAAAGAATATTCCATATAATATACATCAGGTTGTATGCTTTTCTTTAATTTTGATGTTATCTCACTAAACAAATAATTATTTTCTTTGTTCTGAATGATGATATCATCTTTTGTAATATTTTGTGTCAGCATAGCCTCTATACCATTGAATCCCATTCGGTAAACTGTTATTTTTCTTTCAACATCAGTATCCAAAACAGAATCACCGAGAGAATCATATGCCTCAAAGCCCGGATCTCTAAACTCTTCTTTATTATATACAAAAGCGACATATTCGTTTTTATCCAAATTCTCATCCGTTCCCCAAGCTCGCGTTGTATATGTAAAGATTGCCTTATCTGATACATCTGTTGGTAGGTAGTTTGCATCATATTTATTCTTCACATCAAATGCATCTTTTGCCTTTTGTTTATCAGAATCAGCAATATTAGAAGCCTTCATGATTTCGCCATATGGCGAATTACCGTAATTTAATGTAATCTTCGGTTTCAGCAATCTACGGATATATACCGTATATGTTGTACCTCCGGCTGTAATTGTAACCGTATTATTATATCCGTCGTTTACAGCCTTGTCCAATTCAGCAAGATCAAATAAATCTGACGAATACTTTTTAGCGTCTGATGCTGTCACGTTGACGCTTGCCGAATTAACAGTTACAGTCGGTTTTTCGGATGAACTTACGTCCATTCTGATTTGTTCCGTTTCATTAGGAACACTTACATAATACGTTTTAGTTTCCGCTTTAAACTTATCTTCTTGTAAAGTCTTGTCCGATGATAAATAATAAGTTGTATCCGGTGACGGAGTCGCTCCCGGATCTGACGGAGTTTCTCCCGGTTTTACCGCAACTATATTATCTATTGCATCATTTGTTCCAAACAGACTTATATCGCCGCTGAAATCAAATAAATTTTTAAGGTTAGTATCATCCGGAGCCGGATGTGTCGTAGCAAACCATGATGCATAAGGATTTGTACCGTCACTACCGGAACCGATAGCAAACGTATCTCCACCTCGAACCATACTCAATACAGTAGGATTCTGGTCTGCCGCAGTTTCATCGGGAGCACTCAAAAGAACGAAAGGCAATTTCAGCAAATACTGCTTTGAATTACTTGCCAAGTCTTTAAATCTTAACAGCGAGTCCCCTTTAAATACCACACCTACATAGCACATTTTCCAGCCGTCTAAAGCACGTTGAGCAGCTTCTGTGCTATTTTCTCTATCATTTAACGCAGTATCTATATCGCATTCACGAACAGATGTAATCTCATATTGTGTATCATTCCACCAAGCACTGCTGTCACCTGTTGAGCTCAGGTTTCCCTTTACCAGCTCATCATTCCAGCTTTGTTCTGCAGTTGAAGATGCAGTTGTTTTATCCCAATACGGCTTTACGTAATTCGGATCATATTCAAACGCTACATCTAACGAATAAACACCGTCAGTAAACAACGGTAAATCGTTTACATTTTCAACGCCGATACCTACCCAAAATTCAAGCGGATTGGTTAAGTTTACATCATCTTTGCTAAATCCTGCTTTATCGGGACTTGCATCATTTGGTGTAGAACCTCTGCCCATAAAATCTACAGATAAAGTTCTGTTTGTTGCCTGTGTTTCTATATTTTCGTATTCATCCGCAGTAGCAGGAATACTAATCATACATACAGCACACATAGATAGTGACGTAAATCCTGACACTAAGCTTTTGAGAATCTTATTCATTACGCACCACCTCCATCATTAGTATAGAACTGAATCATTTTTTTAGCACGTATATTATTTGCATCTATCAAATTCACCGCTCTATCTTTATTTACATCGCAGATACGATATCTATTGAGCAATCCGCCAACATCATAACCTGTAACATTTGTGTTGTTAGCTAAATCTGCGCTGAATCTGTTTCTTATTCTTGAAACATCTTTTGTATCTGCTTGTTTATCATTATTGACATCTCCAAGAGTATTAAGCAAGATTAACGGTCTTTTTATTGAAACGATTGAACCGTCAAAATCTGCGAATGAATAAACAAGTTCATATTTATCAGGTCGGATTCGTTCCGCATTTAATTCGGATATTGTACCGCTCGACGGCAGATTAATTGTCTGTGCATTGACAGATGAATAATCCGTAGAACCGCCATCTTGATATGCCGCATTTGTTTCCGTTAAAACATTAACCGTTATCTTTTTGGTGACATCGGTTACCGCTCCGCCAATCGAATTAATAACGCTTTCATATCCCGGGTCTGTAAAAGTTCCCGAATTCAAAACAAACAATGCTGTATCATCCAAATCATAATTCACACCCGACGTCCAAGCTTCACCGCAATAATTTACACCCACCGTTGCACCTGCCGGCGTATATCCTGCAGTAAATGTATAATCATTTTTGTCAAATTCATTTTTAGCCGTCGCCTTATCCGTTATTGCCGTATCACGCATAATCAAGCCATACGGCGAGTTACCATAATTAAATTTCATCAATTTGGACTCTTCTATTTTTCTGTAAACGTGAATCTTATACGACCTTGTAACTTCGCCTTCATCAGGATCGTCATTAGGATCATCATATGTCATCGTCAATGTAAGTAGGTTATCAACAGGGCTGACATCAAGCTCTATATCCTCCGACTTATAATAATTATCCGTTGCGTCCTCCGTTGGCGTGGTCAATGTATCAGTTACAGAATTATGTTCACGCGAAAGAGACAGCGTCGCATTTTTTGCTTCATCTCTAAGTTTGAACCAAAGCTTTACTTTGTCAACACTATTTGGCACTGCAACATAATACTCACGTTTTACAGGGTCAAACTTTACAATTTTCCAATTCTGATCATGCAAATCCTGATCATTGTCATTTGTATCTTTAACCATAAGTTCTGTCGCTCTGAGTTTCGCTCCAAGCGACTCTTTAAAGTGAGCCGTTATTTTAACATTTTCTGCCGGCATTTCAAATGTCGTATTAGCCAATGTGCTGTCTGCGAATGTCACATTACCGGTTTCACAGGTCCATCCGGCGAAAACGCAATCTTCTTCGGGAGTTGCTGTTATTGAAACAGCTTCACCTTCGCTTGCAGTATATAATCCCGAGTCCGTTTCTGCTTTACCATAATTTACATTATCAGAAACAAGCTCTATTTTATATGTAGGAGCTTCCGTAACTTCAAAAGAGATTTTAAACGTTCGAAGGACTCCATCATTTGATATAACAGAAACTGTACATTCATAAGTTCCTACATCAAGACCTATATTAGTTGTTATATCAAAGTCTACACTTTCACCTTTTTGTAAAATCTGAGGCAACTTTTTGCTGATGGTAAATGCTTCTTTATTTCCATCTTTACTCAAAGAAATAGCAGCTGTCA
>UMJB01037949.1_pt1 | contig 18456 bp, 18 predicted proteins | sample 1965961 | NCBI WGS metagenome assembly UMJB01 (sample SAMEA4836139, study PRJEB28245) | human gut metagenome | biome: gut microbiome; material: fecal sample | place: Denmark | collected 2008
CTAATATTATACGCATTCTGCATCTTTGCAAATCTGCCTAGAATCTGATAGCTCCCCATCTCAAATGATCTCCATTCAGATGACAGTCATAAAGTTCTTCACTTTATGCCCAAGTAATATGCCTTCAGGCTGCATACCCTTTCGGCGTACTTTCCTTTTGCTTCTTATCAACTGTTCCTGACACATCCAAAAAGCGACTCATAAAGCACGCGACCTCTACCAAGCAATATTTTCATTGCGTAAATCATAACACCATCTTATTCCATTGTCAATGCACGATTTCCCTATCAATATCTACTCTCAGGAATGATTTCCCTGTTAACATCTACTCTTCGTCTTCGATAAATTCCACTTTGCTCACGGAAACTTCATATGCCACACGCTTTTCCGTCTCTGTCTCGCTCAGTTTCTTCACATACTCCCTGCTCTGGATACGTCCCCATACCTGAACATGCCCACCGACTTCAAAACCGGATGCAAACCTTGCATTTCTTCCCCAGCAGATACATGGAATATAATCCGATTTTCCATAAGAGCGGTTCACTGCGATCAAAAGGTCTGCAATCTCTCTTCCAAGCGGTGTTTTCCGGTAAATCGGATCTTTGCAGATGTAGCCATCCAGAAAAATCTGGTTCGTCTTAACATCCTCATCGATCTCATCTAACAATTCCAGTTCCCTTACAAAAACGGATAAAACAAGACGGTTCTTTTTTTCCTCGTGCCGGTTGAATGACCGGAACTGTCCCATAACATATATGGTCTGACCAATATAGTCCTCATTCACGTCAATGAGCCGTTCTGAGATCATCAGTGGTATGTAATCCATAAAATTGCTCAGCCGGTTGACTGCGACATCTACCACATAAAAGCCCTCTCCATACACTTCGTGGCTGAATCTGAAATCAGAAACAATCTCTCCCACAATTGACACCTGGTTATTTTCAAAAATTTTATCTGCCATGAATTTTTTCTCCCTTCCTCTTATCACCGGAATCGACCGGTGATTTGCCTGACAACTATGGTTTTACCATTTCCTTCCAGAAAAAATTTCGTGTAACTTGTCGATAAGTTTTTTATATTGTTTTGAAAAAAAATATTGCTGCCTACTTGCGTTCTCATAAAATTGTGATAGAATATATGGGTTCGAGTTAATTTATAAGCTATATTAATAGGAAAAGACAGGATTTATTTCTAGATAATTTCTTTTCCGCACAGAAGAAAGAGAGATTTTTTATGAAGCAGAAACGTGAAGACGTACGTAACATAGCAATCATCGCCCACGTTGACCATGGCAAAACAACACTGGTCGATGAACTTTTAAAACAGAGTGGTGTATTCCGTGAGAATCAAGAAGTTGCTGAACGTGTCATGGACTCCAACGATATTGAGAAGGAACGTGGTATCACAATCCTCTCCAAAAATACAGCGATCACTTACAAAGGAACAAAGATCAACATCATCGACACTCCTGGCCACGCCGATTTCGGTGGCGAGGTAGAGCGTGTCCTTAAAATGGTAAACGGTGTTATCCTTGTCGTTGACGCATTTGAAGGTGTTATGCCTCAGACCAAATTCGTTTTGATGAAAGCTCTGGATTTAAAACTCCCGGTTATCGTCTGTGTCAATAAAGTAGACCGCCCGGAAGCCCGTCCAAACGAAGTTGTGGACGAAGTATTAGAGTTATTTATGGATCTGGATGCCTCTGACGAGCAGTTAGACTGCCCATTCCTTTTTGCTTCCGCAAGAGACGGTTATGCCGTTCGTGAAATCCACGACCTTGTAAACAACAAAAAAGATATGACACCATTATTTGAAACCATTTTAGATTACATTCCTGCTCCGGAAGGTGATCCTGAAGCACCGACACAGGTACTGATCAGTACCATTGATTACAATGAATACGTTGGACGTATCGGTATCGGTAAGATCGACAATGGTTCCCTGAAAGTAAATCAGGAAGCGGTCGTAGTCAACCATCACGATCCTGACAAGAAGAAAAAAGTCCGCATCAGCAAATTATACGAATTTGACGGATTAAATAAGGTAGATGTCGAAGAAGCAAATATTGGTTCCATCGTTGCTATTTCCGGTATTGCTGATATTCACATTGGTGATACGATCTGTTCTGTGGAGAACCCGGTTGCGATCCCATTCCAGAAGATCTCCGAGCCGACTCTTTCCATGAACTTCATCGTAAATGACAGTCCATTGGCAGGTCAGGAAGGAAAGTTTATTACTTCCCGCCACTTAAGAGACCGTTTATTCCGCGAGTTAAATACAGACGTTTCCCTTCGTGTAGAAGAGACCGATTCCCCGGACAGCTACAAAGTATCGGGCCGCGGCGAATTACATTTATCTGTATTGATTGAAAATATGCGTCGTGAGGGATATGAGTTTGCCGTAAGTAAGGCTGAAGTATTATATCACACGGACGAAAACGGCAAGAAATTAGAGCCTATGGAACTTGCCTATGTCGATGTTCCGGATGAGTATACCGGTGCTGTTATCGACAAGTTAAGCCAGCGCAAAGGTGAAATGATCAATATGAAACCTCTGACCGGCGGATATACAAGACTTGAGTTCAATATCCCATCCCGCGGTCTGATCGGTTACAGAGGCGAATTTATGACCGATACCAGAGGTAATGGTATTATCAACACCATTTTCAATGGCTATGATACTTACCGCGGAGATATTGCTTACCGTCAGCTTGGTTCGCTGATTGCATTCGAATCCGGCGAATCTGTCACTTACGGTCTGTTCTCTGCACAGGACCGTGGTACTTTGTTCATCGGACCTGGTGAAAAAGTATATGCAGGTATGGTCATCGGTTCCTGCTCCAGAAACGAGGATATCGAATTGAATGTTTGTAAGAAGAAACACCTTACCAATACACGTTCCTCTTCCGCTGACGAAGCATTGACTTTAGTTCCGCCTAAGATTTTAAGCTTAGAGCAGGCGCTTGACTTCATCGATGTCGATGAATTATTGGAGGTTACTCCGAAATCCCTTCGTATCCGTAAGAGAATTTTGGATCCGACTTTAAGAAAAAGAGCGAATTTTAAGAAATAAAAAACGGCTCTACGCCTTTTTTCCAGAAACTATAAAAACCTATGCAACATTCAACGACAAAAAGGAGACTATGTATGAAAAAAATATGTACATTTTTCGGATTGCTGATATCCATGTGTCTGCTGCTGAATGTCGGTTTTGGCTCTCTGTCCGTAAAGGGCGCAGCTGTCGGGAATACAGAACAGACTTCTGATCCAAACTTTACAAATTTAATCGTATTTGCCAGATTTGCAGATGAGAATGAATTTGTGAATGATATTTATCAAGGTGTCTCTGTAAGGGAAATCATAGACAATTCCTATAACACTGCCTATTATTCCGTGGGCGATTACTACCGGAATGCGTCCTCAGACAAATTGCGCATGAATAGTCTTTATCTGTTTGATAACGGCGGTTCCCTGCAGTTGAAACATGAACGCGGTTACTATGCCGGTTACAGTGCAGATAATCCAATCGGTTATAAAACAAGTGGTGAAAAAGCCTACCGTATGTACGAGCTGCGCACCGATTGGTCTGATGCCATAAACAAGGCGATCCAGGATGGAAACCCCATTACAAATTACAATGGCAGCCAGACATACAGTTATGAGGATCTTGACAAAAACCGGGATGGAAAGATCGATTCCATTACAGTTATCTATAAAAACACGACACAAAATATTGTGATAAACCGCTCTGATCCGCTTTGGAACTATAAGGATTATGCAGACTATGTGGAGATCAATCTTGGCGATGGCAGGATGCTTCAAAGCCAATATTATGTACAGGTCATAAATAACTACTCAACTCTGTATATGGCAAACAATGATCAAAAACCGATCGTTTCATTGAAGTCTCCGATCCATGAAATGGGGCATATATTTGGTCTGCTGGATTTATACAATTCGTCAGGTCAAACGCCGGTTTATTTCATGTCTGCCATGGCAAATGCCATCTCACCTGTTCCACAGGGACTTTCGATCAAAGAAAAAGAGGCTCTGGGATGGACAGACGACAGTACTCTAAAGACGATCACAGAACCGGGTGAATACAAAGTAAAGCTCAGCGGCACAGCCACCGGTACTGACGACTGTATCGGATATAAAGCAGGCATTCCGGAACTGAACAGGACACTGTATCTGGAATACAGAAACTTCTCAACAGATGGCAGCAAATATGATAAGTCAGAGAAGCAGCTGACCAATTCAGAAACATCGAACATAAAATCCGGTTTAGTCTGTTATCTTGCGCAACCTGACATCCGCTTTCCAAGCAATCTAAATGGAAAACCGGGAAATTGGGCACTGGAAGTTATGGGCGGTACACAATCCACTAAATCTGATGCAGCCCTTGGCTTAAATGATTCGCTTCAGGTTACAGACAAACTCAAAGTGACTGTCGCTGCTATAGAAGGGGAAGTCCTTACCTTTCAAATCGAAGGGGAAATGGAACAACATGTCCATTCCGGTGGACAGGCGACCTGTACGAAAAAAGCCGTCTGTGAAAAATGTGGGAAGGAATACGGAGAAATAAATCCAACATGCCATTTGAATAGCGACAGGGCTTTAAAGAGCCAACACAGGAGGAAAATGGATATACCGGTGATCTGGTATGTACAGATTGTAACGCCATAGTAGAAGCTGGTGAGATCATTGATAAATTACCAGTCACTCCACCTGATGGAAAACCGGAACCGGAAATACCGCCTGTGTCTCCTGGTAATCCACCGGTCATGCTGGAAGGTGACAAAGCAGAAGTGAGCAAAAATCCAGACAATAACTCCGGTGCAGTATTTCGTTCCAGTGCACCGCTCGCTAACTTAATCGAAGTTAAGGTAGATGAAAATGTATTAGTGAAAGATAAAGACTATACCGCCCACTCCGGAAGTACTATCATAACTTTACTTCCATCCTTCCTTGCCGGTCTTTCCGAAGGAGCTCACAACATTGCCATTGTATCAACAACCGGAACGGCAACGGCTGGGTTTTCTGTAATTTCAGATCCTGCCCCGGTACCACCGGCATCCGCACCTGTGCCACCGGCATCAGGTAATACAAACACTGATGGTTCATCTACAGATACTGTTGCTGATCCGGTTTCCGAAACTGCTTCTACAGCCGGATCTGCCAATGTATCCGGCAACAGTTCTTTACCTGATACCGCTCAGATAAAGAAAGACTCCTCCGGCACAGACATAAAATCACCGCAATGTGGAGAGAAAAACTGTTTCACACTCTTATTGGATGATTTCATAGAAATATTAAAAAAAGTATTAATATTCTTAGGTTTTTCATCTAAGATCTGAAAAAACACACAGGACAGCTCCTATGTTAAGCTGTCCTGTGTGTTTTTTTTCAAAAGTGATTGATATATTTTCTGCACGTCATAATCCGGTGCGTTCTGCCGAAGTATATCATAAATCTGCTCAATGACTGACGGATTTTCTTCCAGCATATCTGCTGTTTCAGCCACAGAACATCCTTTTTTGTACTTTTTCATGATCTGCTCGATCATTTTAGATGCTGCGCCTTCTGCTCTTCCTTCTGCTTCGCCCTGTGCCCTCGCTTCCGCTTCGCATTTATGAAATTGGTCTGCGAAAATTTCTTTTATTACATCACTCATGTTTCCTTCTTCCTCCACTTCTTTCCAGTTTGCGCGCATGACGGTATCTGCTAGTGCCTGGAACAATTTTGAATCCCTGTTTTTCTCATATTGTTCCATAAATAATTTAATTTCTCCACCGGACTTCAAATTGTTGCGAAGTTTATTCAGCCAGTAATTATTTTCGATTGACAATTCCGGTACGATAATAAGCTGTATTGGAATTGCATCTCCATAGAGATAATAGATACCATTTTCGATATTTTTCACATTTATATTTCTCTCATTCTGAAGATTTCGTAACATTTGCCGCGGATAATGATAACACACAAACGTAATCGTCAGTTCTTCTGCTGGAATCTGGTTCACTTTCTCGACTTCCGTTTTGTAAATACAGGTATAACCATAGACTTTATAAAAATCATCAATGTTCAGATGATCTTCCGGTGACTTATACTCGATAATGTTATGCTGCCGGAAAATCCTTCCAATATTTTTCCTGATTTTTACCTTCTTCTCGTTTTTGACCAACACATCGATCTGCATTGGTTTCTTCGAAAGCAAATGTTCCGGCTCAAAGGTCAGGTACTTTGCCTCTTCTCCCAGTTCAATCTGCAATGCCGCATCAAATGCAGGATGCCATTGGATTTTTTCTCCTTCTGTGTTCAATCATGTTCCCCCTTTATCATAATAGAATCTGCTGTGATTTTCAACGCATAAGAAGCATTTTCTATGTTAAAAATATAACAAGAAACTCAGAATCTATATGCATTGCTGTTCTTCATCAAAATGGAATCTCGTGCCGAACCGGCTGTGAACGTTGAGATTATATCCTGCCACCTCAAATTGGTTTTGGATTTGCAGACAAGAAAAAATAAGATGCTTTATCTGTCTGCGACTTTGATGTGATTCCAAGTATAAGGGATTGCGTGGAAGTTGTCAATGATAATTATGAACACTTCTTTCTTATCCAATATTATTCTAATAATTAAGAAGAAAATTTATTGATTTTTGTAAACTCTTTTTTAATTTTTTACAATCCAGTTACCATTCTTATAAACATTGCTACTTCCTTATCCAGCCACTCCCCATAACCCGGTAATTCCCATACTGTCCACTTTGTGCGATCTTCGCCAGACTGTATTGCCAGATATCCATTATCTCCGTGTTTATAGATCAGATAGTCTCCATGTCCTGTCTCTGATGTTTCTTTTGCGGGCATCACCTGCTCCTGTACAACCCTTACCCATGTATCAAATCCTTCGGTATTAATGATTTCTTTATCCTGATTCAGATACTGACTGCTTTCTACAATGTATTCATTCTGTGACTGTATTTGTTCAATACCCACTGTGTCAATCCCGGCTCCGCCTCGTGGTGCAATCCAGGCAAGCGTCTCTATATTTTCAACCATTCCAGTATTTTCCATTGCATCTGCATCAAAAATCTGAACTTCATTCTCCCAATTTATAATCAAATGACTAGCAGATGTTCTTTCTTCCTGTCTCGTCTGAGTATTGGTGCAGTCCACCAATGTCACAATACATACTATTATTACAATCAAGATTATGAAATATCTTCTAATACCTTTTTTCATATTCATGCCTCATTTATAATATTGAAATTATTTTTTTAGTTTTATTTATTATAAAATAAATATATATCTTTTTCAATACTGTTTAATCTCAAATACATCCGCCAGCCACCAGCTCCACTGTTAAAAAATAATACTGATTTTATCTGTCATGGCTGCAATTCAAACGTAAAAACTGCTCTTTTATCTGTTGGCTGAAGTTCTACTTTATCTTCTCCTTCTACTTGTAAAGTCATTCCGTCCACGTTCATTCCGATTTCTTCATAAGTCAGCGCTGCAGCTCCAACATTAATTTTTACTCCTTTTTTTGTGCCGTCTTTATAATTTGCAGTACAGGTAATAACCACTCCACCTACAAGTTTTTGATATGCTGCTGCCACTTCCTCCTGTGTTTTTTTCTTTTGTTCTACAATACTGTCAAAATCTGAAAACGGAATTTCATCATTACAAAAGGTTACCCACACTCCTTCTTTCTGCTGATTTTCATAGGAAACTGTGTATTCAACAAAATCGTTTATTTCCCGCTGCATGACAATTTCTCCATTATCATCAAAAATTGGATTGAGATACCCATTGCTATTTTCATCCAATGGCTTTCCGCTCTCGACAGCACTCTGAAAATCATCGGTAATATTTTCACTTATTTCAAAATATCCTTTGTTGATACTGTAAGTTACACTTTCTATATTCTCACCTTCGCAGTAAAGTGGCATATCAATTTTATAACTTGCTGTATTCATATCGCTGTCCCCATTAATCGCATAACCAAACCTGTCATTTTGTGCGATTGCTACAGGCTTCTGTGCCGTCACTTCTGCCTGTGCCGCCATTACTTTCATGGTAAACATATTCTCTTTTTCTGTTGTTGTATGTTCAGCCACTGTTGTTTCTTTTTCTTCCTGCGGTCTGTTGAGATAGTTGTTTGTTGTGGATGCAACAATGATAATCGATGCACAGGCAGCCATTGCTGCAAACAATTTTGTTACTTTTAAATTTTTCTTACTCATATTAGTTTCCCTTTCCGATTGAATCTGTGAAAAGGCGACATCTGCTTTTTTCTGAACGATTTCTGGCACTTGAATATCACTATTTAAAATTTCACTCACTTTTTTTGACATGAATCTCACCTCATTTTTCCTTATAATAAACTTCCAGCTTTTCCCGTCCACGTTGTAAACGTGTTTTCACAGTACTTTCAGGAATTTTTAAAATGTCAGAAATTTCTCTGATACGATAGCCCTCGCTGTAAAAAAGAATCATAATAATCCGGTATTTTTCATCTAACGCTGCGAGTGCCTCTTTTAATTCCAGATTATATTCATCGCAGGCTGCTGGTTCCTCGTACTCATCCAAACAAATAAGATTCTGATTTTTCTTTCTGATATCATAACATTTGTTGATGAGGATTCTTGTCATCCATGTTTTAAAATACCGTATCTTCACTAATTGATTCATTTTTTCCCAGCATATCAGAATCGTATCTCCGATTGCATCGGCGGCATCTTCATCATTCATCAAAATTGCATATGCAACCTTATACATATCCGTCATATAAAGTTGCATTAATTCTGTGAAAGCTTCCGACTCATGCCTTTTCGCTCTTTTCACAAGATCATCTGTTTGTTTTTTCATAATGCTTTTCTCCACGCGCGCAGTGAATGTAAGACAGTCGCTTTTCTTCTTTTTTTATCTTACATATATTAGACAACAAAATGTGTATAAAAGTCTCATAAAGGGACTGTAAAATAAGTCCATAAATAAAAAAAGTGCCAGTTCCGGCAAATGTCGGTTCTGGCGTTCTGTGCTATCTGCTTATATATGGCTCAAATACGTCCATTCCTTCATAAGAAAAAAATCCGTATTGCATTGCCTCATTGCACATTCCATAACAGGAAAGTTTCTCTGGTCTGACAGTCTCCTCCTCCGAATAATACCATGACGGCCACCATATCAGAAAATCTTCCGACAACTGTTCTATTGGCGTTTCTGGCATATATAAAGTAAAATTCTCACCATTTTCCAAACCATATGGTTCATCTTCTTTTAGAAATCTGTATCCATTTTCTATCCACATCTCCGGAATATCCAATATCTCTAATTTTTCTAAAGACATTGTATAATGATACTGATCCATCCGCTGAATATTCGTAAACTTACCTTCAAATTCACATATCGTTACCGTTCCTTTGGGGAAATCGTCCTCTGCATATGCGTTAAAATCTGAATACTCTCCTGAAAATGAACCATCTCTGTTTAATCTTAAATACGTCCGCCAGCCACCAGCTCCACTGTTAAAAAATAAATCTTTTGGGAAATCCACTGGAAGATCATTATCTGTGTTCTGTTGCATTTTATCCGTTACCGCTGCATTCTTTGCAACGTTTCTTTTATCTTCATCAGAGTGCAAAATACATATAGATAACATTGTTAATATAAATACGCCCATTCCCAATACACTTATCCATTTCTTTTGCTGTACCTTATTCATATCCACTCCTCTTCTATTTTTATAAATATTATATGCCTCTTTTGAATAATCCATTTTTATCATTCATCACACATAATTTTTCTTTCATTTAGAACTCAAATCACTTATCACCAAACTTGTTGGCAATAAGTGATTTTTCTTCATATAGAACAATATTTTCCTATTCTTTTTGTTCTATCGAAATCTGTTCCATTTTTTTCTGAATTTCATCCACGCTGTTTCTGATATCCTCAACAACAGCATATTTTTCTGTCATATCAGAAAGTAGTTTCTTGTAATTTACCTCTCTCTGATCTTGCTTTTCCACTAATTTTTCATTATTTTTGATTGTGTATAGAAATAATGAAATAAATAGAAGAATCCAGATTCCCTGCGTGGTTGCAGCTTCAATTAATGCCTGTTCCAAATGCATCATCTCCTTTCAAAATATTAAGAAGACGATTATTACATGAATAGAAACTACCATTAGTTATAAAGATAACCCCCGCTCACAGTTATACTAGATGAACTAACATTTTCGACATAAATTTTATATGTTCCTGCACTGCCCACTTCAAACGCATGAGAACACATACCAGAGCCATACACATAGCGCAGTTTTCCATCCGGCATAATCAGACCATACCGCACTTCGTTTTCGAATGGATTGTTTGAAAGCGAAACCGTAATCATATTCTGTCCGCTAATACGGATATTCTCCCATACCGCAGCCTCAGATTTCCCTAATTTTTGCTCCGTCAAATCACCATTCCCCTGTGGCAGCTGCTCCTCATTTCCATCATACACAATTGTCACTTTGGAAGCGTCAAAATTTTCTTCGTACTCAGTCTCTTCCACAACCACATCCTCAACTTCCACTTTCGTCTGAGCAAAAAGTCTTTCATATCCTGCTTTGAAACCCTCCCCAGATGCCAGTGTCGTTGTGGTGCAGACCGCACACAAGAACACGACAAATGTAATACCGCCAATTCTTTTGAAATCGTTTTCTTTCTTATAATTCTTCATTTGCAGAATCCTGCTTTTGAAATTGCTTTTTTTCCGAAATCCGGTGACCATCTTCGGCATCCAGAGATGCGACTGTTCCAGGCCATCCACCGCAACGGTGTAATACTCCTGCACGGTATATGGATATGCGGTTTCACTGCACACATAGCGGTCGCACGCAATCTCGCCCCACATATCAATGCTTCGGAGCAATCCGTTCATCATCGGATTGCACCAGAATATCAGTTTTAAAAAAATGCCCATCTTTTTCATTTCCAGAATATGCTGTCTGATATGGACAAGTTCGTGATACAGAATCGTTGTAAGTTCTTTTTCTTCATACTCCCGCACCGGAAAAATGATTTTTTTCTGCCGCCAACCGATGACAATCGGTGATGTCACTGCATAGTTCTGGTACAGTTCCACATTTCCTTTCATTCCCAGTTCCTGTATTATTTTGTTCTTTTCGGTTTCCGGCAAACGAAATCTGACGCTTTTCTCCAACACTTTTTGAAATTTCAAATACTGGACTACATATTTTGCGAGATTCCAGACTGCACCCACGATCCATATTCCTGCGATCACACACTGCACATTGTAAATAAACGGTGTGCGCAAAAATAATGTTCCATAATATGCTCCGTGACTTCCCGGAACATGGGTTGAAATTTTCAGATAACTATACATAATTGGAAAAATAAAAAAAGCTTCGACAATTCCAAGCATGGGATAGATGTATTTCAGTTTTTTCCTCCGCGCCATGTTCTTTTTTAATACACTCCAAAATCCATAGGCAATTGCACCTGTGATGGAATTAAGAAAAAGAATATAGAACAATTCATTTGTCCATCTCATGCCAAATTTCCACCCAGTTCACACCAATCTATTTTCATCTCCGGCATCCAGAAAATCTGTTTTCCCCATGCAAGATATTCTTTTTCATCCATATACGCAACGGATTCACCCTGACTGATGATATACACTTTTCCATCGCCGTCTTTATCATATTCCTCTGGGAAAACATCAGAATTAATCGGAACATTAGTAATCTGATCTACACTTACTTTCTCCACAAACTCCTTTTTGTTTTCATCATACTGATATACGGTATAAGGCCAAAAACCGTCCTGATAGTCACTATACATCGAATGAAGCGGACTTGCCTTAATCACCCCATTCTCATAATAATCAAATCCCGCTGTAGATCCAAATTCAAGTTCAAAACCATTTTTTTCTTCCGAATACCGATAGACATATTCATCTAAATCTGCCATACAAACTCCATCAATCAAAATAAGCAACTCATTTGTACCGTCTCCATCTGCGTCCGCCACTGCAATTCTTATCGGACCATGAGCACACTCCAGCTGTTTTCGAAACCGTTCCACATCCGTTCTTCCATCCGGCTCTACCGCAAAGCAGTATCTCCCATCCGGCAGAAATCCCGTTGTATCCAGTGTTTTGATCGCATGATAATATGTCTCATTGATCTTATCATCCTCCGAAAAACGAGGGACTTTACGTTTCAGTTTCTCCATATCGTAGTTTTTGTCTATCTCTTCCAATAAAGCTTCATTTTTTCTTGCAAGAACAGCCTCCTCGCTCTGGCTCTCCTTTCGCTCGATGTATTCTCTTTGTTTCCTGTTCAACATTTCTTCATTCCAGTCCAGCGGAAGAAACTCTGATGAGCAGACTGTGTCAAGTTCCGACACTTCATAATATTGCGGCAATACCACACTTTTGTCGCCGACACCCATTCCACATGCATAGAATGTGCCGTCTGTTTTTTCAATGATCGTATTATCCACATAATCATTACCGAATTCTTCCATATCGGTAATATCATCCTCTTTGGCTGAATAATTCAAAAGTCCTGTCCACACGCGCTGCACGTCTTCTGCCACCTGCACCGGTGTTTCAATCATCGTGGCTTTATCCGTTCCGCAGTTTCCACTGAAGTTGTATCCCCACGTCCAGAGTGTTCCATCTTCCTTCAGTGCGGCGTGGTTAAACCATCCGCCTGTGATCATCTTCACATCTGTCAGAATCTGCTGTGGCATTGTGATACAATATCCCGTACTCTGATAATTCCAGATCATTCCCCATGTCCAGACTGTACCATCCTTTTTCAATGCAACTACATCATCACGTCCGCACCTCGCATAACTGACATCTTCCAGCAAAAGTGCCGGACTGGTGACATACCGTTTTGTCGGATATGCCAAATCTTCCACTGGCATTTCTGTATGCTGCAATAACATATAGGTAGAATCATTTCCAAGACCATAAAGTTTCCCTTCCTCCGTCAGATAGACAACAAAATCTTTCTGGGAATAGTCCACATGCACAACGTGTTCCGCGATTTTACTTTTTTCCTCATGAAATTCCTCGTCCGCATACCCAAGTCCAATCTGCGCATACTCATTATGTCCACTGCCCCAGAGCACACCATCCTCATCAATGGTATAAAGATTGAACTGGTCGCCACAGGATTTCATATAATAATCTTCGATTGTCTGTGCATCCAGCCGCATATCGTAAAGATCGCCCGCGTTGAAAGAATATCCTGTCTCTTCTTCTGTCTGCGTGTCACTTTCCGTCTGTGAAACAGTTTCGATGGAATTATTTTGAGTTTCATTTTCCTCCATAAACACCATTCCTACAAAAATAATGACCGCCAATGCAATCGTTCCGCCTGTGATGCCGCACTTGATACGATTCTCTTTATTTGCAAAATACTGTTTGATTTTACTGCTCATATTGCTTTCCCCCTATACTAATCTTCCACTTAACCAGATATTCCTATATGCTAAAGATAATGTGTATGATGTTTAAATCTGTAAACTATATTTTCAGTTTACAGTATTTTATTTTTTTATGCAAGAAAGTATTGACTATATTTTTAGTTTTTTATTCTTTCAAAACTATATACGACCAAAGCTAAATGTGATAAGATAACATCTGTATTTTAACAACTTTATGAAAAAGAATTTCTATAAAGCACAGCAACCTATACGTTAAATTAAGGGAGAAATTAACCATGAGAAAAAAATTTTTAGTTTGCATCTTATTACCATGCTGCATATTGATTGCTGCCTGCGGTCATACGGCTGATACGAAAAACGATCTTTTATCAGAAAATATAACATCTGACACCGAGACAGATACCCAGACATCTGACTATGAAAAATACAACAACTATGGATCAACAGAAGAACAAATGGATGAAGCGATAACAGAAACCAGTGAAACTGCCTCCTCTTCAGAAGAAAACGATTTACCGGAACAATCTTTGCAGAAATACAGCGATGACTGGGACGAAAGCCAGATTTTGGAAGAACTCCAAAAACGGAACACCTATCACGACTACTGCTCCTTTTACCCGGAGTATGTCCGATATATGGAAAATGTAATGGAAGTCCGGGATATTTCCATGAATATTTACCCGATTTATGCTACAGATACAAGATATTATCAGGCTTCCGACTTTAGCAATGTCCCTCCGTTAATCATTCATCTGGCAAAAAATGAAATCTATGCCAGACACGGATACATTTTTAAAAATCAGGACTTAAATGCTTATTTTTTGAGCCAGCTCTGGTATTTACCGGAATTCGACTCGGAAACTTTTGATTCCTCTGTTTTCAATGAATATGAAAACGCGAATCTTCAATTATTGGTACAGCTTGATACTTACAAATAAAAAATTCCCTTTCTGTTTTCTATTCCTCAAACTATATGCTTCTTAATAAGTGATTTGCAAATCAAATATCACACATAAAGGAGAAAAATTATGGTAGTAAAAAAAGGAGAAACAGGAACCTATGTAAAATGGTTACAGCAGGGATTGCACATCACAATGATAATTGGCTGTTCTTCTTTATTTAATTTTATAGTTACAAATATTATCTATTACCGTTTCTTATCTGTGGCATCTTCTCCCGAATCAGCGCAAGAAATATTTCTCTTTCCTCATGTGTCATATGCTCTTTATCAATGAAGATAAACCCTAAATGATCCGCCTGTTCCTGCGCTTTGCTTATGGACATATATAGTTTTGTCCTTAAAAGATAAACCTCTTTCAAATCATAAAATTTTTGAAATGACTCATATGAAATCTTCTTTTCCTGCTTGAAATCTCTTTGATATAACAAATATTCATTCATAAAGATGCAGCTTCCATGGATTTCTCTGATTCCATATTGATCTTGAAACCGTTCTATCGTCATTTTGCAGACTTTCTTTTTTTCTGCATACCAGAAAATGAGCAGAAAAACTCCACCTCCAAGCATAAATATTGCCTGTCCTTTTTGACCATATCTCTCAAAAATTACGGTCAAAATCCCTACGCCAAACACTATTGCCCCATACACTGCCTTATACCATGGAAATATTTTTGAAAAATACTTATCAAATATATTGTAATTAAAAATTATTTTAAACTGATGATTGTTTTCACTCTTTTCCATATTCCTCGTTTGCATTCATTTTCTCCTAAATCTTTGTTTTATAAACCCAAAATTTAATTTTTCATTTTATATTTTATACTATACGAATTGCTTCTTTTTTTAATTCCATTTTCAACACATCCTGACCGTTATTTTGGTAACTTCACCTGTGACATTTTTTCCCGGACAACTTCAATCAGTACCTCTTCAGACTATTTCTGTAAATTCAGAATATTTTTTTATTTTCTAACGTCCATATATACTTTGCTGCAACTCCCACGGTATTTTTAACTGTGGCATTTTTGTTCTGAAAAGTTCTGCAAGTTTTTCTCTGTCTGCTGGCGAAATTTTGCTTTTTTCTACACAAAAGAGTAATCCGCCTCTGGTTTTAAAAATATAATAATGCTGGCTGGAATAATATTTTTTGATTCTTTTGTATGCAATCTTACAAACAATATTATTCAAATCTCCTGATACCGCAATTTCATCTTCGAGAAATGCCACTTTTTGGAGGTATTCACTACTGCCGTCTTTCTTTTTGGGACAGATCATATTAAGTTGTCTTTGATAATAAATGATTAAAAATATCACCGTTGCTATCAAGGAACCTGCCAACAGTAAGATCATCGCAATATCTTTTATCAGCAAAAAAAGAAACAGACATATCGCCAGAAAACAGAAAATGATTTTTATAATTGTTATACCAACGTTCTTCCCGGTCTTTTTATATATTTCCTTTGCGCTTTTTCGATTAATTGTGCATTCAAACTCCATTTTATTCCTCACTCCTTTTTCCAACCTGAAACTATGCTAATCCTCTGGCTCGCAGCCACGGCATTTTTTTGTGAATGATCCGAAGCAGTTCATCCTGCTGTGCAATTGACATTTGCAATTTGTCAAGAATAATGATATGTTGGTCCTTTGTCTGAAAAATAAGAAGATACTTTTTCTTTCGTAATTTTTTGATCTCGCCATAAGGAATTTCAAAATTTGTATCATTGATTACGTTTGTCACTCTGATCACTTCTTTTTCAAAAGATACCACCTGACGAAACTGCTTTACATCATATTGTTTCAAAATGCAGACTGCTTCTCTCCTCTGGTCAACGAAATACACCACAATCTCCACGATTGCCCAAATGCTCAATCCTATGAGAAAGAATGAAGAACTCTTATTTGACTCTATAGATGCCATATCTAACATCTGTTTAACCAAAATCAATAATAAGAGCACGCATATTTTCGTCAAACGGTTGGCAGCATACAATCTGTACATTAATTTTTTATTTATCAGCGTTTCACATACCATACAAGTCTCCTTGAGAATGAAGATTATAAAAAGCAAATCTCTGTTTTATCGTTTTTGCAGTCTGATTCTTCAACTGTGGCATTTTCTGTTGCACCAGAAGTTCTAATTTCTCCATTTCTTCATTCGTTAATGATTTTTTATCGACAAAAATGGGAATCACTTCGTTTGTAATTATCAAGAAAAAATAATAGTGTTTCAATTTGTAATAGTTACTGATTGATTCATACCCCACAATCCTGCTTTCTACATAAAAATCGTTAATTTCTACACTATCAGGCAAAAAATTTACTTTACCAAATTCATTTTCCATCTTATACTTTTTGCATAAACGCATTGCCGCAATCCTGCAGTTATGAACAATCAACCATGTCGGCGCAATAAATGCTGCCACAGCCACACACATATTTTGTATCATTAGTTCAGTGGATTTCATTCGAAGCATACATGTAAAAAGAAATAGTATGGCAACGACAAAAACTCTGTATAATGCCATGTAGCGAAAATCCCTTACTCTATAAAATAATTCCACAAATGCTCTGGTTCGATATATGTTTTTCAATTGTTTTTCCTTTCTTTCTCATGAACTTTTACCTGTGGCATTTTCTCATGAATCAGGGAAGTCAAATTATGCATATCTGCTTCTGTTAAAACTGTTTTATCAATGATGATTGTTTCCTGCGTCAGTCCCTTCTCGATTTTTCTTTTATCCCCGAAGACACAATAATGTTTCAGTATGTAAAAATCTTTAAACCTACTGTATTCCATAGAATACTCAGACTCCGTATTTCCATATGGAATTACTTTTAATGCAGACTCTTCAAATACAATTTCTCCCCAAAGTTCATTTGTATGAGTTAAGTCTTCTATTTTTTCCATCATCATTTTGGTGTCATGTCTCATAATGAATTGATTTTCAATAATAATCGCAAATATAAACAAGAAAAATGCTGCTGAAAAAACTATTTGGTGAAAACAATAAAAAACAATTGACATTACTAAGGATGTACCGATAAAACTATATAAAATTTTTCGAATCATCGGATTTATTGCCATATAACATTCACGTACCGACTTATAATTTATAATTATTTTAAATTTCATTTTTTCTGCACTCCTTCTGTTTGCTGATCTATCTTACTTTGGTAACTTCACCTATGACATTTTTTCCTTACACCATAAAACGCTATCTGTGAAACACACAGGCAAAATAACTTTCATATACTACTTTATCATTTACAATCGTTCTATATCTCATCTTGTTTTCCTCATGTGTCATATGCTCTTTATCAAGAAGAATAAACCTCTTTCACCCTAAAACTATTCTTCCAGTTCCTCAATAGCATTCCGAAGTTCCTCAATCTCGTCTTTGGAAGCCGGTTCATCCTTATAAAAAGCGGTGATAAACTGCTTGAGCGAACCATTATTCCAGAATGCGACAAACTCCCTCGCCTGCTCACTCTTGTAGTCCTCTTCCGTGATGAGTATTTCATAGGTGATCATTCTTCCGGCTCGTTTCATCTGGATATAATTTTTCAGGCAGAGTTTTGCCAGATAAGTTGATACGGTCTGTGGCTTCCATTCCTTTCCGTATCCCTCATTTGCATTCTTTACGATTTCTGCCAGTGACATCTCATGGTCTGCGTCCCAGATACACTTCATCACAATTGTCTCTGCTGCGGTCAGTTGTTTTGCATTCATTTTATTTTCCTCCCAAATCTTTTTTATAAACTAAAATTTTAATTTTCATATTTTATACTATATGAATTGCTTCTATATTGCAATGTTTTTTTCTATGAAAAGATAAAAAGGACTGCAACACATTTCTGTGCGCAATCCTTTCTGAATGATAAATTATCAAAATGGCCTATATTATTTTACTGCGTCAAACGCTTCCTGCAGATCATAGAGGATATCGTCGATATTTTCTGTACCGATGGAAAGACGGATGGTGTTTGGCTTGATTCCCTGCTCTGCCTGTTCC
>UMJB01026522.1_pt1 | contig 18315 bp, 16 predicted proteins | sample 1965961 | NCBI WGS metagenome assembly UMJB01 (sample SAMEA4836139, study PRJEB28245) | human gut metagenome | biome: gut microbiome; material: fecal sample | place: Denmark | collected 2008
ATCAGACCGCGGATCTGGCGGCGGTAATTCTCCACCAGCAGGTCGAAGCAGTCCGGATTCCAGCTCTCGCAGTAAACGGCCAGGGTGGTCAGGTCGCCCGCAATGAGGCATCCGGGGGCGGCGGAGCGGGACAGAGCAACCAGCGCTTCGTTGATCTTCTCCGTCTGGGCGTCCATGCCAACGGTTTTCAGGGCGATGGGCTGCGCCTGAAAGGTGGGGGCGTAAATGATCTGGCTGCCCGCGGCGGCGTAGGCGCGCTGGAGCGTGACCAGAGGTTCCGGGTTTTCCAGCACCCACTGCTCGGTGCAGCAGTCCTTGGGCATTCCGGCGGCGCGGAGGTTGGAGCCGGTGGCACCGTCCAGAATGCGGACGCCCTCCTGAATCTTCTGCTGAAATTCTTCTTTTGTAAGCATAAGGATACCTCTCTTGATGACCAGCCCGGGAATGTGCATAATGCGGCGCGTCCCGGCAAAAACTGGAGAATGGATTTGACGTGATTATAAACGATTTTTGAATGGATTGCAACAGGCATTGACCTTTTGAGGAAAATCTGCTACTATAGCGAAAGTCTGGGAAATTTTTGGGAAGCCGTCAAGTTTGGCTTTCCCGGAATTTCAAGGAAAAGGAGACACATTTTATGAAGAAAACGGTTTTAAGAGAATATGCCCGCCTGATCGTCCGCAGCGGCGTCAATGTCCAGAAGGGGCAGGAGGTGCTGATTTACGCCGATCTCGACCAGCCGGAATTCGTCCAGATGGTCGTGGAGGAAGCCTATAAGGCCAAGGCGAAGAAGGTCACCGTGGAGTGGAACTACCAGCCTCTGCAGAAGCTCCATGTGCGCCACCAGTCCGTCAAGACGCTGGGCGAGGTGCCTGAGTGGCAGAAGGCCAGATTGCAGCACTATGTGGACGTGATCCCCTGCCGCATCCACCTGATGTCCGAAGACCCCGACGGCCTGAAGGGCATCAACATGGCGAAGCTGGCCAAGTCCCGTCAGCTGCGCTATCCCATCGTGAAGCCCTACAGCGATCAGCTGGAAAACAAGGATCAGTGGTGCATCGCCGCTGTCCCCGGCGCGGCCTGGGCGAAGAAGGTCTTCCCCGGAATGCGCACCAGCACCGCCATGGAGAAGCTGTGGGAGGCCATTCTGTTCACTTCCCGTGTGACCGACGATCCCGTGAAGGCCTGGGAGGAGCACAACGCCGACCTGCATGACCGCTGCGCTTATCTCAACAGCCTGCACATCCGCAGCCTGCACTACACCGCCGAAAACGGCACCGACCTGACCGTGGGCATGATCCCCGAAGGCGAGTGGAAGGGCGGCGGAGACACCAGCCTGCAGGGCATCTTCTTCAACCCCAACATCCCCACGGAGGAGTGCTTCATCTCTCCCAAGCGGGGCGAAGCTGAGGGTATCGTCTATGCCAGCAAGCCCCTGAGCTATCAGGGTCAGCTCATCGAGAATTTCTCCGTCCGCTTTGAAAAGGGCAAGGCCGTGGAGGTCAAGGCGGAGAAGGGCGAGGAGCTGCTCAAGACCATGATCGCCATGGACGATGGCGCGTCCTATCTGGGTGAGTGCGCGCTGGTGCCCCAGCACAGCCCCATTGCGGAGAGCGGCATCCTGTTCTATAACACCCTGTTCGACGAGAACGCCGCCTGCCATCTGGCGCTGGGCATGGGCTTTGCCGACACCATCAAGGATTTCCAGAATAAGACGCTGGACGAGTGCCGGGCACTGGGCATCAATGATTCCATGATCCACGAGGACTTCATGATCGGCTGCGACAGCATGAACATCGACGGCATCTGCGAGGACGGCAGGGTCGTGCCGATTTTCCGCAGCGGCAACTGGGCGTTCTGATCGGAAAAACCGCTGATGCACCACGATTTTTCGATTTTTTGAAAAAATCGAAAAAAATGCTTGCATTCTCCGACACTTTATGATATGATATCCGGGCGATTAAAGATTGCCCGGGGCTACTATGCCCTTTAACTGATAAGAAAGAGGTGAACGAAATGAAGGAAGGTATCCATCCCAAGTACGAACAGACCACCATCCGCTGCGCGTGCGGCAATGTCTTTACCACTGGTTCTACCAAGAAGGACATTCGTGTTGAGATCTGCTCCAAGTGCCACCCTTTCTATACCGGCAAGCAGAAGCTGGTTGACACCGGTGGACGTGTTGATCGGTTCAACAAGCGGTTTGGCCTGAAGTAAGACCCGCAAATCCCGCACTGCGTGATGCAGTGCGGGATTTTTGTATTTTATGGTTGTTCGCGGCGCGGATGTGTGGTATAATAGAAGAAATGGTATGAGGGGAAGTGCCGCCGGAGGAGAAACCGGGGCTTCCCATGAGAAAAACGGAGGTAACATGGAAGAAAGATTTGATAAACAGACGCAGGAACGGGCGGTTCTGGTGGGACTGAACGCGGACTGCTTTGCTGAGGAAGATACCGCCACCGAAAGCACACTGGACGAGCTGGAAGACCTCCTGGAGACCGCAGGGGGCTTCTGCACGGGCAAGGTGCTGCAAAACCGCCATACCCCGGATTCCCACAGCTTCATCGGCGAGGGGAAAGCCCAGGAGGTGCGGATGCTGGCGGAAGCGACCCAGTCCACCATGGTCATTTTCGACAACGAGCTTTCTCCCGGCAACATCCGGGCGCTGGAGGAGATCATCGGGCTTCCCGTTCTGGACAGAAGCGCCCTGATTCTGGACATTTTCGCCCAGCGGGCAAAGACGAAGGAAGGCCGGCTTCAGGTGGAGCTGGCGCAGTACAAATATCTGCTGCCCCGACTGTCCGGCATGGGTACGAGCCTTTCCCGGCAGGGCGGCGGCATCGGCACCCGTGGCCCCGGCGAGACCAAGCTGGAATCTGACCGGCGGCATATCCGGGAGCGCATCAACCGTCTGGAAGAAGAGCTGGAGCAGGTGCGCAAGGTGCGCTCCGTCCAGCGGGAGCGGAGAATGAAAAATTCCGTTCCGGTGGTGGCCATTGTGGGCTACACCAACGCGGGAAAATCCACCCTGCTCAATCAGCTCACCGGCGCGGGAATCCCCGCCAACAACCGGCTGTTTGACACGCTGGATACCACCTCCCGGCTTCTGACGGTTTCCGACAATCTGGACGTGATCCTTTCCGACACCGTAGGATTTATCGCGAAGCTGCCCCACCATCTGGTGGATGCTTTCCGGGCGACGTTGGAGGAACTGGAATTTGCCGACCTGCTTCTGCACGTCATTGACGCTTCCGACCCCCATCTGGAAGAGCATATCGCCGTGGTGGACAAGCTGATCTCCCAGCTGGCCAAGCCGGAAACCCCGGTGCTGAAATGCTACAACAAGGCCGATCTGGTGTATTCCGACGACATTCCCGTGGGGAAGAATATTGTTGCCATCTCCGCCAAGCGGGGCATCAATATGGACGGGCTGCTGAAAGCCATCGAGAGCGCCCTGAACCATGCCCGGCACCATATCGTGGTGCGTCTGCCCTATGCCATGGGCGGCATGGTGGAGACGCTGCATGACGGCGCTCAGGTCAAGAAAGTGGACTACACCCCGGAGGGCATCGAGATCGAGGCCGTCGTGGACGGAATCCTATACGGCAGACTCCGGGAATATATCATCGGGGAGTGCTGAGGATTGGACGAGTATCTGATACCCACCCAATTTGGCGAAGCGGAATTCGTGGAAAAGAAGTCCCGCTTCATCGGCCGCGTCTGGCCTGTGGACACCGAGGAAGAAGCTCTGGCGAAAATCCAGGAGATGAAAAAGAAGCACTACGACGCCACCCACAACTGCTGGGCGTACATCATCAGAGACGGCGCGGTTCGCTTCTCCGATGACGGCGAACCCGGCGGCACTGCGGGAATGCCCATGCTGCAGGTTTTGCAGCGGGAAGGTCTTTTTAACGTGGTGTGCGTGGTGACCCGGTACTTTGGCGGCATTCTTCTGGGCGCCGGGGGACTGGTGCGGGCTTACACAAAAGGCGCGAAAATCGCTGTGGACGCTGCGGGCAAATCCATGAAGCGGGTATGGACGGCGGTGTACGGGCCGTGCCCCTATCCCTTCTACGAGCGGGTCAAGCTGGAAGCCGCCGCCTTTGGGGGCATTCTCCGCAAGACGGATTTCGGCGCGGAGGTGGAGCTGGAGCTGCTGTTCCCGGAGGGACAGGTCAGCGCCTTTCTGGAAAAACTCACCGACCTGTCCAGCGGAACCGTGGAGGGCATGGAGACCGGGCAGGAATACCGTGCGTTCCCGTTGGAGACTACATAAACAAAAGCAGAAAAAGCGGATGTCATTTTCTACAAGGAATGAGGGAATTACCATGACTGTGCGGGAAGAACTGGAATGGCAGGAGCATAAGCGACTGAATCCTCTGGCGGCCTTCGCCGACCAGAGCAGGGGACGTCTGAGGTTTGAAGAACCCCGGGCGGAGGACGTGCGTACCTGTTACCAGAGGGACATTGACCGCATTGTCCATTCCAAGTCCTTCCGCCGCCTGATGCACAAGACGCAGGTGTTTTTGCAGCCTGAGGGCGACCACTATCGCACCCGGATGACCCACACATTGGAGGTCAGCCGCATTGCCGGAACCATCACACGGGCGCTGGGGCTGAACGAAGATCTGGCGGAAGCCATTGCCATGGGGCATGACCTGGGACACACTCCCTTCGGCCACGCCGGGGAGGACGTTCTGAGCCAGTGCCTTGGCAAGCCTTTCCGCCACAATGAGCAGAGCCTGCGAGTGGTGGACATTCTGGAAAAGGACGGTCAGGGGCTGAACCTGACCTATGAAGTCCGCATGGGCATTCTGGGCCACACCGGGGACTACTGGCCGGAGACGCTGGAAGGGCAGGCCGTGCGCCGCTCTGACCAGATCGCCTACGTCAACCACGACATTGACGACGCCATCCGGGCGGGCATCCTCACCGACGACGACATTCCCATCGAAATCACCGACGTGCTGGGCCACAGCCACCGGGACAGAATCAATACACTTGTCTGCGATGCCATCCGCACCTCCCGGGAATTCGGGAAAGTCTGTCTGTCGCCCGATGTGGACAGGGCGCTGAAGGAGCTGCGCTCGTTCATGTTTACCAATGTCTACCGCAATCCGGTGGCCAAGGGCGAGGAGAGCAAGGCAAAGGATATGCTGAAACGGCTGTTTGAATACTACATCGCCCATCCGGAAGCGCTGCCCGAGGATTTTCAGCCCCAGCTGAGCTTCGACGGCATGGAACGCACGGTGTGCGACTACATAGCGGGAATGACGGACAATTACGCCGTCGAAAAGTTCCGGGAGATCTTCATCCCCATGGGATGGCAGGTTCACGGTTGAGAATTTGTAAAGAAGTTTGACGAAGGGGGGGAGACCATGCCATTTCCACCGGCATTTATTGATGAAGTGATCGCGCGGAACCCGATTGAGGACGTGGTGGGGCAGTATGTGACGCTGAAGCGTTCCGGCTCCAACCTGTTTGGCCTGTGTCCCTTCCACGGAGAGAAGACCGCCTCCTTCTCCGTCGCGCCGGACAAGGGCATGTTCTATTGCTTCGGCTGCCACAAGGGCGGCGGTGTCATCAATTTCGAGATGGAAATTGAGGGGCTGAGCTACGGGGACGCCGTGCGGGCGCTGGCCAAGCGGGCGGGGCTGGAAGTCCCTGAGGACGAGCAGTACCAGTCCCGGTATCGCCAGCAGGAGCGGCTCTGGGCGCTGCACAAGGAAGCGGCGCGGTTTTTCCACAGCTGCCTGTACGCACCTATGGGCGCGTCGGCACTGGAATACGCCCGGGGGCGGGGAATGTCCCAGACGACCCTGACCAAATTCGGCATCGGCTACGCCCCGGACAGCTGGAGCGATCTGGTGGACGCCATGCGGAAAAAGGGCTACACCGATCAGGAGCTGCGGGACTCCGGCCTTGTGACGGTGTCCAAAAAGAACGGCAATCTTTTCGACCGGTTCCAGGATCGGCTGATGTTTCCCATCATCGACGTCCGGGGAAATGTCATCGGCTTTGGCGGGCGCATTATGAACGACCGGGACAAAAACGCCGCAAAATACTTAAATTCCCCGGAAACCCTGATTTTTAACAAGCGGAAAAACCTGTTTGCCCTGAATTACGCCAAGAAAAGCAAAATGGGCTACCTGATTCTGGTGGAGGGGTATATGGACGCCATTGCTCTGCATCAGTACGGATTTGACTGCGCGGTGGCATCTTTGGGAACTGCCCTGACGGACGACGGCGCAACGCTGCTGTCCCGGTACACCGATCAGGTGGTGCTGATCTACGACGGCGACACCGCCGGACAGAACGCCACCCAGCGGGCGATCCCCATGCTGGAAAAGGCGGGTTTGCAGGTCAAGGTCCTGAAAATGCGGGACGCCAAGGACCCGGACGAGTTCCTGAAAAAGTACGGTGCCGACCGTTTTAAAATTCTGCTGGAGGAATCCTCCAACCGGGTGGAATACCAGCTTGCCGCCATTGCCCGGAAATACGACCTGCGGGACGACGACCAGAAGGTTCGCTATTTGCAGGAATCTGCCGACCTGATCGGCTCCCTGCCCAGCGCCGTCCAGCGGGACGTCTACGGCGGCCGGGTGGCGGAGGCCGCGAAAATCAGCGCCGACGCCATGCAGATGGAAATCAAGCGGGCGTGGGAGCGACGGGTCTATCAGGAAAAGAGAAAGCAGGAGAAAATTGACTTGTCTCCCGCCCGGAATCTACAACCCAAAAGCCGGGACATCCGCTATACCAACATGAAATCCGCCATGGCGGAGGAAATGCTCCTGTCGCTGGTTCTGCGGGAAAGCGCCCTGCTGGACAGCACCGGCGGCCTGGAAGCGGAGATGTTCTCCTCAGAGCTGCTGGGACGGGTTTACGCCCAGTTAAAGCAGCGCCATGAGCAGGGACTGGACGTTTCCCTCGCAGCACTGACGGACTTGACGCCGGAGGAAATGTCCCACATTGCGGGCATCCTGCACAGACAGCAGGGGCCTGTGAACGAGCAGGCGCTGACGGACTGCATCCGCACCATCCAGAACGAGTATCAGGCGTCCAAAGTGGCGACGGAGGACGACCTGCTGGCTGTGCGGGAACGAATGAAGGAAAGAAAAGGAATGAAAGCATGACAGAGCTGTTAGAGAATTCTCCGGTGAGTGCCGGCGAGGACGATGTGCGCCAATACTTAAATGAGATCCGGCGGTATCCCCGTCTGACGCCGGAGGAAGAGCGGGAGCTTGCCATGCGCTGCGCGCAGGGAGACGAGAGCGCCATTCGCCAGATGGTCAATTCCAATCTGCGTCTGGTGGTGTCCATCGCGAGAGAGTACGCCGGACGGGGCGTTGCACTGATGGATTTGATTCAGGAGGGCAGTATCGGCCTTCTGGTTGCGGCGCGGAAATTTGATTATACCAAGGATTACCGTTTTTCCACTTATGCCACAAAATGGATCAGGCAGGGCGTGACCCGGTGCCTGATGAACCACGGCAGCGCCATCCGTGTACCGCTGCACACGGCGGAGCGGATGCGGAAGATCGAAGCGGTGCGCACCGCCCTGCGTCAGGAACTGGGGGAGGAACCCACCGCCGCGCAGATCGCGGAAAAGTGCGGCCTGCCCGAGGAAAAAGTGGCGGAGCTGACCCAGCTGACGCCGGACATCTGCTCGCTGGACGTTCCCACGGGGGATGACGACGGCACAGCCCTGCAATCTCTGCTGGAGGATGCGCAGGCGCCCCAGCCCTATGAGGAAGTGGTGCGCGGGGAGCTGGACAAGACAATGGACCAGCTTCTGAGTACGCTGAACGAGCGCCAGCAGCAGATCCTGCGGCTGCATTTCGGCATGGAGGACGGCAACTGCTATTCTTTGGAGGAGATCGGCAAAAAGCTGAGCATTTCCAAGGAACGGGTGCGCCAGATCGAGCGTCAGGCCATGGACAAGCTGCAAAAAATGGGCACCAGTCTGGGATTGGAGGATTTCTTGAATGAATGATCTGGATTTTTCCTTTGAGGATAGCCCCTGGGAAGCCTTCCTCAGGACCAAGCGGGCGGGGGATACGGTTTCGGCCGCGAACCTTCTGACCATGCTGGAGGAAGAAAACGAGCAGGTCGTGGAGGATGCCCTTCAGGCACTGGAGGACGGCGGCCTGAACCTGAACATCTTTGACCTTCCCAAAACGTCGGGCAGCGGAGAGGCGGCTCTGCGTCTGCGTCAGGAAGCGCAGCTGGTGGAAAAGGGCTTGAACCCCAAGGAACTGGAACCCAACGATCCACTGCGGCTGTACTTGGAAGAGGTGGCGCAGCTTTCCACTTCCGGGGACGAGCAGGCGTTGGCGGCAAGGTGTGCGGCGGCGGATGAACGGGCCATGGAGACGCTGACCAATCTGGGGCTGCACCGGGTTCTGGAAATCGCCAAAGATCACGTCGGCTGCGGGGTGCTCCTGCTGGATTTGATTCAGGAGGGGAGCCTCGGACTGTGGCAGGCCATTCAGGGCTACCGGGAGGGGGATTATGACTCCTACCGGGACTACTGGATTCGGTTCTACATGGCGAAAGCGGTCTTTTTGCAGGCGAGGGCCAACGGTGTTGGGCAGAAGCTCCGTGGGGCGCTGGAGGACTACCGTGCCGTAGACGAGCGGCTGCTGTCCGAGCTGGGGAGAAATCCCACTTTGGAGGAGATCGCCGAGGCCATGCACATAAGCCCGGAGGAAGCATCCGTGGTGAAGAAAATGCTGGACGACGCCCGTCTTCTTGCGCAGGCGAAGAAGCAGCCGGAGCCGGAGGAAGAAAAGGAAGCCGAGGAGCAGGCCGTGGAGGACACCGCCTATTTCCAGATGCGCCAGCGCATCATGGAGCTGATGTCGGTGCTTGACGAGACCGATGCGAAGCTGATCTCCCTGCGGTTTGGTCTGGAGGGCGGAATGCCCCTAAGCCCCGAGGAAACGGGAAAGCGCCTGAACCTGACCCCCGACGAGGTGGTCGCAAGAGAAGCAAACGCCCTGAGCAAGCTGCGCTCAGAGAGATAGAAGGAAGGAAATCTATATGGCAAAACCAATTTCCATCGCCATTGACGGCCCCGCCGGGGCGGGAAAGTCCACCATCGCCCGAAGACTTGCCAAAGAGCTGGGCTTTTACTACGTGGACACCGGGGCGATTTACCGCACCGTGGCCTATTTCTTTGACCTGTGGGGCGTCAGCCCCAAGGACATCGACGGCATCACCCGCTACATCGACGAGCTGACCATCGGCATTGAGTATGACGACGAGGGCGTCCAGCACATGATCATGAACGGCATGGACGTGACCGGCGATATCCGCACCCCCGACCTTTCCCAGAAGGCCAGTCTCGTTTCTGCCCACGCCATCGTCCGGGACCTGCTGCTGGACATGCAGCGGGAAATGGCCGAGAAGCACAACGTCATCATGGACGGCCGGGACATCGGCACCGTGGTACTGCCCAAGGCCACGGTGAAGATTTTCCTCACCGCGACCCCGGAGGTGCGGGCAAAGCGCCGCACGGACGAGCTGATTGCGAAGGGACAGAAGGCGGACTACAATAAAATCCTCAAGGATATTCAGCAGCGGGACTATCAGGACACCCACCGGGAGATCGCTCCCCTGAAAATGGCGCGGGACAGCGTCAAGCTGGACACTTCTGAGCTGGACATCGACGGCGTGATCGCCGCGATGAAGGAGATCATTGCCCGGAAGGTGACGCTATGAGCGTCCGGGTCGCGAAAAGCGCCGGGTTCTGCTTCGGCGTCAGTCGGGCGGTGGAGTTGGTGGAGCAGGCGGCAAAGGCAGGGAAAAAGGTGGTCACGCTGGGGCCGATCATTCACAATCACCACGTCGTGGACAAATTCCGCGCCTTGGGTGTGGAGGTGATCGACACCCCTGAGCAGGCTTGCCCCGGCCAGACGGTCATTATCCGTTCCCACGGCGTCAGCCGGGCGGTGTATGGGGAATTGCAGCGCAGGGGCGTGGAGATCATCGACGCCACCTGTCCCTTCGTCAAACGCATCCACGGAATCGTCAGCCGCGCCGAGGAAGAAGGGCAGCTGCCTGTCATCATCGGGACGCCCACCCACCCGGAGGTGGAGGGCATTGCCGGATGGTGCCGGGACTGCCGGGTTTTTGAGACCCTTGACGACCTGAAAAACTGGGCATATTCCAAAGAAAATCTTAGGAATCCGTCAATTTGCATGGTTTCACAAACAACTTTGACTGAATCTTTGTGGAAAATGTGCGGTGAATTTGCAAAAAAACAGTTTACTAACCTGAAAATTTTTGATACAATATGTAGAGCAACTGAGTATAGGCAAAGCGAAGCAGCTGAATTGAGTGAAATCTGTCAGGCTATGGTCGTTGTGGGAGACCCCAAAAGTTCCAACACAGGCCGTCTCGCTATGATTTGCCGGGAACACTGCGGCCGGGTCTTTCTGGTGGACAACGCTTCCGAGCTGCGTCCCGAGGACTTTCGCGGTGTCAGCGATGTTGGAATCACTGCCGGTGCGTCGACGCCGGCGTGGATTATAAAGGAGGTCAACAAGACTATGAGCGAAATCACGAATGTTGAGACTGTACAGGAGGAGAACTTCGCGGAGCTTCTCGAGCAGTCCATCAAGACTTTAAATACAGGAGATAAGGTTATCGGCACCGTGACCGGAATCGGCAACACCGAAGTCCAGGTCGACCTCGGCACCAAGCATGCCGGCTACATCCCTTATGACGAAGTCAGCACCGATCCTTCCGTGAAGCCCGAAGACATCCTGAAAGTTGGCGACGAGATCGAGGTTTTTGTCGTTCGCGTCAACGATCAGGAAGGCACCGTGCAGCTGTCCAAGAAGAAGCTGGACGGCCTGAAGGTCTGGGACGACATGACCGCATGGGCAGAGGACAAGACCACTGTGGAAGGCACCATCACCGAGGAAAATAAGGGCGGTCTGGTCGCCAATGTCAAGGGCATCCGGGTGTTCATCCCCGCTTCCCAGTCCGGCATCGCCAAGGGCGGTGACATGGCCGGTATGGTCGGCAAGACCGTGCAGCTGAAGATCACCGAGGTCAACCGCGCCCGCCGCCGTGTTATCGGCTCCATCCGCGCCGTCAACTCCGAGGCTCGCAAGGCTGCGCAGGAGAAGATCTGGTCCGAGATCGAAGTGGGCAAGAAGTACCACGGCACCGTCAAGTCCCTGACTTCCTACGGCGCTTTTGTGGACATCGGCGGTGTGGACGGCATGGTTCACGTTTCCGAGCTGAGCTGGAACCGCATCAAGACTCCCGCTGATGTTGTGAAGGTCGGCGACGAGATCGACGTTTACGTCATTTCCTTCGACCCCGAGAAGCACAAGATTTCTCTGGGCTACAAGACCGCCGAGATGAACCCCTGGAATCAGTTCATGACCAAGTATTCCGTGGGCGACGTTGTGGATGCCAAGATCGTCAAGCTGATGACCTTCGGTGCCTTCGCTGAGATTCTGCCCGGCGTGGACGGCCTGATTCACATTTCCCAGATCGCTGACCGCCGCATCGGCAAGCCTGAAGATGTCCTGTCCGAGGGTCAGGATGTGAAGGTCAAGATCACCGATGTGGACGCCGAGAACAAGCGTATCTCCCTGTCTATCCGCGCTCTGCTGGAACAGCCTGAAGAGGACGCCGAGTAATTTGTGATGCAACACCGGGGCTGCGCATGTAGCCCCGGTGTTTTGCTGAATGAGAGACACTTTGTGTTCATAAGGAGGATAATTATGGTAAAGCATATCGTACTGTACACCCTGAAAGAGGGCGTTGACAAGACCGAGGCCGTGAAGCTGATCGCGTCCGTTCTGGAGTCGCTGGTGGGAAAGATTCCGGGTCTGCTGCATCTGGAGATCCGTCAGGCGTTCAACGGCATGGATTACGCCCTGTATTCCGAGTTTGAAAGCCGGGAAGCGCTGGAAAATTATGCCGTGCATCCCCTGCATCAGGAGGCCAAGACCCATTTCTTCCACCTGCTGGACAGCCGGGTGGCAGCAGATTACGAGGTATAATCCCCATATGTGACAGTCCGGTGGACGGGCGCAGGCCGCAGTCCCGGACGGAAGGAGAAAAAGATGAAAGCAATCGTAACCGTAGTCGGAAAAGACCGGGTGGGCATCATCGCGGGTGTCTGCACCGCTCTGGCGGACTTCAACGTCAACGTTCTGGACATCAGCCAGACCGTTATGCAGGGCTATTTCACCATGATGATGGCGACGGAGGTCTCCGCGTGCAATGTGCCGCTGGGAGAGCTTGTCACCCGCATGGACGAGATCGGCAAGGAAATGGGACTGTCCATCCGCGTGCAGCGTGAGGACATCTTTGAAGCCATGCACCGGATTTGAGGGACAGGCCATGCTGAATCAGAAGGACATCCTGCAAACCCAGGACATGATCGACAAGCGGCATCTGGACATCCGAACCATCACCATGGGCATCAGTCTGCTGGACTGCTGCGATCCGGATTTGAAGACCTGCTGCGATAAGATTTATCGGAAGATCACCCGCTGCGCCAAAGACTTGGTGAAGGTCGGCGAGGACATCGAGAAGGAATTCGGAATTCCCATTGTCAACAAGCGGATTTCCGTTACGCCCATCTCCATCGTGGCCGGTTCCTGCGAGACAGATTCCTATGTGGAGATCGCGAAAACGCTGGACGCAGCGGCGATCACCTGCGGCGTCAACTTCATCGGCGGTTTTTCCGCTCTGGTGCAGAAGGGCTGCACCACGGGAGACTGGAAGCTGATCCGCTCCATCCCCGAGGCCATGGCTGCCACCGAGCGGGTGTGCGCCAGCGTGAATGTTGGCTCTACCAAAGCGGGCATCAACATGGATGCCGTTGCGGAAATGGGTCGAATCATCAAGAAAACCGCCGAGCTGACTGCGGATAACGACGGCCTTGGCTGCGCCAAGGTGGTGGTGTTCGCCAACGCCGTGGAGGATAACCCCTTCATGGCCGGTGCGTTCCACGGCGTGGGCGAGCCGGAGTGCGTGCTGAATGTGGGCGTTTCCGGCCCCGGCGTGGTGTACCACGCTTTGCAGAACGTGAAGGGTCAGCCCTTTGACGTGGTGGCCGAAACCATCAAAAAGACCGCTTTCCAGATTACCCGTATGGGTCAGCTGGTGGGCAAGGAAGCATCCCGCCGTCTGGGCGTACCCTTCGGAATCGTGGATTTGAGCCTTGCGCCCACTCCCGCCGTGGGGGACAGCGTTGCCCGTATCCTGGAGGAAATGGGGCTGGAGGTCTGCGGCACCCACGGCACCACGGCTGCCCTTGCCATGCTGAACGACGCGGTGAAAAAGGGCGGCGTCATGGCGTCCAACCATGTGGGCGGCCTGTCCGGCGCATTTATCCCCGTGTCCGAGGACGAGGGCATGATCGCCGCCGCCGAGGGCGGCACGCTGTGCCTTGACAAGCTGGAAGCCATGACCTGTGTCTGCTCTGTTGGACTGGACATGATCGCGGTCCCCGGCGATACCTCTGCGGCGACCATTTCCGCCATCATTGCGGACGAAGCGGCCATCGGCATGGTGAACACCAAGACCACCGCCGTGCGCATTATCCCCGCCCCCGGCAAGACGGTGGGCGACCGGGTGGAAATGGGCGGATTGCTGGGCAGCGCCCCGGTGATGCCGGTGCATGACAAATCCAGCGAGGACTTTATCGCCCGCGGCGGCAGAATTCCCGCGCCGCTGCAAAGCCTGAAAAACTGACCCAAAGTCGAAAGGAGGGCGGCGTATGCAGACAGAGGGACAGATAGCGTCCCCAACCAGGACCGGAAGGGAAGAACAGCTGCAATTTCTGCGGTTCTGGGCATTTTTCAATGTGTTTGTGTGCCATGGCGAGCAATGGCTGTTTTTCAAATATCCGACTTCTCACTGTTCCACTGCGGCGGTCAGTTTTTTCTTCATGCTCAGCGGTCTGGTGACGGCGCTTGTTTTCTATAACAAGGACGTCCGGCTCAGCTGGCGGGAGGAAGGGAAGTACCTGTGGCGCAAGGTGAAGAAAATCTATCCCCTGTACTTGTTTACGACGCTGTACCTTTTCCTCTATACCAACACGGAGAGCCTGACCGCGCTTTTTGACGTTCAGAGATTTCCGGGGCAGCTTGTGCGGAACCTTCTGCTGGTGCAGTCATGGTCTGCGGAGGGCGCGTTCAGCTACAACGGTGTGGGCTGGTTCCTGTCCACTCTGATGTTCCTGTCTGTTTTCAATCTTCCCGTCATGTTCCTGCTGAATAAAATCAACCGGCGTCCAAAGGGCTGGCTGCTGCTGTCGGGCGCACTGGCGGGAACGTTATTCCTGACGGCTGTTTATTGTTACTTAACAAAGAATCTCGACATGGATTACTGGCAGTACATTTTCCCGCCAGCCAGAATGGGCGAATACCTCGGCGGAATGCTCCTTGGAATGTTGGTCTGCACCCTGAAGCCGCACATGAAGCAGGGAAACACGGTGCGGATAGTGTTCACGGTACTGGAAGTTGGCGCGCTCGGCTATTGGTTTTTCATGCTTTCCCGCGCCGGAAGTCCATGGAGAAGCAGAATTTTCACATGGCTCCTGCCAAATCTGGTGCTGATCGGCGTGTTTACCTGCGGTATGGGTTGGGTATCCAGCCTGTTCCGCTGGAAACCGCTGGTGTGCTTGGGAGACATTTCCTTTGAGTGCTTCCTGATTCACAATGTGTTTCTTGTGCAGTATGCGGTCGTTCACGGAAACGAGACACTTTCTCAATCCGAAAATGCGGCTGTGTTCCTGTTCTGCCTTGGTATGTCGATTCTGCTGGCACTTCTGATTCACAAATTCCCGGAAAAACGAAAAAAAGTACCGCAGTAATGCGGGCTTTATACGAAAAAAACACCGAACGATTCGACGTTCGGTGTTTTTGACTATTTCGGGGAAAGGTCAACGCTTCTTCTGAGCATACTCATGGGCGGGACGGCCTTTGGCAGCTGGATGGTGAATTTCATCTGGGGGGTTCGCGGTTCTTCTACCGGGTTGCCTTCCAGATCGGCCATGATCGGGGCGGTGATGGGGAAGGGGCGCACGTCGGGGCCGACAACTTCCAGCGCGTCTCCCGAGCGGAATTTGTTGTTCAGGCGGCACACCGCCAGTCCGTTTTCGTCGCAGGATTCTACCTTCGCCACGATCTGCCACTCCCGGATGTACCGGGAGGAAGCTACGTATTGCCCCGGTTCGCCGTAATAGAAGCCGGTGGAGTAGATGCGGTGGGAGATGTGATCCACCTCGTCCCGCCAGATGGGGTCCAGCTCTTTACCGGCGGCAACATCGTCGATGCAGTGGCGATAGGCTCCCGTAACGATGGCGGCATAGTAGGCGGATTTTGCCCGACCCTCAATTTTGATGCAGTCCACGCCTGCGTCCATCAGGTCATTCAGGTGGTCGATCATGCACATATCCCGGGAATTTAAGATGTAAGTACCCTTTTCGTCCTCGAAAACCGGGAAATACTCCCCGGGTCGCTTTTCCTCCATCAGGGTGTACTGATACCGGCAGGGCTGGGCGCAGGCGCCGCGATTGCTGTCGCGTCCCGTCATGTAGTTGCTCAGCAGGCACCGGCCGGAGTAGCTGACGCACATGGCACCATGGCCAAAGGTCTCGATTTCCAGCGCGGGGTCTACCTTCTGACGGATGGCGCGGATTTCTTCCAGACTGCACTCCCGCGCCAGAACCACCCGCTTCGCGCCCAGGTCAAACCACGCCTGGGCGCAGACGTAGTTGGCGATGGACTGCTGGGTGGAAATGTGCTTTTCGCAGTGAGGGGCATATTTCCCGGCCAGGGTGAATGCGCCCAGGTCGGCCACGATCAGGGCGTCCACCCCGGCGTCGTCCAGCTGCTCCAGATATTCCGGCAGCCGGACGATTTCGTCATTTCTTGGCATGGTGTTCACGGTGACGTGACACTTGACGCCGTGGTCATGGGCGTACCGCACCGCCTTGGGCAGCTCCTCGGGGGAGAAATTCCCCGCGAAGGAGCGCATTCCAAAGCTTGTTCCGGCGAAATATACCGCGTCTGCGCCGTAGGCTACGGCCATTTCCAGCCGCTCCATGTCCCCGGCGGGGCTGAGCAATTCCAGCTTTCTCATTCGCCCTCCGACTGTGTGGAAGCGGCAGCGGCTGCAGCAGCAAACTGCGCGCGATACTGCTCATGCTCCTCCTGTGTGGTGGAGAACTGATGGGCGCCGGTGGCGGGATTCAGCACGTAGTAATAATAGTTGTGGGATTCGGGATTCAGCGCGGCCTGCAGGCTGGCAAGACCCGGGTTCGCAATGGGCGTGGGCGTCAGACCCACGTGAAGGTAGGTGTTGTAGGGGCTGTCCAGACTGGTGTCGATGTGGTCGGACACGCCGTCCTGCGCGTAGATGATGGCGGCGTCGATGTTCAGCAGGGCGGGGTAGTCCCAGTGGAACAGACGGTTATAAATAACACCGGCGATCCGGGGGCTTTCCGACGCGGAGGCGGTTTCCTTCTCAATGAGGGACGCCACAATGGTCACTTCCCGGACGGTGAAGCTGCCGTCGGTGACGGTGGCGTTCAAGGTGTCGATCTGGGCGCGCATTTCCTCGCTGAACCGGTAGTCGAAGTTGTCCAGCATCTTTTCCAGAACCTCACGGGGAGAGGAATTCTTATAGAAGTCGTAGGTATCCGGGAAAAGGAAGCCCTCAAGGCAGTATTTGTCGCCCCGGGTCACGTTTTCAAGGAACCAGTAGTCCTTCAGCGCGCCGTTGGCGGCGTAGGCGCTGAGATCCTGCGCGGTGCAGATGCGGTTTTCCTCCAGCAGAGCGAAAATCTGGCGGCAGGTGTAGCCCTCGGGGATCAGCAGGTCTTCCACGACCTCACGGGTGGAGCTGGCGGACATCATGTTGACCAGCGCGTGATAGTCGTACCGGGTGTTCAGGTCGTAAATGCCGGGGTCGATCTTCTTCTCGGCGTGGGAGATGTCGGCATAGAAGTTGAACAGGCTCTTGTAGCGGATCAGACCGGCGTCGTAGAGCTTGTCGGTGATGCTGTCCATGGTGTCGGACTCGTAAACGGTGATGGTGACGGGCTTGTTTTCCCGCCCGAAAGCCAGCACATCGGCGGCGCAGACCCAAATCATCCGTCCCAGCGTGACGCCGATGACCACGATCAGCGCCAGCCACACGATGGTGACCAGAATGTGGGGGATGCCCAGCAGACCCTCTCCACGGGTTTTCTTTGGACGTCCCTTTTTGACGGGGCGCTGACGACCGGACGCTTTCCTTTCCGGGGCGGGGGCATCCTCTGCGGCGTCAAAATCACCGTCGCTGTCCCGGTATTCCTGTTCCGCAATCTCGTCCTTTGACGGCTCCGGTTCCGCCGGTTCCCCCGGCAGCTCCTGCAAATCCGGGTCGTCCAGAATGCTGGGGTCGAAGGGCGGTTCTTCCTCGCCGTGCTCCAGCATACCGTGGGAATCCATGGCGCTCTCGTCGGGGATGATCTCGCTGCCGATCTCCGGCTCGGTGAGCCGGTCGTCGTAGGATTCTTCCATGCCGTCATCCACGTCCGGAATGCGATCCATGAAGGAACGGCCTTTTTCGGAGGTGTTATCGGGCGCGGGAATTTCTTCCGCAACAGGGGGGACATCCTCAAAAACGGGAAATTCTTCCTGAACGGAATCATCCTCAAATGCGGAAACGTCTTCTGCCACGGGAGTTTCCTCCGCAACGGGTTCTTCCACCTCTGCGGGGATTTCCTCTGGCTGGGAAGCGGGTTCTTCCCCAATCACGTCTTCGGAGGCGGGGACATCCCCGGCGTCCTCCGATTCCTCGTCGGCGGGAAAGAAGGTCAGCTCTTCGGGAATGATTTCCTCCTCGTCCCGTTCGGGAAACTGTCTGTTATCCATATTGTGTTCCTCCAAGGTCAGCGAATGACGATCTGTTCTGCGACGGCCTGCGCGGCGGCCTGACCCTTCAGGGCGGCGATCAGCGCCAGACCAAAGGGAACGGCGCAGCCCGCGGACGTGCCGGTGATGAGCTTTCCGTCGGTGACGGCGGGGGCGCAGACCATGTCAGCGCTTCCCATCTGGCCTTCACAGCCGGGGTAGCAGGTGGCGCGTTTGCCCTCGGTGATGCCGAGCATGGCAAGAATGGTGGGCGCGGCGCAGATGGCGGCGACGAACCGGCCGTTTTCCCATGCGAACTGCACGGCTTCCAGCGCCTCCGGGCAGCTCTTGATGGACGCGACGCCCTTCATTCCGCCGGGGAGAACGATCATATCCAGCTGGGTCAGATCCATCTGTCCCAGCTCCATATCGGCGG
>UMJB01061630.1_pt1 | contig 17985 bp, 12 predicted proteins | sample 1965961 | NCBI WGS metagenome assembly UMJB01 (sample SAMEA4836139, study PRJEB28245) | human gut metagenome | biome: gut microbiome; material: fecal sample | place: Denmark | collected 2008
GACCCACATCGGGTGCTCGAGGCCGTCACCGACGAAGTACTGCATATGGATGACGCCGCTGCCGGGGAGGTTGGCCAGGATCATGCCGAAAGCCATGGGCAGCAGGATCAGAGGCTCGAACTCTTTGACAATAGCGAGGTAGAGCAGGAAGCAGCCCACGCAGATCATCACTGCGTACAGCCAGCCGCCCGGCTCACCGAACTTGGCAAAACCGGAACTCTGGAAAATACCGACCAGAGTCTCAATAAACTGAGTCATGTTTTTCCTCCTGTGTTAAAAGGGTGCGGTGGTGTCGTTGACGCCAGCCTTGCCCCAGCCATTCTTGCCGCGGCGGACTGCCTTCAGCACATACTTGCCGTTGCCCATAGAGTAGATGGCTGCCATGATGGCTGCCACAACGTCGCCGGGGATGCCGGCCTCGACCTGCGGGGCAGCAGCCTTTGCAGGAGCGGGCGCAGCGGCCTGTTTCACAGGAGCAGCCGGTTTTGCAGCAGAAGCAGCCTTGGCAGCTGCCTTCTTGCCGTTCATGGCGTCAAAGATCTTGCCCTCCAGCGTGATGATGGCCATCAGCAGGACGAGGATCAGAAACACCAGCACAATACCGGTTATGGTAACGATCACATCATAACCTAAATCCATGGTCTTCCTCCTATTTACTTTTTTCTTTGCCGCCCGGGGGGCGGGCGGCAAAAAGCGATTTGAAGATATTATACAATATTTTCCGGGTCGATTCAACAACTATGAACAAAAATCATATTGTTTTTCACGGTTCTGTGAACAGCACTTTCCTCTCAGCGGCGGCCCATGCGGGGGGTGGCGTCCATGAAGCCGGTCTCCAGCTTGTCGCCCAGACGCAGGCTCATGGCCGTACCCAGCGCGACACAGTTGACGGGGTCAGGCGAGACGGTCACTTCCACCTTCAGCTCCTGGCTGAGGTACTCAGGCAGGCCGTGGAGCTGTGCGCCGCCGCCAGTGAGGACGACGCCGTTGCGGTAAATGTCTCCGGCCAGCTCCGGAGGAGTCTTCTCCAGCACCTGATGGGCGGCGGTGCCGATCTGCTCGCTCAGGCGCATGACCGGCTCGTAGAGGTCGGCGGTGGAGACATTGACACGCACGGGCAGGCCGGTGAGCAGGCTGCGGCCCTTGATCTCCATGGTCTCGTTGAAATCCGCCTTCTGGGGGCAGCAGGCCACGTTCTTTTTCAGGTTCTCAGCGGTGCGCTGGCCGATGGCGATGCTGAACTTGTTGCGCACGAACTTCAGGATCTCTTCGTCGTAGTGGTTGCCTGCCACGCGGACGCTGGTGGCCTTGACCTTGCCGCCGAGGCTCAGCACGGCGATGTCGGTGGTGCCGCCGCCGATGTCGATGATCATTCGACCGTCCGGCACGGTGATGTCGATGCCGGAGCCGAGAGCTGCGGCGATAGGCTCATCAATGAGGTAGACCTGACGCGCACCGGCAGCCATGACGGCCTCCACCACGGCGTCGCTCTCGATGCCGGTGATGGCGGCAGGCACACAGACGGCCACACGGGGCTTGACCATGTGGGAGCTGTAGACCTGATTGACGAAGCGGCAGATGAGCTCCCGGGTCATGGTGTGGTCGCTGATGACGCCATCCTTCAGCGGGAAGATGGCGGAGATGTAGTTGGGCGTGCGGCCCACCATTGCAAGGGCCTTGTCGCCGGCCTCAAGCACGCAGTTCTTGCGGGTATCCACCGCCACCACGCTGGGCTGGTTGAGCACGACGCCCTGCCCCTCCTGCGCGATGATGATGGTCGTCGTACCAAGATCGATACCGATGTCATTCTGTGCCATAGTTGTGATATTTCCTTTCTCTGCTGCCCATTCTCTATTTCCATCGCCCATCTCCGGGCGCGGGTCATCAAAACACATTATAGTATAACACAGGTGTATCCAAAAAGAAACCCTTAAAGCTTCCCCTGCCCCGGCGGCAGAGCTTCTGCCAGCAGGGCGGCCAAGCCGCTGTAGCGCAGGTTCTGGCGGATGTTGGACATCATCCGGTTCACCACGTCCCGCCGGCCCACCACGATACAGAGCTTCCGCCCGCGGGTGACGCCGGTATAGAAGAGGTTGCGGTAGCACAGGCGGGGCGGCACCTGTGCCGCCGGGAGGATGACCGCCGGGAACTCGCTGCCCTGGCTTTTGTGTACTGTGATGGCATACGCAATTTCCAGCTCGTTGAGGTTCTCCGCCGGGTAGACCAGCCGCCGGTCGTCCATCCGCACCACCATGGAGCGGCTGCGCACGTCGATGGACTCCACGATGCCGATGTCGCCGTTGTAGGCACCCACACCCTGTTCCCCGCCGATGCGCTGCCACGTTATCTCGTAGTTATTGCGCACCTGCATCACTTTGTCCCCCACCCGGAAGACCCGGGCCGCGCTCTGCAGCTCCGGCTTGCCCTTCCTGGGCGGGTTGAGCATGGCCTGTAACTCCGCGTTGAGGGCCTGAGTGCCGGTGGGGCCGAGCTTCGTGGGGCAGAGCACCTGAATATCCTTCACCGGGTCGAACTGGTAGCTGCGGGGCAGACGGGTGGTCACAAGGTCGCAGACCAGCTTCTGGGCTGCGTCGCCGTCGGCTTCGAGGAAGAAGAAATCGTCCGTCTTTCCGCCCTTTTTCAGCGGTTCGCCCGAGATGATGTGGTGGGCGTTCTCCACGATGAGGCTCTGAGCGGCCTGCCGGAATATCTCGTTGAGGCAGACCGTCGGCACCAGCCCGGAGCGGATGATCTCGCCGAGGATATTGCCCGGGCCGACGCTGGGCAGCTGGTCGGCGTCGCCTACCATAATAATACGGCAGCTGTACCGCAGTGCCGCAATGAGGGCCTGGAACAGTTTGACGTCCACCATACTCATCTCGTCGAGGATAACGACGTCGCACTTGAGCAGGTTCTTGTCGTTGTGGATGAAGCTGACCACGCCGCCGGTGTAGTCCACTTCCAGCAGACGGTGGATGGTGGAGGCTTTCCGGCCCGTCAGCTCGCTCAGACGCTTGGCGGCGCGGCCTGTGGGAGCACAGAGGGCTACCCGTTCGGCCTCGTTCTCGAGCAGCTGCAGGATGGCGTTGACCGTGGTGGTCTTGCCGGTGCCGGGGCCGCCGGTGAGGACAAGGCAGTTCTCGGTCATGGCCTTGCGAATGGCTTCTTTTTGGAGCGGCGCGTAAGCAAAGCCCTGCGCCAGTTCCAGTATTTGGATGTTCTTGTCGAGGCCGTGGGCCGTCTGCTTCCCGCGCTTGGTCAGCATGGCCAGACGGTCGGCAATGTCCTGCTCTGCGGCCAGCAGATCCGGCAGATAAATATACGGTGTGCCGTCGAACATCCGCACCGCCAGTTTCCCGGTCTGGATGCAGCTGTCCAGCGCCGCCGCCAGCTTTTCGGGGGGCTGGTGGATGAAGTTCGACGCCGTTTCCAGCAGCTGCGCCCGGGGCAGACAGGTGTGGCCGTTGCCGGCGTTGTGGCGCAGGGTGCGCAGAAGGGCGGCTTCCAGCCGCTGGGCGCAGTCCCCTGCCATCTGGTAATACTGGGCGATGCTGTCGGCATGGCGGAAGTCCAGCTGCAGCGGCTCCCCGCAGAGCAGGTAGGGGTTCTGCTGGATGGCCTGCATGGCCCCCGGCCCGAAGGTGCGGAAGACCTCCATCGCCCGGCGGGGGCTGATCTCGAACTGAGCCAGATAGGCGATGAGTTCCCGCATTCCGAACATCCGCTTGAACTCCTGCTGGATGCGGTCGGCCTTGTCCGCCGAGATGCCCGGGATGAGGGTGAGCTGGGCGGGGTCGTTGGCGATAACTTCCAGCGCCGCCGCGCCAAATTTGTCAATGATCTTATCCGCCGTCCGTGCGCCGATGTAGGGCAGCGACCGGCTGGCGAGGAAGGCGTAGACGGCCTCGAGGTCTTTGGGCATATCCGTCTCGCACTCCTGTGCGTGGAACTGTCGGCCATAGGTGGCGTGGTTCTCGTACCTGCCCCGGCAGACGACGCTTTCGCCCGCGTGGAGTTCTCCCACCACGCCGCACACAACGGTGACGACACCGCCGCCCGACACCTCGAACACAGTGTAGCCGTTGTCCTCGTTCAGGTAGATGATGTCCTCTACCGTGCCTTCCAGCCGTTCCAGCTCCTGCTCCATCGTCCCGCCTCCTCGTTTTGACACAACTATATATAGTATAGCGGTTTTTGGGGGATTTGTAAATACAACAAAAGCTCCCCCGAAGGGGAGCTGTAGGCGAGGTTTAATCCCCCACCCCATATGCATTTTCTTTCATCAGCCGATTGCGCACTGCAAAGTACGCCGGGATGAGGAAGAAACAGGCGAAGAACCATGCCACAGGGTTGGCGATGCAGGCCGCAAAGTAGCCCCAGAGCGGCACGAACCAGAAGCCCACCATGGCACGGGCGACCATCTCGGCCACGCCCGCGAACATGGCAAGGCCGGAATAGCCCAGGCCCTGGATGGTGTAGCGGTAGATGATGAGGACGGCCAGCGGGATGTAGAACACGCTGTTCCAGAAGATGAAGCTTCGGGCATTCGCCATGATCTCCACCTCGCTGCTCTCGAGGAAGAGGCTGATGAGCGGCACATCCAGCACACGCAGGATGAGGAAGGATGCCACACTGTAGACGCAGCCAATTCCCAGCGCAGTATTGACGCCCCGGTCCACACGCTTGAGGTCGTGAGCGCCCATGTTCTGGCTGGCGTAGGTGGTCATGGCGGTGCCGATGCTCTCCAGCGGCACCGAGAGGAACTGGGCGGCCTTGCTGCCTGCGGTCTGCGCGGCCACGATGCTGCTGCCCAGACCGTTCACCGCGCCCTGCAGCACGACGCTGCCGATGGCGGTAATGCTGCATTGCAGGCCCATAGGGATGCCCATGTTGCAGAGCTTGAGGCAGTGGCTGGCGCTCAGACGGCCCTCTTCCCTGCTCCATTTCAGCTCCGGGTAGTGGCGGCCGATGTAGATGAGACTGCCGATGCCCGCCACCGCCTGACTGAACACGGTGGCGAAGGCCGCACCGAACGCCCCCATCCGGAAGATGAGGATACAGAGCAGGTCGAGGCCGATGTTCAGCACGCTGGCCACCAGCAGGAAATAGAGCGGCCGCTTGCTGTCGCCCAGCGCGCGCATGAGGGCGCTGGTGACGTTGTACAGCAGGGTGAAGGGGATGCCCCAGAAGATGGTGCGGATGTAGATGTCCGCGATGTCGATGATGTTGTCGGGGGTGTTGGTCCAGACCAGCACCGCCCGGGTCAGGGCCACCGTCACCACCGTGAGCACGACGGCGAAAAAGAGGCTCAGCCAGACGGTATTGGCGGTGTAGCGCCGCATCTCTCTGTAATCCTTCGCGCCGAAGGTCCACGAGATGGGGATGGAGAAGCCGCAGGCGATGCCGTTGACGAAGCCCAGCACCAGATAGTTCAGGCCGCCCACGCTGCCCACCGCCGCCAGCGCATCCACGCCCACGAAACGGCCCACGATGATGGTATCGGCCAGATTGTAGAACTGCTGGAACAGACTGCCCAGCATCAGCGGCACCGCAAAGGCAAGGATGAGCTTGAGCGGGCTGCCCTGTGTCATGTCTTTTGTCATACAAAGCCCCTCCCCGGGCGGTCACTTAACATTTCTTTGCCGGATCTTTACCGACAAAAACGCCCTGCCGGACGAGGGGCAGGACGTTTTGCGTTTCATGAATGGTATTATACTCAGCTTATCGTGATTTTGCAAGGGGTTTTTCTCAGATTTCTTCGTACAACATTGCTATTTTCTATCAGTGGTTTTTGGTGATTGTGCGCAGTGGAGCGGCAAGGCCCTCCCGCCGCGCTCCCTCTCAGCCCACGCTCTCAGCCTTTATAATCGAAATCCCATTCAGAGTCATAATATGCGGAGTCATAAAAGGGATTCCACCGAGCATAATCCGGCGGCTGACTGACCCTTCTCCATTTTCTTGTCTCCCAATATGCGGGGTCATAAAAGGGATCCCACGGAAAATAGTCATGGAGCCTTACCCATTTGTTTGGTTTCCAGTCTGGCTGCTGGCCGCTCTCCAGACCCGGCTGCCACGCCCACAAATTATCGCCGCTTCTCCCCATCCATTTTCTTGTCTCCCAATTTCCTCTCAAATCCGGCGGCTGACTGTCATCCTTGCCCGGCTTCCACACCCAGTCACCCTGCTTCCACACCCAGTCACCCTGACTGTCCGTTACCCATCCGCCTGTTTCCGGCTGCTGACCGATTGTCTCCGGCTGCTTACCGATTGTCTCCGGCTGCTTACCGATTGTCTCCGGCTGCTGGACCGTGGTGAGGCTGTCCGGCGAGAGAGTCTGGAGGCCGCTGAGGTCATCGACGGAGGAGGCCGGGTCGTCCTTCTTGCTGTCCTGCTTCCCGCTCACGAGCTTCACGATGTCAGCCGAATCGTCATGCGTGACGTCCTGCTTCCCGCTCACGAGCTTCACGATGTTACCGGTAAATGTCTTCCACACCGTCGAGTCGGAGGCGGGCTTCCCGGGCAGACGAACCGTGATGGAGCCCATGTCGGTGACCTTCGGGTCTGCGATGGAGTCGGTCACGCCGCCGACGGTGCCCGTTCCCGGCTGAGTCAGCTCGGGCTGTCCGCTCAGGGAGCCTTCCAGACCGGAGAGGACCGTTCCCCATTGCTTTTTCTCCTGCTTACGGCGGGCGATCGCCTCCTCCACCCGGGCAGTCTCCTGCGCTTTCTGCTCCTCATCGCCAACGCGGTACACGAGGACCAGCTCCCTGCCGTTTATGCGCAGGGCGGTCTCATCCGAGAATGTTTTTCTATCATATCCCGTCTGCCCGACAACATGGAACCGATAAAGCCCTTCCTGGGACAGCTCGAGTTCGAACGCACCATTCACGCCGACCAGATCTTTTATCCGGACCAGCGGAATGACGGCCTCCATTTCCTGCCCTTCCCCATCAAGGAACCGGATGCGAAGCTCATGGACCTCCTTTGCAAGCTCCCGCAGCGAGTCGCCTGTCATCCGAAAGACCGAACCATGGGCATCGAAGCTCAGGACCCTGTTGACCGGGTCATACTCCGCCGTGGTCACGTCACCAAGCTCCTGTGTGCCATCCAGATGGGTGATCACGCCGACGGCCTCGTACATCTGCTTCACACGGTCCGGCACCTCGCCGGTCTGCGTGTCCGGAGCGTCGTCCTCGTCGTCGTTCTCGGTATCATCGGGCTGTTCCGGCTTATCCGGCTGCTCCGGCTTGTCCGGCTTGCCCGGCTGCTCCGGCTGGGAGGGCGTCCGCCTGTCGTAGCTGTAGTCCTCCATCTTCTTCCCGTCGGGGTCGTAGCGGGTCAGACTGCCGCCCGTCACCTTGTGGTCGTCGTTGGAGAGGGCGTCATTGGGGATCTCGCCGACTATGCCGCCGCCGATGGCCGCAGTTTCGCCGCCGGTGCTTGCGCCCGCCTTGGCCTCCACCTCGGCGTCGCCGGAGATGATGATGTGATTGGGATTGCTGGGCGGCGCATCCGGGTCTATCTTAGACCACGCACCCGCGCCGTCGCCGATGCCTGCCGCGCCGGGGCGGGGGTCTTCTTCAGGGCCGCTGTAGCCGCCGCTCGTGGCCGACACCTTGCCGCCGGAGATCTCGATGTCGTGGCCTGTGCCGTACACACCGCCGCCGATACCGGCAGCACCCTCGCCGCCCACGGCTTCTACCGTGCCGCCGGTGATCTCGATGTTTCCGGCACCGCTTTCGTAGCCGCCGCCGATGCCTGCGCCGTCTTCGCCGCCTTCGGCGGTGAGGGAGCCTTTGGTGTCGTTGTCGTCCTTGATGGTCAGCTTGCCGGAGGACTCATTGCCATTCTTCTCAAGACCCGCATTGCAGCTGCCGCTCTTCAGCTCGTTGGCGCCGTCCAGCTCGATGGCGGCATCGTGGTCACCCTGCACGGTGACGGCGGCTTTGCCCGCATCGACTGGGCTGTCACCGCTGTCATCCACCTCGGTCTTGCCGCTGACGTCCCCCTCGGTCTTGCCGCTGACGTCAATTTTCAGGTCGTCGAAGGTGACGTCCACGTTGCCCTCGGAGGTGTCGATGGTGACGGTGTTCTTATCCGACTCGCCGGTGATGACGGTCTCCCCCTCATCCTTCTCGAAATCCTTTTCACCCTGCTTGACATTGTTATAGTTTCCGCTTTCATCGCTCGCACCTTTGACCGTAATGTCGCCGTCGGCGATGTTCCATGTTTTCGCATAGGCCGGGATGCCGGAGCTCACCACGATGTCCGCGATGACGGCGGCGGCTACGCCCCGCCGGAGTGCGCTCTTCAGTCTCATCGTACATCTCCTTTCGTTCTGTGTATCATGCAATGCCGTCGCTGCGGCTCAGAGGCTCTCCTTTGAGATGCTTATTTCTTTGGGCTGCCCCAAGTCCTCCGGTATCCAGAGCTTTATCTCACCCTGGGTATCCGGCAGGTCGTCCCAGTCGTCACCACGGTCGGTATAGCTCCGCAGGTCACTCTCCAACAGATTGGTATACTTTGTGCCATCCGGGACGGTGGTTTCCAGCAGGAAAAGCCGTGGCTTATCCTCCTCGGGAGCGATGGCCTCAAATCGGGAAGCCAGCTGTTTCAGGGTCTCCTCAAGCCCGATTCTCGGCGTTTCCGTTCTCGCAGGCTCGAGCCACCAATCCAAACTCGGGTGGTCGTCCCTTTTTTTCGCGAGTTGGAAGTCCATCATCTCCCGCTCTTGTTTCAGTAATTCGTCGAGTTCACGTCTGAGCTCTTCACTCGTTTTTTGCTCTACCGTTTCCTCTCTCTCAGGCTCGAGCCACCAATCCAAACTCGGGAGGTCGTCCCTTTTTTTCGCGAGTTCGTGGGTCAATATCAGCCACTCCTGCGGCTCTGGCGTCTGCACCGGCACCCACTCCAGATAGCGCTCCGACAGGTCGTCCCGCGTTTCGCCGTCCAGCCGGAGGCTGATGTCCTCCCTGTTCTGCTTCAGCTCCACGTCAGCGTCCTCGCCCGCCGCGTCGGCCATCTTGTCCACGCTATAGTGGGTCATGGTGTCCTCATAGCGGAAGAAGATGTCCTCCACGCCGTCCTCCCGGAGACTGGAGATGTCGGTGGTGACGGTGGAGCGGGGAGCGGCGCTCTCAATAAGCACCACACCCCCCGGGGTGAGGACCTCTCCGGCGTCGCCGGCCTTTACGCTGCCGACCATGGGGTCGGTGCTCTCAATAATGGCCAAAGCAGGATCCAGCCGCTGGATGGTGACCCGGCTGGAAAAGAAGCCGCCTACCACCATGCCGCCGGGCAGGGGTTCGGGGGCGTTCTCCTGTGCCGGGGGCGGGACGTCATCATCATCGTCGTCCTCGTCGTCGTCCGGCTGGGGCTTGGGGGTGGAGGTGTAGTCGTAGCCCATCCCCTCCATCACGGTGCCGTCCGCGTTCAGACGGGTCAGCCGTCCTCCCGTCACCTTATGTTCATCGTCAGAAAGGTTCTCCGTGGGTACTTCGCCGTAGCTGCCGCCGATGGCCGGGGCCTTGGCGTCCGTCATCTGGCTTCCCGCCTTGGCCGTCACCTCGGCGTCGCCGCAGATGTAGAGGTCTCCCGGGTTCGGGTCGTCGGTGTCGTCCGACGCGCGGCCTGCTCCGTCGCCGATGCCTGCCGCGTTGCTCCCGCCCACAGCCTCGATGGTGCCGCCCCGGATGGTGATGTTGCTGCCGGTGCTCTCGATGCCGCCGCCGATGCCTGCGCCGCCGAAGCCGCCCTCGGCGGTGAGGGAGCCGTCCTTGCCCTTGTCGTCCTTGATGGTCAGCGTTCCCTCCGACTCATGGCCGTTCTTTTCGAGGCCCGCATTATAACCGCCGCTCTTCAGCTCGTTGTCGCCGTCCAGCTCGATGGTCGCATCGTGGTCGCCCTGCACGGTGACGGCGGCTTTGCTCTCCTGGGCAGGGCCGTCACCGCTGACGTCCCCCTCGGCCTTGCCGCTGACGTCGATCTTCAGGTCGTCGAAGGTGACGTCCACGTCGCCCTTGGAGGTGTCGATGGTGACGGTGTTCTTATCCGACTCGCCGGTGATGACGGTGTTGGTGTCGTCCTTGTCGATGGTCTCGCCCTGTGTGACCTTGTTCTTTCCTTCGGCGTCGCCTGCTTTCACGGTGATGTCGCCGTTGGCGATGTCCCACCGGGCCGCATAGGCCGGAATGCCGGAACTCACCACGATGCCCGCGATGACGGCGGCGGCCACGCCCCGCCGGAGTGCGCTCTTCAGTCTCATAGTCTGTCCTCCTTTGGTCTGTTCGTCTTTTAAAGAATCAGCTTTTTTCGATACAAGCTTACCAAAAAATCCGGAGAATGTAAATAAAAACTGCGCGAATCGTGGTGTTTTCGGCGTGAATGGCGCAAAAAAGCCCTCCCGAGCGGGGAGGGCCATAGCCTGTCTTATTCAGAGTAGTGCGCCAAAAACTGCTTGGTGCGCTCCTCCTGGGGGTGGTCGATAAGCTGGCGGGCCGGGCTTTCCTCCACCACGACGCCGCCGTCCATGAACATAATGCGGTCGGCCACGTCGCGGGCGAAGTGCATCTCATGGGTGACGATGATCATAGTGGTCTTTCGGTCGGCGAGGTCCCGCAGGACACGGAGGACTTCGCCGGTCAGCTCCGGGTCAAGGGCGCTGGTGGGCTCATCGAAGCAGAGGATGTCCGGGTGGAGCGCCAGTGCGCGGGCGATGGCCACCCGCTGCTGCTGGCCGCCGGAAAGCTGGTGGGGGTAGTGTCCCGCCCGCTCCGACAGGCCCATCTGGGCCAGCAGGTCACGGGCCTGTGCTTCCAGCTGGGCGTGGATGGCCTTTTTGTTGGCCTTGTAGTCGGGCTGCTCCTTTGCCAGAAGCTCCCCCGCCAGCATCACGTTTTCCAGCGCGGTGTACTGGGGGAAGAGGTTGAAGTTCTGGAACACGAGGCCGAAGTGGAGGCGCTTTTTCCGCACCTCGCTCTCCCGCTGGGTGGCAGGGTCGGCGGCATCCCACATGGTCTCGCCGTTCACCCTGATGACGCCGGTGTCGGGACGCTCAAGGAAATTCAGGCAGCGCAGCAGCGTCGTCTTGCCCGAGCCGGACGAGCCGATGATCGCCAGCGCTTCGCCCTGTTCCAGTGTGAGCGAGATGTCCTTGAGAACTTTCGTCTCGCCGAAATTCTTCCCGATGCCGGAGGCTTCGAGTAATGCCATAATTCAGTATCCTCCTTAGCAGCGGAAATAGTCCATCTTTTTCTCGGCCCAGTCCAGCAGCAGGGTGAGTGCGCCGACAAAGACGAGGAAGAAAATCGCGGTGGAGAACAGCGGCCAGATAAGGCCCTTGGCGCTGTACTCCTTCGCCATCATGATGATCTCCTTGTTGGCGATGACATTCGCCAGCGAGGTATCCTTCACCAGCGTGATGACCTCGTTGCCCATCGGGGGCAGGATGCGCTTGACGACCTGCAGGAGCGTGACCTTGAAAAAGATCTGGCTCTTGGTCATGCCAAGCACCTGACCGGCCTCGGTCTGGCCTTTCGGCACAGCCTCGATGCCGCCGCGGTAGATCTCAGAGAAGTAGCAGGCGTAGTTGATGGCGAAAGCCACCACCGCCGCCACCAGACGGCCCGAAGAGCCGGAGGGCCAGGGGTTGGTCATACCCAGCAGGCCGGGGCCAAGGTAGATGACAATGATCTGGAGCATCAGCGGCGTACCGCGGATGACCCACACGAAGGTCTTGACGACGCCCCGCAGCGGTGCGCACCGGCTCATGGAGCCAAAGGCCACCACAAGGCCCAGCGGCAGCGAAAACAGCAAGGTCAGAAAGAACAGCTCACAGTTGAGCGCGAATGCGCCGGTCAGACGCTCCAAAATCACAGTCACAGAATCACTACACCTATCCGTTTATAATGTAAGTTACTCAGCCAGAGTCAGGCCGTACTTGTCAGCCAGAGTCTGCATGGTGCCATCAGCCTTCAGCTCGTCGAAAGCGTTGTCCACAGCCTCGGCCACGTCGCTGTCCTTGCGGAAGGCCACGCCGTACTCCTCGACGTTCAGCTCATCCACCATCTTGAGGTTTGCGTAGTCGGTACCCTCGCCGATCATGGCAGAAGCCAGAGTCAGGTCGAGGATGGCGGCGTCAGCAGTGCCAGCGGCGACTTCCATCAGGCAGTCGGTCTGAACAGCCTTGGAGATGAAATCAGCCTGAGACAGGTCGGCGTTCTCGGTGATGGTGGTCTCACCGGCAGAGCCGGCCTCAGCCACCACGGTCTTGCCGATGAGGTCGGCGGTGGAGGTGTAGTCGGTGCCGTCCTTCACCACGACGACCTGGGCGTTCTTGACGTAGGGCTTGGTGCAGGCCATATTCTCCTCGCGGTCATCGGTCAGGGTCAGGCCGTTCCAGATGCAGTCGATGCTCTTTGCAGCCAGCTCGGTCTCCTTGGTGTCCCAGTTGATCTCCACGAACTCCGGCTCGACACCCAGCTTCTCACAGACAGCGGTGGCCAGCTCGGTATCGAAACCGGTGAAGTTGCCGTCGGCGTCGGTGTAGTTCATCGGCTCATACACGGTGTAGCCGATGACCATCTTGCCGTTGGACTGGATGTAAGCCAGGTCGCTGTCAGCGGCCACGGAGCTTGCCGGGGCGGCAGAGGCGGCGGCAGAAGAAGCAGCCGTAGAAGTGGATGCAGAACCGCCGCAGGCGGCAAGGCTCAGTGCCATCGCACCGGCCAGAAAAGCAGATACCAGACGTTTCATGTTGTAATTTCCTCCCTCAGTTTCAGCAGAAGCAGCGCTTCGTTTTACCGCTTTACCATGCTAAATTGTTAAACTGTGACTATAGAATAGCGCGTTTTGCCCCGTTTTGCAAGAGGAAAACTGATTTTTTCGCGTTTTGCCCGCAGACCGCCCCTTTCCGATAGGGTTTTCGGTGTATTTGTACAAAGGACAAAAAGAAAACCGCCACCTCACGGTGACGGTCAGACTTTCCGTTCAATTTATAATGACGCATTCTCAAACGCATCCCCTGCGGCCTTTTGCAGGGCGTCGATGGAGATGGTGCAGAGGGCCGCGAGGTCGGCGTCCGAGCCGTCGGCAGGGATGTCCGCCACCTCTTTCTCAGTCTTGCCCTTGAGGTAGCTGCAATAGCCCTCGCTGTGCTCGTACCACTCTTTGCCGAGGCTGGATGCGTTCCGCATCCCGTAGCTGTCGCCCAGCTCAAGCTTGGAGCGGACGGTGTCCGGGGCGGTGACGCCGCCGTCTGCCGCGATGGTCAGCGCAGGCTCTGCCATGTCGCCGATGGCGCTGGTCACACGGCCATCGGCATCCAGAGTCAGGGCCACGACGGTAAGGTCAACTTCTGCGTTCACATCCTTGTCGTCGGTGGCGGTGATGTCCGAAGAGGCATTCTCCGCCTCCACGCCGAGGCTCACCCGGTCGCCCTTCGCCGCGCCGAGGGCGGACGCATTCGTGCAGGCTTTCGCCACGGCGTCGCGGTACTTATCCACCCGGATGGTGCAGCCGGACAGCAGGTCGGCGTCCACAGCCTTGCCGTCCTTATCCGTTTCCAGCATGGATGCCTGCTCGGGCGTCATGCCGGTGAGGTAGTCGGCGAAGTCATCGGCCTGCTCGGCCCACCCCTTTTTCAGCGAAGATGCCGCTGCCAGCGGGTAGTCGTCCCCTTTCTGGCGCTTGGTGCGGTAGTCGGTGGGCATGGTGACGACGCCTTTGCCGTCGGCGGTAACTTCCACTTCCAGCTCATCCAGCATCACGTCGGCCAGCTTGCCGTCTCCGTCCAGCAGGACGGCGGCGGCGATGGTATGGATGGTGCCGGTGCGGGCCTCATCGGAAGCCTCGGTCAGGATGCCGAGGCCGGTCTTCCAGCCGCCGGTCTGGGTGGTGCTGGCGCTGCCGGACGAGCCGGACATGGCGTTCGAACTGCTCATGCTGCCGGAATCGCTGTTGCCTTTGCGGCAGCCGGACAGCAGCAGTGCCGCCGCCACGGCACAGCTCAGAAGAGCTTTTTGTCTCTGTGTCATAAGCGTTACGCTCCCTTTCATCTCTTTGGGAGTAGTATAGCCCGACAGGAGTCTCTTTATTTATGTATCTTTTTGTTGGAAACTGTGTTATACTTGTCCTGCGGCCTACCCCGCCCAGTTTTATGGGAAGGGAGGTGTTGTCCAATGACGTATATTTCCACATTTATCCTATCCGTCGGAGCAAATGTAGCTTCTTACTACATTTGTAAGTGGCTTGACGGATGGCTGAAGGGCCGTAAGCACTAAAAAGGACCCCCTTTCGGAGATTGCCGCTCCGGGAGGGGGTCTTTTCCTTTTGGGTGTGCCAATGACATATTGGCTTCCACATTTACCATCTTTATTATATGCGATTCCCCGCAAAAGTCAAGCACCGCACAGAAAATTTACAACTGTGCTCTGAGACCGACGTGTTATCTGGCGAAGTTCCAAAATAATGACGCAGCAACGCTGCAAAGCAAACTTCGCCAGAGTGGCGAACTTCGGGTCAGCTGGCGAAGTTCGAACTTCGCCAATCAGGAGAACTTTGCCAGGTTGGCAAACAATCAATATTGAACGATATATCATTTGATTTATGGAACTTTGCCACTTATTCTACCGCAGTATCGCTCACATCAGCGGGCTCAGCAGGCGGAGCACACTGTCCAGCAGCGTCCCGGCCAGCGAGGTGCGGCAGTCGGCCAGCTGCACTTCCCGGCACTCTGGCAGGGTGCGAAGCACATCGTCCCGCAGAGCAATGACCTGACTGTTATAGAGCAGCAGCGCCCCGCACTCAAAGTGGAGGAAGAGGCTGCGGTAATCCATGTTGATGCTGCCCACCACGGCGGCGCGGTCATCGCTGACGTAGCACTTGGCGTGGAGGAAGCCGGGCGTGAACTCGTAGATGCGCACCCCCGCCCGGAGCAGCGGCACATAATAGGAGCGGGTCAGCCGGAAGATGAGCTTCTTGTCCGGGATGCCCGGCAGCACCAGCCGGACGTCCACGCCCCGCTTTGCCGCCGCCTTGAGGGCTTCCAGCATGGTCTCGCCCACCGCGAAGTAGGGCGTATAGATATAGACATACCGCTGGGCCTGATTGATGATATTCAGGTAGACCGTCTCGGCCAGAGCCTCTTCGTCCAGCGGGCTGTCCCCGTAGGGCTGTATCACTCCGTCCGACTGGGCAGACAGGGACTCAGCCTGAGGCATAAAGGGCGCATAATCCTCCTCGCTGGGGCGGAAGGCGTTCCAGTGGTCGAGGAACATCACCGTGAAGTTCCAGACCGCCGCGCCCTCGGTGCGGAGAGCTGCGTCCTTCCAGTAGCCGAATCTCTCTTCTTCATTGATATACTCGTCGGCCAGATTGATGCCGCCCGTATAGGCTGTATTTCCGTCCACGACCACGATCTTCCGGTGGTCGCGGTGATTCATGACCAGCGACACCAGCGGCACCACCGGGTTGAACGGGATGCAGCGGATATGCGCCCGCTCCATCTTTACCACGAAATCCGAAGGCAGACCCAGCAGACTGCCGAAATCGTCGTAGATGAGCCGGACGTCCACCCCCTGCGCCGCCTTGCGGACAAGGATGTCCTCTACCCCCTTCCACATCTTGCCGGTGCGGACGATGAAGAACTCGAGGAAGATGAACCGCTCTGCCTTTTCGAGGTCGGCCAGCAGGTCAGGGTACATGGCCTCACCGCAGGGGTAATATTTTGCCGTGGAGTTTTTCCATGCGGGGTATGGCCCGTACTCCGAAACATACCGGCTCAGTCCCCTGCTGGCGGGGTCGAGGGCGTCGGTCTGGCCCGGCTGCTGGGCGAGGTCGGCGGTGTGCTGGCGCTCCACCGCCTGCATCCGCTGGCGCATCCGCTTGGCAGGGGCCTTGTTGCCGAATGCCAGATAGAGCGCACCGCCCAGCAGCGGCATCATGCCGATGAGGACGAGCCAGATGATCTTATAGTCGCTGTTCTCGTCCTTCCGCACGAGGTAGAGGGTGATGAAGAGGCTGAGGACGTTCAGCCCCGCATTCACCCACACCTTTCCGGCGGTGAGGGAGAAGAAGGCCCAGAGCAGCCAGCCGATCTGCAGCAAAACAAGGGCCACTGTAACCGCGGCCCTGTTGATGACACGATTGAAGAACCGTACGACCGGCAGCCGAAAGAACATCTGCGCCTCCCCCGCTGCCCTTCGGCAGCATTTTTATGGGAATAGTATAGCGCAGAGATGCGGAGATTTCAAGCTCAGGCGTCCGCGTCCTCGAAGCCCACCATGAGGCCGCCCAGCTCGGCGTAGTAGCTGCACAGGCCGCCGCACTCGGTCACCCGCACCTGTGCGCCCTCGAAGACAGCTTTCACCATGTGCATCAGGCGCTCGGCGGCGGCAGGGTTGCCGCAGTGGGCAATGATGACCTTGCCGTTGGTGTAGCCGTGGCCTTTGAGCTCCAGCACGATGCGCTCGAGAGCGCCGTGCTCGCCGCGGGTCTTGCAGAGGACGTCCAGTTCGCCCACATCGCTGGCCTTGCCGATGACCCGGATGTTGAGCATCCGCGCCACAGCAGCCACAGCGGGCTTCACCCGGCCATTCCGGGCCAGATTCGCCAGCGATTCCAGCGAGAACAGCAGATGGGTGTGGTGACGGTAGCGCAGCATCTCTTCGCAGACCTCGTCAAAGTCCCTGCCCTCTTCGATGAGCGCACGGATATGCTCTGCCAGCAGCACCAGTTCCGGGCCGGCAGACAGGCTGTCCAACACAAAGACCTGAGCACCCGGGTGCTCTGCCTGATACTCTTCTGCGGCCAGCTGGGCGGCGTTGCAGCTGCCCGACAGGGTGCCGGTGATGGTGATGGCATAAATTTCATCTGCGCCCTCATAAGCCTCCAGCCAGTCGCCGATGTTGGGGCAGGAGGTGCTGGTCTTGCCCTTATAGGTGCGCAGGGTAGTCGCCATTTCCACGGCGTCCAGCGTGCCGTCGTCGAGGTATTCCCTCTCGTCGGTCACGATCTTCAGAGGCACAGCAGCAAAATCAATGCCGTCCAGCGCATACAGGCTGGCAGAAGAGTCCACAACGATTCGTTTCATCTCATCTATCTCCATTCCGGCGGGTGTCCGCCGCATTTTTTACGTTCGGTGAGTCCACTATATCAGTTTTTCAAAAACCTGTCAAGCGATTTGTAAAATTCTTAATATTGTTTTCATAAACGGTTGACCCCGACTCAAAAATGCGCTATACTACCACCATGAATCAGGAAATGAAACGCCGTGTCACGGCCTGCGCCGCCGGGTTTTCCCTGCCGCGCTACCGGGAGCTGCCCTCCGTGGGGCTGTATCTCGACCAGACCGTGCAGCTCGTCAACAGCTGCTTCCGGGGCTTCCCCGGGGTGGAGCTCACCCCCTCCATGGTGAGCAACTACGTCAAGAAAGGAGTCATCTCCCACCCCGTCAAAAAGAAGTATTCCCGCGAACAGCTGGCTTCTCTCATCTATATCGTATTGTCTAAAAATGTCCTCTCGCTGGAAAACATCGACACCCTGTTCCAGATGCAGCGGGCTCACTGCACCGCCGCCGAAGCCTACGACTACTTCTGCGACGAGGTGGAGAACTGCCTGCCCTACATTTTCGGTGCCAGCAGCACCATCTGCGGCCTCGACCCGGATGCCGACGACGAAAAGCGTCTGCTGCGCGGCACCATCGTCGCCGCCGTGAACAAGATGTACCTCGACTGCTGCTTCGTCGCCATGCGGCAGGAGGAAGCGCTCTGGCCGGGGATACTCAGCGACCTCGAATAAAAAGAAAAACGTCTGTACCTCCAAACGAAGTACAGACGTTTTTGTTATGCTCTGATTTTAGGTATCCTGCAGCTCACCACGGCTTGCGGCCTTGAGGTAAGCGAAGATGAAGCCGTCGAGGTCGCCGTCCATGACAGCGTCCACGTTGCCGGTCTCATAGTTGGTGCGGTGGTCCTTGACCATCGTGTA
>UMJB01062489.1_pt1 | contig 17637 bp, 12 predicted proteins | sample 1965961 | NCBI WGS metagenome assembly UMJB01 (sample SAMEA4836139, study PRJEB28245) | human gut metagenome | biome: gut microbiome; material: fecal sample | place: Denmark | collected 2008
GGGTTATTACACTTCCGCAGAAGTGCCTTTTCCTCGCCGCAGACAGCCCGGTGCACCTTTGTGAGAGCTTTCTGTCCGGCGAATCCACATCGCCCACAGGCGATGTGAGCAGGGATTCCAAAGGGGCGCAGCACCCTTGGCACACGACTTTGGTACAAAGTCTAGTGTGTTACACCTTTCCAGAGATGTACACGTTCCTGAAATGCAAAAAGCCCCATACCCAACACCTTGACGGTGCGGACATGGGACTTGATGCTTCCTCGGCCTAGCCGGGTACTCCGTAACCAATCCTGACAGGCAGTTGCCGTGTCATTTTTCGAAAACTGTTTTACGGATACCCAGCAGTGAGACAGGCCCTTTTATGCTGCATGTTTATGGATCAGTAATTGACGGCTTTGAGGATCTGGCGGCCAATGTACTTGTGGCCGGAAACGGTGGGGTGGCCGTCGTTGGCGGTGCGGGTATAAGGGATGGGCACATAGGTCACATCATACTGGGCGGCCAGCTTGGCTGCGGCGGTGTTCAGCCGACGGAAGTGGCGGCTCCAGGAGGGCATCAGGGGCACCGGGTTATTGTAGCTCAGTATCATGATCTGGGCCTCCGGGTTCAGCTCACGCAGGTCCTTCATCACACGCTCCAGCTGGGTCACAGTGTCAGCGTAGGTGGAGGTGCAGATCTGGCCCATGCCAGTGGTCAGCAGGTACATCACGGCACGGAACTCCGAGGGGGTCAGGGTCAGCTGCTTCAGGCAGTCCATAAAGTAGTCGATGTTGTCCGGGGTCAGGTTGCGGAACATTCCGGTGACCATGCTGTTGGCCAGCTTTTCACTTTTCCAGTTGGTAGCCTCACCCAGGGCCACGATGGTGCGGATCAGGGCGTCGTTGGCACCGATCTGCAAGGTGATGAGGTCCGCTTTCTGGATATATTCCTTCAGCTCTGGCACCGAGGTATACTGCACGCCGGAATAATGGTTCATGGCCGGCATGGCACCAGTCTCGATCAGGTCTGCCAGGTCCTTGGTCATCACGGCGGGCAGGCCCAGGTTGATGGCGTGGTCACGATCCAGGCCCAGCTGGTCGGCTACATAGCCCACAAAGCACTGGCCGTCGTAGCCTTTGTAATTGCCGGACATATCGAAGCCGTTCTGGACCAGCTTGTACTGCAGACCGCTCAGGCCCACGCCGGCAGTCACGCTGTCACCGATGGCGACATAGGTGTACTCTTTTTTGGCGGTGGGCTCTGCAACAGGCACCACAGCATCGTCTTCGGTAAGAGCTTCCGGCTCCACTTCCTGCACGGCGGTTTCCGGCTCAGCAGTCTCTTCGGTGGTGGGGTTCTCTGCAAAGGCAGGAACGGCCAGCGACAGCAGCAGCGCGGCCGACAACAGCAGGCTTGCAATGCGTTTTGTTTTCATGGTCATCATTCCCTCTTTCCCCGCAACATCTCAAGGCTGCGGAACTGCTTCCATGATAAGGAAATGAAGGGGAAATGTCAATTGACAAAACGTGGAAAATCGCAGGAAAAAGTTGTCAAAATAGAAGCTTTTGAAGCTGAATGCCGGAAATAAACGCAGGAAAGCAAAAAGACCCTGCCGGACAGGCAGGGCCTTGAAAAAACGAAACGTTTACTTGCGGACGGCCTTCAGGATCTGGCGAGCGATGTACTTGTGACCGCACACCGTGGGGTGACCGTCGTTGGCAATGGAGGTATAGGGGATGGATACATAGTCTGCGCCGTACTGCTGGGCCAGGGCCTTGACGGAGCGGTTCAGCAGGCGGAAGTGTCTGCCGTAGGTGGGCAGGAAGGGCAGGGGGTTGTAGTAACCCACCAGAATGATCTGGGCGTCGGGGTTCAGGGCTCTCAGCTCCTGGAGGATCTGTTCCACGTTGGCCACGGTCTGGCCCCGGGTCTGGTCACAGATCTCCTCCATGCCGGAATCCAGCAGCTTCAGGGCGGCCTTCAGTTCTTCCGGGGTCAGGTCCAGGTTTTCCAGGCCCTTTCTCAGGGTCTGGAGGTTCTGGAGATTCATCTCTCGCATAGTGCCCGTCAGCAGGGGGATCAGCAGTTTGGTGGCCTTGCCGTTGGTGGCTTTGCCCATGGCACCCATGAGCTGGAGCACAGTGTCGTTGGAGCCGATGAGCAGGGTGATCAGGTCAGCGTCTGCCAGCTCCTGCCGCAGGGTGGGCAGGTCGTAGTAGGCGACACCGGAGGCGGTGGAGCCGGTCCTGACCAGGTCCAGGATGTTGCTGCTCATGGCAGCAGGCATCCCGTAGTTCACGGCATGGTCCCGGTCCAGGCCCAGGGCGTCGGCCACCCGGGCCACATAGCAGTCTTTGGAGTAATCATGGTAGTTTTCCTGCACATCATAGCTCTTGGCGGTGCTGGAAAAGTGGGTGTCCTTCAGGCCCACACCGGTGGTGATGCTGTCGCCCAGGGCCACATAGGTATAAGCGTGCCCGTCCTCCGCAAAGGCGGGCACAGCCAGCAGCACCAGCATGGCGGCTGCCAGCAGCAGGCTGACAATACGTTTTTTCATAATGAACCTCCTTATATGGCAAACTCAGAAAAAATTACTTTTCCAGAGCCTTCAGGATCTGGCGTGCCAGATATTTGTGGCCGCAGGCGGTGGGGTGGGCGTCGTTGGCCACCAGGGTGTAGGCGGCAGAGGCAAAAGCCACGTCGTACTGCTGGGCCAGCTTCTGCACCGAGCGGTTCAGGGTGCGGAAGTGCTTGACAAAGGGGTTGGCAGGAGCCGGCAGCAGGGGAACGGGATTGTAGTAGCCCACCAGAACGATCTGGGCGTCGGGGTTCAGGGCCTTCAGCTCCTGGAGCAGGGCCTCAAGGTTGGCCAGGGTAGAGGCCTGGCTCTGGGTGCAGATCTCTGCAATGCCGCTGTCCAGCAGCTTCAGCAGGGCTTTGCGCTGCTGAGCCGTGATGTTCAAAGAGTCCAGGTTCTCCCGGAGGGCGGCAAAGGAGGAGGCGTCCATCTGGCGGAAGTCGCCCTCCAGCATAGGCAGCAGGGCCTCAAAGACCTGGGGGCCGCCCATGGCAGAGGAAATGCCGTACATGATAGGCACCAGTACGTCGTTGGCACCGATCTCCACCGTGATCACCTGAGCGTGCTTCAGCTCCTGGCGCAGGTCAGGCAGAGAGAAATTGATGCTGGCACTCTGGCAGGAGCCTGTCCGCACCAGCTCCAGCAGGTCGCCGCTCATCAGGGCAGGCATTCCGTAGTTGGCGGTCTGGTCCCGGCTCAGGCCCAGGCCCTCGGCCACCCGGGCCACATAGCAATCCTTGGAGTAGCCCTGGTAGTTGCCGGACACATCGTAGTACCGGCCGTTCCGCTGGTAGACCGCATCCGGCAGGCCAATGCCGGCTACGATGCTGTCGCCCAGGGCAATGTAGGAATACTGGTGCTGGGCTGCTTCCGCAGTTTCCGTCTGGGTCTGCATCGGGGTGGGGTCTGCAGCGGCAGGCTGGGCAGCCCCGGCAGAGACCACCGGCAGCACCAGCAGAGCCAGGGTCAGCAGCAGGCTGACAAGGCGTTTTTTCATAATGCTCCTCCTTTTTGACCAATGGGGTTTTCTTCTATCATAAAAAGAGAACCGGGCAATGTCAAGGCATGTTTTTCAAAAAATGTCGGATAAATCAAAAACGGCCGTGCACAGGGCACGACCGTAACAGGCAGAGCTTAATAATCCCGGGGGCTGATCTCTTCCTCCAGCTTGCGGTAGTCCACCTTACCGATGGGGGTCAGCGGCAGCTCATCGAGGAACTTGTAGCCCACGGGCTGGACGTACTCCGGCAGCTCTTCTTTGCAGATCTGCTGCAGCTCCCGCACGATCTGACGCTTTTTGTGGTCAGCAGCGGGGTCCAGCACGACATACACAAAGGGCAGGCGGCCCTGCACATGGTCCTTGTCGGTGCAGCCCACCACCGAGCACTGCTGCACGGCGGGGTGGCGGCTGATGACGTTCTCGATCATGGAGGGGAACACCTTGAAGCCATCGTGACGGATGATCAGCCGCTTGATGCGGGAGTCCAGGAACACGAAGCCGTCCTCATCCATATAGCCGACGTCGCCGGTGTGTGCCCAGACGCGGCCATCCGAGTGGTGGCGCAGCAGGGCAGCCGTTTCGGCGGGCTTGCCGTAGTAGCCCTTCATGATGGCAGGGCCGGAGATGCAGAGCTCACCGCGCTCGCCGATGGGCAGTTCGGTGTCGGTACCGGGCTCAAACACCGACACAAGGGTGTTCACCAGCGGGATGCCCACACTGCCCACCTTGTTGGCAAGGCCGGAAGCAGCGGTGGCAGCAGAAGAAACCTCGGTCATGCCGTAGCCCTTGGCCAGGCCGTACTCCACGCCGTGAGCGGCCAGGAAGTCGTTCACGCTCTGCTCGGCACCCACCGTGATGGCGTCGCCGCCGGCAGCATAGTTGCGGATGAAGGACAGATCCTTGTTCTTCAGCAGCAGCGAAGAGGCCATCTGCTGGTAGTGGGCCGGCACGCCGAACATGTGCTCCGGCTTGTACTTCCAGATCAGGGCACCCAGCTTTGCAGGGTCCAGATTGGGGATGATGATCACGGTAAGGCCCAGCACCAGCGGCAGGTGCCCGCCGCAGGCGTAGCCATAGGCAATGAACGGGGGCATGATGTTCATCAGCTTCTGGCCGCGGCGGAACAGCTTTTCGTAAGCACCGAACTGCTGTGCGATGGAGTTGAAGTCCACATCGGTCAGCATGACGCCCTTGGGCGAGCCGGTGGTGCCGCCGGTGTGCACCACCACGCAGGTGTGATCCGGGTCGTAAGGCTCGGCACCGGTATCTTTGCCCTCACCGGCGGCAATGAAATCCTTCCAGCGGATCACGTTGGAAGAATAGCGGTTCTTGTCGGGGGTGGACAGCTTGTAGCCCACGGCCAGATGCAGCGGCAGGGAGTCGGCGGGGGACACCACCAGCACCCGTTCCACGTTGGTGCGCTTGGCAGCCTGCTGGCAGCGGTCGTAGACCACGTTCAGGCAGATGAGCAGGTGGGAGTCCACCTCGGTGATGTAATCGTGGATGCCCTCAGCACTATAGCGCGGGTCCACCAGATTCAGGGAGGCACCGATCATGTCGGCAGCATAGAACGCATAGATGACCTCCGGGGTCATCACGCTGACCACGGTGGCAATGTCGCCTTTTTTCATGCCGATGGCACGGAAGGCCGCCGCCGTCTTTTTGACGTTGACGATGAGGTCGGCATAAGTGATCTTGCGGCCGTAATAGGTGATGGCGGTCTCGGTCAAGTGCGTTTTGTTCTGGCGGCAGACGTACTCGAAGGCGCTGCATTCGGGCGGCGTCTGATCGAAGAACTTGGGGTCATAGTATTTGAGCCAGGGTTTTGCGACGGATGCGTAGACGGGTTCGTGTGGTGCAGTCGTCATAGGATTCAGGACCTTTCTTTTTTTCTTCTTCTTTCATTTTCCCAGAAACGGCAGAAAAAGCATGTTCTGCCGGACACTTTTTGACAGGCAAAAGGCCAAAACGGCCCACCGCTATTGTAGTGGACGGCGGTCGGAATGTCAATGAATAAACTGTGAGAAATCAAAAAAGGACGAACCATCAACGGTTCATCTGGTAAAAACTGTGTAAAGTGATTGGATCGCGACCCGAAGCAGCTCAGGCCTGCGGCAGCCACTGCGCGGCCTCGGCGGCGCTGCAAAGAACCCAGTGCCTCGGGCGCAGCTCCCGCCACTGGGGCGCTTCGGTGGAATAATCGTGCATGGCGGGGTCGTACACCAACAGCTTTTTATTGCGCTCCCGGCGGGGGTCCGGCATGGGGATGGCGGACAGCAGGCTGCGGGTGTAGGGATGGATGGCGTGGGCCACCAGCTCCTCCGCGTCGGCCAGTTCCACGATGCTGCCCTTGTGGATGACTGCGATGCAGTCCGAAATGTAGCGCATCACCGAGAGATCATGGGCGATGAACAGGTAGGTGATGCCGCGTTCCTTCTGCAGGCGGCGCAACAGGTTGAGCACCTGGGCCCGGATGGACATATCCAGGGCACTGATGGGCTCGTCGGCTACAATGAACTCCGGCTCCACGATGAGGGCCCGGGCAATGCCGATGCGCTGCCGCTGGCCGCCGGAAAATTCGTGGGGAAAGCGGGAAGCAAATTCCGGCAGCAGGCCCACGTCCAGCAGAGCCTGCCGCACTTTTTCTTCCCGCTGGGCGGCGGAGAGGTCGGGCCGCACGTTCTGCAGGCCCTCGCCCACGATGTAGCTCACCTTGGCGCGCTCGTTCAGCGAGGACTGCGGGTCCTGAAAGATCATCTGGATCTCACGGGTGATCTGCTTGTCCAGCGCACGCGGGATTTTGCCGTTGATCTTCTGGCCCTTGTACAGGATCTCACCGCCAGAGGTGGGCAGAATGCGCAGGATGGCCCGGCCGATGGTGGTCTTGCCGGAGCCGGACTCGCCCACCAGACCAAAGGTCTCGCCCTTGTAGATCTGGAAATTGGCGTTCTGTACGGCGGCAAAGGCCTTGCGGCCGGAGCCGTAGGTCACATTCAGGTCCTTCACTTCCAGAAGGACTTCTTTTTCCTCGGCCATCTTACAAGCCCTCCTTTTGCAGTTTTTTCACCGCAGCAGGCGGCTCGATGTGGGGTGCCCGGGGGTCCAGCAGCCAGGTCTTGGCCTTGTGGGTGGGCGAAACTTCAAAGTACGGCGGGCGCTTGACATAGTCGATCTTCAGTGCCTGCGGGTTGCGGGGCGCAAAGGCGTCGCCGCGGATCTCGGCAAAGAGGTTGGGCGGGGTGCCCACGATGTTGAACAGGTCCTCGCCTTTTATGCCCATCTGGGGCATGCTGGACAGCAGTGCCCAGGTATAGGGGTGGCGGGGGTCATAGTAGATCTCGTCGGCGGTGCCGATCTCTACGATGTCGCCGGCGTACATCACGGCTACCCGGTCGGCAATGTTGGCCACGACGCCCAGGTCGTGGGTGATCATGACGATGGTCAGGTGGTACTTGGCCCGCAGCTCCTTGAGCAGCTGCAAAATCTGAGCCTGAATGGTCACATCCAGCGCGGTGGTGGGCTCGTCACAGATCAGGATCTTCGGGCTGCAGGCCACCGCAATGGCGATCACCACGCGCTGACGCATGCCGCCGGAGAACTCGTGGGGGTACTGCTTAAAACGCACTTCCGGGTCAGAGATGCCTACGTCCCGCAGATACTCCAGCGTTTTGGCCCTGGCCTCGGTGCCCTTCAGGCCCTGATGCAGGTTCACGGCCTCCAAAATCTGGTCGCCGATGGTTTTCAGCGGGTTCAGGCTGGTCATGGGGTCCTGCATGATCATGGCAATTTCGCGGCCCCGGATGCGCAGCCAGTCCTTTTCGGTTTTCAGGCCGGACAGGCGCACCGGCTCTGCGCCGGGGGTAGGGCAGTAGTCGATGGTGCCGCCGGTGATGGAGCCATTGGTGTCCAACAGGCCCATGAAACTCTTGGTGAACACGCTCTTGCCGGAGCCGGACTCGCCCACGACGGCCAGCACTTCGCCCCGGTACAGGTCCAGGTCGATGCCGCGGATGGCGTGCAGCACCCGGCCGCGCAGGTTGAACCGGATATCCAGCCCCCGCACCGAGAGGATGCAGTCATTTTCGTTCATCATGCATTCCTCCTTACTGCAGGTGGTTCTTCGGGTCGGCGGCGTCCGAGAACGCATTGCCGATCAGATAGAACGCAATGGTGACAAAGCTCAGAATCAGGGTGGGGTAGAGCAGCTGGTAGCGCAGACCGGCCTGCATCATCACCTTGCGGCCGTCGTTGACCAGATTGCCCAGCGAGGGCGTCTCCACCGAGAGGCCCAGGCCGATGTAGGTGATGAACACCTCGTTGCCGATGGCTTCCGGAATGGTGAGGGCCATGCGCAGCATGATCACCGACACCAGATACGGCAGCAGGTTGCGCAGCACGATGCGCACCGTGGGGGTGCCGATGCAGCGGGAGGCAACGTTGTAGTCACGGTCACGGATGATGAGGATCTGGTTGCGGATGAACCGCGCCATCTCGATCCAGCCCTTGATGGACATGCCCAGGATCATGGTCCAGATGCTGGGGGAGGCCACATAGGAGATGAGGATCAGCACAATGGCGGTGGGAATGTTGTCAAAGATGTTGTACAGCTCCGTGAACAGAAAATCCAGCCCGCGCACATAGCCCCACAGCACACCGGCAGTGATGCCCACCACGGCTTCGATGAGAGCCACGAAAAAGGCAATAGTCAGGCTGGTGCGGGCACCGGCCCAGATGCGGGCCCACAGGTCCTGCCCGATGGAGTTGGAACCCCAGATAAAGCCGTCCTGCCCGGGAGCGATGTTGCGGTATTGGATGCCGGTGACGGGGTCCACGGCGCAGAGGTTGGGGTCTGCCTGCCCCGGCAGATAAGGCTGGAGAAAAGCAAAGGCCACCACGGCCACCAGCGCGATGAGCAGGGTCACGGCTGCCTTGTTCTTGAAGAAAGCACGGAAGGTGCTGCCCCAGTAGCTGTAGTTGGAGCTGGCCGTGGCCTCGGCCTGCTCGGCGTGGAACCCGGCGGGGGTAAACAGTTCGTCCTCCGGCAGGTCTGCCCAGGCAGCAGGGCCTTCCTTCTGCAGGGTGTTGAGCTGGTTTTCCAGCTTTTTGGATTTTTCCCGTTTCAGGAACGAAAGCATCAGCGGCCACCTTCTTTCTTGCCAAAGTTGATGCGGGGATCAATGAGCACCATGAGCACATCGCCCAGGATCAGGCCCACGATGCCCACGCAGGCGTACAGCAGCACGATGCCCTGCACCATGGTGTTGTCGTGGCGCTGCACGCAGGTCACCAGCAGTCCGCCCATACCGGGGATGCTGTACAGGCTCTCAATGTAAATGGAGCCCACCACCGTGTTGAGGAACGCCGAGGGAATGTACTGCACCAGCGGCACCATGGCGTTGCGGAACACATGATGCAGCGCGATATTGCTTTCGCTCACACCCTTGGCACGGGCCAGCTTGACGTAGTCCTTGTTGCTCTCGTCCACCATATAGCGGCGCAGCCACATGGCGTAGAAGGCCAGGTTTGCCAGGCTCATGCTGCACACCGGCAGCACCCAGTAGCGCCAGTTGGCGGCGTCGAACAGCAGGCCCACCCCCAGAACGGAGGTGCCGTACATCTGGATGTACAAAAAGTACACGGCAGCCGGCACGGCCTGGATGAGCACGATGAGGGCTGTGCCCAGTTTGTCGGGCCAGCGGTTCTTGCACCGGCCCATGACAAGCCCCAGCGGGATGCCCAGCACAAGGCTCAGCAGCATAGCCAGCACGCCCATCTGGATGGAGATGGGCAGCTTTTGGGCCAGGATCTCGGTCACCGGCACGTTGACCTTGTAGATGTGGCTCACGCCCAGGTCACCGTGCAGGGCGTCTTTCCAGAACCGGCCGATCTGCACCGGCAGCGGGTCCAGCAGGCCCATGGACTGCAGACCCGCCTGGATCTGGGCCGCGGTCATTTTTTCGTAGTTTGCAAAATAGCCTTCCACCGGCATGAGCCGCAGCAGGCAGAACACCAGCGTTACAATGATGAACAAGGTCAGCAGAGAACGCCCGATGCGCTTTGCGAGATATTGCACCATAGTGTGCACCTCTCTTTTTCTTTTGAAATACAGATAAGAATAGAATACCGCAATTTCTTAAGTTTGAAAAGTGATTTGAAGATTTTTTGAGCAAAAGCTGTTGAAAAGGCGGTGGGAACTCCCTCAGTCACGGCTGCGAAGCAGACCTGAGGGAGTTTCCTTCCCGTGAAAAAGCAACTCGGAAAAATCCGCAGATTTTTCCGAGTTGCAAAGAAAAACATATTTCCGCTGAAAATATCCAGAGCGAAGCGGAGGATATTCAGAATGATTTACCGGGCGTCCCGGTTCTGGTCGTACTCGTCCATGGAGACGTAGTGGTCCAGGATGTGCACGCCCTTCAGGCGGTTGGACGAAAGGCCGGTGGGGGCGTACTGACCCTCCCACAGGTTCAGGCGGGTGGCAATGTACGGCGGCACGGGCAGGCCCAGCGGCACCACCAGGGCATTCTGGATCAGATAGGCCTCGGCATTGGCAAAGGCTTCATACCGGGCATCCAGATCCTCGGTGATGGCCTTGGCCTTTTCCACCATGTCCATGTAGGTCATGACGTACTCGGCCGTCTCACCGGTGATGATGCCGTCCTCCACGCCGGTGCGCAGGAACGCATAGCAGGTGCCGCGGTCGCCGGCTTCCTGATAGAAGGGGTACACCTCGGTCTCGGGGTCGGAGTAGTCGGCACCCCAGTAGTAGGACATGAGCTCATAGGCACCCACACGGCGCACGGCGTTCAGGAAGTTGTCGGAGGGGCCCTGGGTGATGATGATGTTGATAAAGTCGAAGCCGTCGTTCAGAACGCCCTCCACCTGCTGCTTGAACACCTGACACTGCTTGTCCCAGTCCACCACGGCGGGGTTGTAGGGGTACTGCACCTTGATGGGGAAGGTGGCCCCGGCAGCAGTCAGCTCTTCCACAGCGGCGTCGCGGTATTCCTTTGCCTTTGCCTCGTCAAAGAAGTCGGACAGATTGGCCAGATCGCCGCATTCGGTGTAGTCCACGCCCTGGCTGTTGGCGCAGAAGGACGGCGGGGTGATGGTGTGCAGCTTGTAGTTGTCGTAGCCTTCCGGAGCGGTGACGGCCAGCGTGACCGACGGGTTGATGGCGTACAGGAAGGCTTTGCGGAAGTTGGTGCTGTTGACGGCCTTGGCCCAGTTGTCCGGCTCATACTGGGCGTCCACGCCGGTGACGTTCCAGTTGGAGAACTCGTGGGCGTAGGGCAGGAAGTTGAAGATGTAGAAGTAGCTCTTGCCGGTCTCCGGGCGCTCCATGGACACCATATCCTTGGTGGTGTCGTCGGACAGCCAGCTGTCGAGGATGTCGGAGCTGATGGTGGCCTGGTCGATCTCGCCGCGCCGGACCATTTCCGGGCCGCTGATAAGCTCTTCCTGGTTGTAGATGTAGCGGATGGTGTCGATGTAGACGTTGTCCTTGTCGTAGTTTTCGGGGTTTTTCTTCATCACCCAGCTTTCCAGCGGCACATACTCCGCCAGATAGAACGCGCCGCAGCTGCAGGCGGTCTCGGCGCTGGTGCAGAACTGGTCGCCCAGCTCTTCCAGCAGGGGGCCGTAGGCCGGCTCGTAGGGAGCGTAGCTCAGCAGGCTGACAAAACCGGGAAAGTCGAAGCACAGCGTATAGGTCAGGGTGTGCTCGTCCACGGCCTTGACGCCCACGGTATCAAAATCCACGGGAGCATAGCTCGTGGTGGTGCCATCGGCGGCTGCGGCGGTCACCGAGCCGTCGGCTTCCAGCGTATAGGTGGTGCCGTCCTCGGCCATGGTGCCGTTCTCGGCGCTGGCTTTGTAGAACAGATAGTTGTAGTAATCCTCGGCACCGGCCACATAGGGGGTGACCAGGCTGGCCGTGGAGGATGCATAGGCCGGGGTGAGCACATACTGCAGCGCATCCACGAAGTCCTGTGCGGTGACCGGGCCCAGCACCTCACCGTTGCAGTCCACCCAGTTCTCGTCCCGCAGGTGGAAGGTCCAGGTCAGGGTATCCGCATCCCACTCCCAGGTGGTGGCCAGACCCTCGCGGATCTTGCCGCGGTTGTCGTACTCCACCAGCGTGTCCACGCACTGGGTGCCGTGGTACAGGTCCGGGTCTGCGGAGCAGATCAGATAGTTCAGGGTGGCGGGCTGACGGGAGTACAGCAGGGTGTAGGTGCTGCTGCCGGAGCCGCCGGTGGAGCTGCCGGAAGCGGACGAGCCGCCGCAGCTGCTCAGCAGGCCGGCTGCCGCTGTGGAAACAACAGCGGCACCGCCGACTTTCAGGAACTGGCGGCGGGGAATGGTATGACGCATAAAAAATCCCTCTTTCTTTCAGATTCGGGTCTGGATCGGATGAAATTGCCCCGCAGGCACAAACCGAAAAAAGAGGCAACGGAATCCATCCGTTACCTCTTTGTAACAGCGTACAGCTACCAACGGGTAACCAACGCAAGTATAACATTGAATCCGTGCGGCGTCAATCGGTTTTGGGCACAGCGGCGGCAGTTTCTGCACCGGCAGCAGCGGCAGCCTCATCGGTGAGCATGGCAGCCACGGACTGCGGTGCGGCGGGAGCAGCGGCCTCCACGGCAGGTTCTGCAGCCGGGGCAGCTGCCTGCTCTGCCGCCTTGGCGGCTTCCTCAGCGGCCTTTTTGGCTTCCCGCTCTTCCTTGAGCTTCTGTGCGCGGGCACGGGCTTCTTCCTGCCGCTGTTTGGTGCGCTCCTTGATGCGGCACACCGAGCACAGGCCCTCGGCGCTGTCCGGAGCAATGGGCTTGCCGCAGTTCTTGCACAGGGTCTTGGTGCACTTGTGCAGGCTCACCGGGCCAAGGGTGGTGAGCTGGCGCAGCTTCATGCCGTCCAGCCCCTTGTTGGAGCAGGCCGCCACGCACACGCCGCACTCACTGCACTTCCACGGGGTGACCACCATGCGGGTCTGGCCGTCCGGCAGGTCCTCCTGCTTCAGGGCACCTGCACGGCAGGCTTTTTCGCACTTGCCGCAGGCAAAGCACTTGTCGGTGAAGCTGGGCAGATAGCAGCCGTAGTGCAGGGGATTGTCCGGCATGGCGGCCTTGAGCTGCCTGGTGCGCTGGTGCAGCAGCAGGCGGAAGTCTGCACCGCCGTCCTCGTCGGCGCGCAGGCCAGGCAGCATGCGCAGCAGCTGTTTGGTGCCGCTCTTGGAGCCGTGGCCCACCTGCTCGAACATCTCGCGGCGGGTGAGCTCCTTGACGTGGTAGGGGGCTTCGTCCGGCTCATAGGCCAGCGTGAAGCGGGCCTCGAACATCGTTTCCCCGAAGAACTCCACCAGGCGGGTCAGCTCGGCCCGCAGCTGGTCGGCGCAGGTGTCGTTCTCGCACTCGCCGCAGGGGGTCAGGTCCAGCACGATCTTTTTGTTCAGGGCCAGATAGGCCAGCGCCTCCCAGGAAAGGGACGCGATGCAGGCGCGCACCATGGAGTTTTTGCGGGCCGACTTCTCACAGCCGATCCAGATGGTATCGTTGTCGGTGTCGGCGGCAGAGGTGTCGCGCTCCACCTGCTCCGGCGAGGGGGAGATGCAGCGGCTGCGGCATACGGAGACGCACAGACCGCAGTCGGTGCAGGGGTCCCAGTCCTTGACGAGGTTGGGACGGGTAAAGATCTGATCGCCGTAGGGGCAGATATCCTTGCAGGCCGTGCAGGATTTGCGGTGCGGGTGCAGGTTCCAGCACTGGCGGCGGTTGATCTCCGGATGGGTGGTCTTCATCAGCGCATCCATCGCAGCTCTTGTAAAAAAGCCCATACGATCACTCCTTTTCTACGATCGACGTGACAGCTGCATGGTCCAGCAGAAAGCGCTGGACCTTCTGGTTGGTAAGGGCGGCGGCCACAGCATCACGGGCCAGAACCCGGCGGATCTCCTCCTCCGGGTTGCCGTGCAGCCGGGCCAGACGGGCGTATTCGGCGTCCACTTCCTCATTGCTCACAGTGATGTTCTCGGCCTGTGCAATGGCCGGCACGGCCAGCATCGCGCGCATGCGGCGTGCGGCGTCCTGGCGATAGCCGGCCCGCAGCTGTTCCGGCGTGGTGTTGTTGGCCTGGCAGTACAGCTCCAGCGAGAAGCGGCTCCGGGAAAGCTTATCCTTCAGCTGCTGCAGCGCGTGGTCGGCGTTCTGGTCCAGCACGGCAGCAGGCAGCTCCACGGTCAGGTTGGCCCCGGCCAGGTCCAGCAGGGCAGCCTCAGCCAGACGGTCAGCGTTGGCCTCGTGAGAAGCCGCTTTCTTGGTACGGATGCTCTCCCGCAGGGCGTCCAGCGTGGCAAAGCCCAGCCGCTGGGCCAGGGCATCGTCCACGGTGGGTTCCTGCTTCTGCTCCACCGTGTGCAGGCAGATCTCGAACTGCGCCGTTTTGCCGGAGAGCTCCGGCACGCGGAACTCGTCCGGGTAGGTGAAATCAAAGCGGAAGGTCTCTCCGGCGCAGTGACCGTACACGGCCTGCTCGGCGGCAGGCATGAGCTGGGCGGTGCCCAGTGTCACGGTCACCTGTTCCATGCGGCTGTCCGGGATGGGCGCGCCGTCCAGAAAGCCCTCAAAATCCAGCGTGACCCGCATCCCCCGGGCAGCGGGGGCGCTGGTGGCGCAGAAAGGCGCATGACGGCGGGCAAGGCTTTTCAGTTCAGAAGCAACGGCGGCTTCGGTCACCGGGCGCACCCGGCGGGTGACCGGCAGGCCCTTGTACTGCCCCAGCGTGACCGGCGGCAGAGCATTTGCGGTTTGTTCCATGGCAGGGAACCTCCATTCCAGTAAGCGCTTACAGCCCGCGGGCAGCAAGCCAGTTTTCGGCGACCTGAGAGAACATCTCAGGGTATTTGGCATCTTCTTTGGTAAAGGCACTGAGGTAATACTCCACCTCGGCGCGGGTGGGGGCTACAGTGCGCCGCCAGATGGTAAAGGTGGTGCCGTTGCCCATGTCAAAGGTCTCTTCCAGTGCGAAGTATTCGTCGCGCACGGCCAGGAACATCTCGTTCAGCTTGTGGGACATCTCGTTCTCAGGGTCATTTACATGAGTCAGCGGGAAAGGATCGGCGGTAAGAACGTATTTTGCCTCAAAGAACTGCATGGGGAAGTAGTGGGTGCCAGGCACCGAGAAGCCAAAGGCCAGCTTGTTGTTGATGGGGGTTGCGGGCAGCTGGCAGTTCTTGAAGTGGTCCGGGCAGTACAGCGTGTCGTGGGGGATCATATAGGCAATCTCGCCATCGGCACAGTGGGTGTCGATCCAGCTGGCAATGGCCTTGATCTGCGGCAGATCCTTGCGGTCATAGACCAGGTCATCAATGGCGGCAAAATCGTGGGCGCTCTCCTGCGGAGAGGCCGAGAGAAGAGTGCGGCCGATGAGAAAATCCGGCAGAGCCACGGTGGTCAGGGGGGAGCAGCGCACCGAGGTGGCAAAGGCGATGGTGAACAGCCAGAAGCCGATCTTCAGGTTCCGGCGGCGGTTCATGCCCTCTGCCAGGGCTGCGGCGCCGATCAGGAACAGGAGGAACCAGCCGGGTAAAAACAGCAGCATATGTTGGGAACCGGTGGTCTGCACCCGGGTGAACAGCACCATGCTCAGCAGGATCTCCAGCCCGGCAAGGCAGGGCAGGGCGGGCATCTTTCTGCGCTTGAAGCAGAACCACAGGCCCATGCCCATAAGCACCAGGTTCATCAGGCCCATGCGGGCGCATTGCAGGTAGGTTTCAGTGACCATGCCGCCGCCGTTGTAGTAGGAATAGTGGTCGGCGTAGTCGTAGCCCAGAATGTGGCTCACCAGGGGCCACAGCAGGATGACCATGGCCACCATGGACATCAGGCCGAACAGGATCAGGTTGCGCACCTGCAGCAGGGCCTCCTGCCTGCGGCCCACTTTGGCAATGCGGGCGCTGCTCACCAGCACCAGCACGGCGTAGGCAAAGTAGTAGCCCACCACGAAGTACAGATACCACCGGCGGGACAGGATGATGGCCGCCGTGGCCAGGAACAGCAGCCCGAACCGGGGCAGGTCCAGCTTTTCAAACCGGAAATCCAGCGTGAGCAGCAGGATGCTGAAGGCGAAGATCAGGCCGAACCAGTCCGGCTGGCTCAGCACGGCGCTCATGCGCAGCCACGGGTAGGTAAAGGTCCAGGACAAACCGATGAGAAAATACCAGAAGCGGTTTTTCACCTGCAGCATCTGGCCCACTTTGACCACCAGACCGGCCAGCAAAAGCAGCAGCATGGGCACGATGCTGAACACCTGACAGATCGCAAAGCTGTCGCCGGTGCGGTCGGTCAGGCAGAACGGGAACTCGATGAACAGGGTGTTGAAGTTGGTATAGTCCTCAGCCAGAGAGTCCAGAATGAAATGGAAGCCGACCGCCGGGCTCTGAAGAAAGGCGGCCTCGGCGTTGTACTGCTTGTTGATGTAGTTAACGTAGTCCCAGATGTACACGAAGCTGCGGCGGGTCTCGGCCCAGTAGAAGTAGAGCAGCGCCGCGGCCCAGAGGCCGATGATCACAGCCCAGTGGAACAGGTCGAACTTCACGTCCGCCAGCCGCAACACCACCAGCACCAGCCCGAACAGGGCCAGGTTGCACCACAGGCTCACCAGCGGGAAAAATACGGCACTGCCGGGGGCGGCAAGGCCCAGCACCACCAGCGCCAGTGCGGACACGGCATAGGCCAGCAGGGCCCTGCCTACCCACGAGATGCGCAGCTTGGAAAGAGTTGCTGACATGAGAAAAAATCCTCCTTATAAAAATGCGCGATGCATACAGCATAAATTCACAGCTTACAGTATAGCAAACCACAGGGGGCACTGTCCAGCCATAGCAGAGGCAAAACCAAAAATGCCCCGCTGCTTTCAAAGCACGCGGGACATTTTGACACAAATATTACTTGCTGGAATTCTTGGCGCGGGCGGTACGGCGCTTCTGGGCCATGGCCTTGTTGGCGCTGATGCGGGCGGCGTCCGGGTTGGGGGCCTCCGGGGTCAGGCGCAGCAGGAAGCTGCCCATGGCGGGCAGGTCCACGGTGAGGGTGTAATCCCGGCCGTACACGCCGCCGTCGGTGGTGTGGAAGTGCAGTTTGCGGCGGCCCTTGTGGGCACCGCCCCACTCGGCAGCCTCGGTGTCCAGCACCAGCTCCGCAGAGCAGGGGAACTTGAGGTACAGCGGGAACTTTTTGTGGGCGTGGTCCTGGGTGTTCATGATGCACAGCAGGTTCTGGCCCCGGCCCTTGCGCAGCCAGGCGTAGACGCCCTCGGTGCAGCTCTCGCTGGCCACCCACTCAAAGCAGTCGGGGTTGTATTCGCCGTCAAACAGGGCGGGCTCGGTGGCGTATACCAGGCTCAGGCGGGCGAAATACTTCTGGAAAGCGTCATGGAATGGATACTTGAGCAGGTCCCAGTCCAGCTCCCGTTTTTCGTCCCACTCGCGGAAGTGCCCCAGCTCGTTGCCCATGAAGTTGAGCTTTTTGCCCGGATGCATGTACATATAGAAATAGAGGGTGCGCAGCTGGGCGCACTTTTCGGCGTAGGTGCCCCACAGCTTGTCGATGATGGTCTTTTTGCCGTGCACCACCTCGTCGTGGCTCAGGGCCAGCAGATACAGTTCGTTGTAGAAGTAATGCATGCTGAACAGCAGCTTACCGTAGGCGTTCGGCCGCTCCCCGAAGGGGGTAGCGAAATAGTCCAGCGTGTCGTGCATCCAGCCCATGTCCCACTTGTAGTCAAAGCCCACACCGTCGTAGCGGGTGGGGGCGGTGACCTTGAGGAAATTGGTGGAGTCCTCGGCCATGTAGATGCCGGTGGGCCAGCGCTTGTTCAGCCCGTGGTTCAGGCTGCGCAGGAAGTTCACGGCACCCTGGTTCACGCCGCGGTTGGGGTCGCCCTGCCAGTACAGCGCGCGGGAGATGGCGTCCATGCGGATGCCGTCGCAGTGGTACACATCCATCCACAGCCCGGCGGCGCTGCTCAGGAAGCTGCATACCTCCCGGCGGTAGTAGTTGAAGTTGCAGGTGCCCCACTC
>UMJB01045678.1_pt1 | contig 17513 bp, 13 predicted proteins | sample 1965961 | NCBI WGS metagenome assembly UMJB01 (sample SAMEA4836139, study PRJEB28245) | human gut metagenome | biome: gut microbiome; material: fecal sample | place: Denmark | collected 2008
TGCACCAACCAACATGATTTCTGGCTTGAACTCATTGATAACTGAAGCAAGTGCGTGTGCATATGGCTCAGTTCTGTAATTCTTCAACTCTGGATCGTCTACTACGATTACCTTATCTGCACCGTAAGCAGCAAGCTCATCTACAAGTCCTGAAACATCAGAACCAACCAATACTGCTGTTACTTCTGTGCCTAACTTCTCTGCAAGTCTCTTTCCTTCGCCAACAAGCTCGAAAGAGATTCCGCTTAATACATTATCTACCTGCTGTGCAAAGACGAATACGCCCTTGTACTTTGCTAATTCTTCTGCATTCATTGCTCCCATTTTATTCACCACTTTTCCTTTTTAATTAAATTACGTGCTTATCCTTCAGTTTACCAACAATATAGCTTACTGGATCTGCGTCTTCTGGAGCCATCTCTCCCTGACCCTTCTTAACCTTGTCAGAAGCTCTGGCAATCTTTGTTGGAGAACCATTCAAACCGATGTTTGAATCATCAACATCTACAAGATCTGCTCTACCAAGAGTTGTGATCTCTGCATTGACTGCATCGAAGATTCCACCTGGTGTCATATATCTTGGATCATTTAATTCAGAAAGTGCTGTGATAAGACATGGCATCTGAGCCTTTACCATATGGTAACCGTCATCATACTGACGCTTAACGATTACGCTGTCTCCATCTACCTTGATCTCCTGTGCATAAGAGATAACTGGAAGTCCAAGGTGCTCAGCGATCTGAGGACCAACCTGAGCTGTATCACCATCGATAGCCTGACGGCCTGTGATGATCAGATCATAGTCAAGCTTTCTGATCGCACCAGCGATTGTTGTAGATGTTGCCCAAGTATCAGCACCACCAAGTACACGGTCTGTTACAAGAACACCCTTGTCAGCGCCCATAGCGATTGCTTCCTGAAGAACATCTGCAGCCTTTGGAAGTCCCATTGTAAGAACTGTAACCTCAGCGCCATACTGATCCTTCAGTCTAAGAGCTGCCTCAAGACCAGCCTTATCATCTGGGTTCATAATTGTGAGCATTGCTCCTCTATTCAATGTACCATCTGGGTTGAACTGTACGCCACCCTTTGTATCAGGTACCTGCTTAATACATACGATAATTTTCACGATAAGTACCTCCTTACTTTAACAAGTTTGCTGAGATAACCATACGCTGTACTTCTGAAGTACCTTCGTAGATCTCTGTGATCTTAGCATCTCTCATCATACGCTCAACGTCATACTCCTTGATGTAACCATAACCACCATGAAGCTGTACACACTTTGTTGTTACTTCCATAGCAACCTCAGCAGCATATAGCTTAGCCATAGCAGCCTCTACAGAGTAAGAAACCTTAGCGCCACTCTGATACTCATCTTTCTTTCTTGCAGCCTTGTATACAAGAAGCTTAGCAGCCTCGATCTTTGTAGCAAGATCAGCAAGTACAAACTGTGTATTCTGGAACTGGGCAATTGATCTACCAAACTGCTTTCTTTCCTTTACATAGTTTACAGTTGTCTCAAGAGCGCCCTCAGCGATACCAAGTGCCTGAGCAGCGATACCGATACGACCACCATCGAGTGTGTGCATAGCGATATTGAAGCCCTTGCCCTTCTGTCCAAGAAGTGCATCCTTAGGGATACGGCAGTCTGTGAAGATCAACTCATATGTAGAAGAACCACAGATACCCATCTTGTTTTCCTTTGTACCAAATGTAAATCCAGGTGTTCCCTTCTCTACGATAAATGCAGAAATCTCTTTCATCTTTCTGCCACGCTTCTCGATGATACCTGTAACAGCGATAACGATATATACGTCAGCTTCCTTACCATTTGTAATGAAGCACTTAGAACCATTCAGTACCCACTCGTCACCATCAAGAACTGCCTTTGTCTGCTGTCCCTGTGCATCTGTACCGGCACCTGGCTCTGTCAGGCCGAACGCACCGAGCTTCTTACCAGATGCAAGATCCGGAACATACTTTGCCTTCTGCTCTGGTGTACCAAATGTTACGATCGGGTCTACACACAGAGATGTATGTGCAGATACGATTACACCTGTTGTACCACAAACCTTAGAAAGCTCTTCTACACACATAACATATGTGAGAATATCACAGCCCTGTCCGCCTAATTCCTTAGAAACAGGAATTCCTAAGAAACCATACTTTGCCATCTTGTCTACAGTCTCTCTTGGAAATCTGTGCTGCTCATCAATTTCCTGCGCAAGAGGCTTTACTTCGTTCTGCGCAAAATCCTTGAACAGAGTCTGCGCCATTTCATACTTCTTGTCTAAAGTGAAATCCATTCTTTCTATCCTCCATAATAGATTGATTATTACATCCGCACATGGCTGAAAAGCCACGTGCGGGGATTGTACGCTTATTACTGAGCGTCAACAGGTGTCTTTGTGCGATCTGCGTTGTATACATAGAAGCCCTTGCCTGTCTTACAGCCGAGGTTTCCACCACGTACCATCTTACGAAGCAATGGACATGCACGATACTTGCTGTCGCCTGTTTCCTTGTACAGAACATCCATGATTGCAAGGCAGATATCCAGGCCCACGAAATCACCTAACTCAAGTGGTCCCATTGGGTGGTTTGCACCAAGCTTCATAGCTGCATCGATACCAGCGATATCAGAAACACCTTCCATCTTGATGAATGCTGCTTCGTTGATCATTGGGATAAGGATACGGTTTACAACGAAACCGGCAGCCTCATTTACCTGAACAGGTGTCTTGCCGATCTCTTCAGAGATCTTGATGATCTTATCAACTGTCTCCTGTGGAGTATTTACACCAGCGATAACCTCAACAAGTTTCATTCTGTCAGCAGGATTGAAGAAATGCATACCGATCATAGGACGTGTAAGACCATTTCCAATCTCTGTGATAGAAAGTGAAGATGTATTAGAAGCGAAGATACACTCTGGCTTTGCAATCTTGTCAAGCTCAGCAAATGTTGTCTTCTTAACTCCCATATCCTCAAATGCAGCTTCTACGATCAGATCGCAGTCTGCACAGAGATTTTCCTTCAGACCAGGTGTGATGCTTGCAAGAATCGCATCTACCTTCTCCTGTGTCATCTTTCCTTTTTCTACAAGTCTAGCGTAGCCTTTCGCGATCTTATCCTTTCCGCCTTCAGCCCACTCCTGCTTGATGTCGCAAAGTGCAACTTCGTAGCCATCAACCATAGCAAATGCCTTTGCAATGCCCTGTCCCATGGTACCAGCACCAATAATGCCAACCTTCATGTTTATTTCCTCCTTAAAATTTTAATTACTTTTATTATTTGTTCTGGAATGGAACAACCTTTAACTTCTTCTCCTTGTCTTTCTCAAGGAAGTTGCCCATGCCAGCCTTCTGGTCTTCTGTCTCGAAGCAGTCACCGAAGAGCTTCTCTTCGATTACAATTGCTGTATCCATATCTACCTGAAGACCATCATTGATTGCCTTCTTGCAGTTTCTGACAGCGATCGGAGCATTTGCTGCGATGCCTGCTGCCATCTTCTTCGCTGCCGGAAGAAGCTCTTCCAATGGATATACAGCGTTTACAAGACCGATTCTGTATGCCTCATCAGCCTTAATATTTCTTGCTGTGTAGATCATCTGCTTTGCCATACCAGCACCTACCAGACGAGCGAGTCTCTGTGTTCCACCAAATCCAGGTGTGATACCAAGACCTGCCTCCGGCTGACCGAATACCGCATTCTCAGAACAGATACGGATGTCACAGCTCATAGAAATCTCACAACCACCGCCAAGTGCAAATCCGTTGATTGCAGCGATTACCGGGATTGGGAATGTCTCGATCTTACGGAATACATCATTTCCCTTCTTACCGAATGCTTCGCCCTCAGCCTTTGTAAGTGTAGACATCTCTCCGATATCAGCACCTGCAACAAATGACTTCTCGCCGGCGCCTGTAAGAACTACGGCTCTTGTTGTATCCAGATCGATTGCATCGAATGTAGCCTCAAGCTCATCCAACACCTGACTATTCAACGCATTCAAAGCCTTTGGTCTGTTGATCGTTACAACGCCTACAAAGCCTTCCTGCTCATAAGTAATAAATTCCATCTTAATCTCCTTAAACTCTATCCAAGTATGTTACGCGGCTCAATTAGTCCTCAATCTTAACGATTGTAGAGCAGCCCATACCACCACCGATACACAGTGTAGCAAGACCTGTCTTAGCGCCTCTTGCCTGCATCTCATGAAGCAATGTAACAAGGATACGGCATCCGGAAGCTCCAACCGGATGACCAAGTGCGATTGCACCACCGTTTGGATTAAGCTGCTTCTCTGTATCAATACCAAGATCCTTACCAACTGCGACTGACTGTGCAGCGAATGCCTCATTTGCCTCGATGATATCGAAATCTTCGATCTTCATGCCTGTCTTAGCCATAACCTTCTTTGTTGCAGCAACAGGTCCGATACCCATGATTGAAGGATCAACACCTGCAAGTGCACCTGCAACGAATGTAGCCATAGGCTTAACACCAAGCTCCTTAGCCTTCTCCTCAGACATAACAACGATTGCTGCTGCACCATCGTTGATACCAGAAGCGTTACCAGCTGTAACGAATCCGCCTGGGTTGATTGTACGAAGCTTAGCCAGAGTCTCAACAGTTGTTCCAGGACGAGGACCCTCATCCTTCTTGAACTCGATCGTCTCTTTCTTCTTCTTAACCATAACTGGAACGATCTCTGCGTCAAATGCACCAGACTCCTGAGCTGCTGCTGCCTTCTGCTGGCTGTTTGCTGCAAATGCATCAAGCTCTTCACGAGTCAGACCCCACTGCTCACAGATGTTATCAGCTGTCTTGATCATGTGGTAATCATTGAATGCATCCCAAAGAGCATCGTTTACCATTGTATCAACGAGCTTGCCATTGTTCATTCTGTAACCAAAACGAGCGTTCATAGCTGCGTAAGGAGCCATAGACATGTTCTCCATACCACCTGCTACAACGATGTCAGCATCGCCAGCCTGAATCATCTGAGCTGCCATGTTAACACAGTTCAGACCAGAACCACAAACTACGTTTACAGTAACAGCAGGTGTCTCGATAGGAAGTCCAGCCTTCAGAGATGCCTGACGAGCTACGTTCTGTCCAAGACCTGCCTGGATTACGCAACCCATATATACATGATCGACCTGATCTGCAGGAACGCCTGCTCTGTTCAGAGCCTCCTTGATTACGATAGAACCTAACACTGGTGCTGGTGTTGTTGAAAGTGCACCACCCATAGTACCGATTGCTGTACGACATGCGCCAGCTAAAACTACTTTCTTTGCCATGTTGAAAATTTCCTCCATTTCGTTTTATTGTTTCTATCTGTGCCGATCATGCATATGTCGACACGCCTAGATAGATAATATCATAATTTCCATGGTTTCGCAATAAAAGAAACCTTTACTTTTGTTTCTTTTTATGTACATTGCGTATACTTTTTTTGTTTTTTGTATTCATTTGCTGCTTCTGGTTTTGCCCCTGCTTCTGTGCAGAATTTTTATGTTGCACATTCGAACGATTTCCAGATTGTTTATTCGATGCGCCATATTGAGATTTTTTCTCATTTGCAGCATTCTTCATCTTCCGCGGTTTGATCAGACAGTTCTTATCGAACCCGATCAGATCCGTCCGTCCTGCTTTCACAAGTGCCTCATGCACCAGATCGTAATTATCCGGATTCCGGTACTGGATCAGTGCACGCTGCATCGCCTTTTCATGTGGAGAATTTGGCACATATACCTTCTCCATCGTCCGCGGATCCACGCCAGTGTAATACATGCAGGTTGATATCGTCGAAGGTGTCGGATAGAAATCCTGCACCTGTTCTGGCATATAACCCAGATCCCGCAGATATTCCGCCAGTTCCACCGCTTCTTTCAGAGTGGAACCCGGATGCGATGACATAAGATACGGTATCATATACTGCTTCAATCCAAGTTCCTCATTGATCCGTTTGTATTTCTTGCAAAATGCCTGAAAGACTGCATTTTCCGGCTTACCAAGCTTCATCAGTACCTTGTCAGAGATATGTTCCGGCGCCACCTTCAGCTGCCCGCTGACATGGTATTTGCAAAGTTCCCGAAAGAATGTATCATCCTTGTCCGCCATCAGATAATCAAACCGGATACCCGAACGGATAAATACCTTCTTCACCTTCGGCAGACTTCGGAGCTCCCGCAGTAATTTCAGATAATCGGAATGATCCACAATCAGATTCGGACATGGCTTTGGGAACAGACACTGACGGTTCGCACAGACGCCATATTTCTCCTGTTTCTTGCAGGCGCGCTGCCGGAAATTCGCCGTCGGGCCGCCCACATCATGGATATAGCCCTTAAACTCCGGATCTTTCGTCATTTCCTTTGCCTCTTCTATAATGGATGCATGACTGCGTGTCTGCAATGTCCGGCCCTGATGAAATGTAAGCGCACAGAAGCTGCACCCGCCAAAGCACCCCCGGTTGCTGACCAGCGAGAATTTGATCTCCGATATCGCAGGGATTCCACCCTGTGCCTCATAAATCGGATGATAGGTCTTCGTATATGGAAGCGCATACACCTCGTCCATCTCCTGCTCCATCAGTGGTTCCGCCGGTGGATTCTGGATCACATATTGATAATCCTTATATTTTTCTACCAGAATCTTCGCGGTGATATGATCTGTGTTATCATATTGGATTTTAAAGCTTCGCGCGTAATTTAATTTGTCTTCCTGCAACGCGTCATACGACGGAAGCTCAATATAGTCTTCATACAGATGTTCCAGATTTCTTGCTTTGTAGACCGTTCCATGAATAAAACTTAAGTCTTTGATGTCGATGCCGCTTTGCAGCGCATCCGCGATCTCCACAATGGCATGCTCACCCATACCATAGATCACAATATCCGCCTGTGCATCAACGAGAATCGAATGTTTCAACTTATTGGACCAGTAATCATAATGTGCCAGCCGGCGCAGACTTGCTTCGATACCGCCTGCCACAATTGCCGCATCCTTGTATTTCTTCCGGATCAGATTGCAGTAAACGATTGTCGCATAATCTGGTCGTTTTCCCATCTCGCCACCCGGGGTGTATGCATCTGTATGCCGTCTTTTCTTGGAAACAGTATAATGGTTCACCATTGAATCCATATTTCCGGCGCACACCAAAAAGGCAAGCTTCGGCCTGCCATAAATCGCAATCGAATTTTCATCCTTCCAGTCTGGCTGTGAAATGATTGCCACTTTATATCCATGTGCCTCTAACACACGGCTGATGATCGCCGGTCCAAAAGATGGATGATCCACATAGGCATCTCCGATCACATAGACAAAGTCCGGCTGTTCCCAGCCCTTTAATTGCATTTCCTTCTGCGTGAGTGGGAGGAACCGCTCATCATATGTATATTCCACACCATGTTCACGCAATGTTTTCTTCTTATTTTCCACGTATTTCTATCCTGTCTCTTACTCTTCCAAGGTTCTTCCGTCCTTGATATAATAATGGGCTGTTCCTGCACCTGTCGCAACAACCTGATCCGGATTCTTGATGTTCACAACCGGGACACCAATCTTATCCATAATAAGCTTGTCCATACCAAATATCTTGCTTCCGCCTCCGGCAAGGATAATACCATGCTCGGATATATCGGAAACCAGTTCCGGTGGTGCCGCCTCCAACATCTCCCGAACGGAATCCAAGATCTGATCTGTCTCCTCCTGACACGCCTCGATCATCTCAGAGGATTTGACTGCCATCTTCGTTGGAAGTCCGCGCACCAGTTCCTTTCCACGTGCATACCCGATCGCATCCTGTTCCCGCGGATACACAGAACCAATGTCCTTCTTCAACTGTTCGGCAGAGCTTTCGCCCAGCAGCACATTATGACGTTTCCGCATATAACGGATGATTGCCTCATCGAAATCATCGCCACCAATCTTGATGGAACTGCTATGCTGCACACCGCCTCTTGCTACGATTGCAATATCCGTCGTTCCCGCACCGATATCCACAACCATCGCACCAACTGCCGACTCAATATCCACACCTGCACCGATGGCTGCCGCAAATGGTTCCTCAAGCACATACACATTCTTTGCACCGGTACGGTATACTGCATCACACGCTGCACGCCGCTGTACGTCCGTGACACCACTTGGCACACAGACGCAGATGTTTGGTTTGCCCCAGATCTTTCGTTTTGCAATCGCTGACTTCACATAGATCTTGAGCATACGCTCCGTCATAATATAATCGGAGATAACACCATTCCGGATCGGACGTGTCACCTCAATATCCTCCGGTGTCTTTCCAAGCATCTTTTTGGCTTTATTTCCAACCGCAATGATCTTTTTACTTTTAGCCTCATATGCAACCACCGATGGCTGGTTGACTACGATTCCTTTGTCTTTTATGTATATGACCGTATTCGATGTTCCAAGGTCTATACCGATATCTATATTTACCACGTTTTATACCTCTTATCTTCTGGTTTCTTATTTATCATCCCGTCTATTGGCTTATCACGTAAAAAGCCGATGCTTAAATTATAAGCATCGGCTCTGATTTTTTCAACGATTATTTAAAATCTTCACTTAGTAAATATTTCCGGCTGGAACCTTTTGCCTTCTCACGATCGTCACATTTGAGCATTGCCTCATCGCAAGCCTTGAGCATACGATCGATATTTCCAGACTCCATTGCCATCAGGAGATTCTTTACAGTGCCTTCTACAGAATCATCTGTCTTAAAGCCCTGCTGTTTGAAATATCCCTTTGCAATCGCAAGCATATCCTGTGTAGAAATGCCTTCCATATTGATCTGGTGTGTAAACTTATCCTTGGCATCTCCAGTCGCTCCAAACAAGCGGTTGATAGACTCAGTCGCACCTGTCAGAATCACAACAACATCGTTTACATCCTTGGCTGTAAGTTTCATCAGCTCTGTCATCTTATCTGGTGCGATCAGACCTGCATTTTCAACAACCATACATCCACCGGCAAGCTTTGACATTGCATCTGCAAGTTTAACCTTGTTCAATGCCTGTGCCTTGATCTTCGCGATCGTCTTCGCCTTGCAGATTCCCATATCGTAGAAGCTTCTTGCGAAATCTTCTCCGACACTGGTCAGACCAAATCCGTGATCACCCATCATACATACGTTACGATTCTCCTGATCAACAGTAATGGCATTGAATGTATCCACGAGACTCTTTCCGGATTTCTCCATCTTTGTATACTTTTCAAGGTAAGATGCAGCAAGTGGAAGTTTTCCTTCCTCCGCTGGCTGTGTCAGGTCGATCTGAATGCTGTCTGCCTGCTCTGCCGCCTTCAGCGCTTCCTCTTCGGCCTTCTTTGCAGCCTCTAAGATCTTGCGGGCTTCCTCAGCCTTCGCCTTTGCTTCCGCCTCTGCCTTTGCAGCTTCCTCGGCTGCCTTCTTGCGAGCCTCTTCTTCTGCCTTTGCAGCAAGTTCTTCCGCTGCCTTCTTCTTTGCTTCCTCTTCGGCTTTCTTCTTTGCTTCCGCCTCTGCCTTCTTCTTAGCTTCTTCTTCAGCCTTCTTGCGTTTCTCTTCCTCAGCCTTTGCCTTTGCGGCTTCTTCCGCTGCCTTCTTTGCATCTGCCTCTGCCTTCTTACGAGCTTCCTCAGCTGCCTTTAGTGCTGCCTCTTCCGCCTTCTTTGCTTCTTCTAAGATACGCATAGCCTCTTCGGCTTTCTTACGGGCTTCTTCGGCTGCTTTCTTTGCTTCTTCCTCAGCCTTCTTACGGGCTTCTGCTTCGGCTTTCTTCTTGGCTTCTTCCTCTGCCTTCTTCTTTGCTTCCGCCTCTGCCTTCTTCTTTGCTTCCGCCTCTGCCTTCTTCTTTGCTTCCGCCTCTGCCTTCTTCTTTGCTTCCGCCTCTGCCTTCTTCTTTGCCTCTGCTTCGGCTTTCTTCTTTGCTTCTTCCTCAGCTTTCTTCTTTGCTTCTGCTTCGGCTTTCTTCTTGGCTTCTTCCTCAGCACGCTTCCGATTCTCTTCTGCACGCTTTGTTGCTTCTTCTTCTGCCTTCTGTGCCTGTTCTAAGATACGCTTTGCTTCTTCGGCTTTCTTCTTTGCCTCTTCCGCCTTCTTCAAAGCTTCCTGCTTTGCCTTGGCTCTTGCCTCTTCCTCAGCCTTCTTGCGGGCTTCCTCGGCTGCTTTCAGACGTGCCTCTTCCGCTTTCTTACGTTTTTCTTCCTCTTCTGCCTTGAGGCGTGCCTCCTCGGCTGCACGTTTCTCAGCGGCTGCAGCTGCACGCTGTCTGGCTGCTGCTTCTGCGATTCTACGCTCCTGTGCAGCTGCCTTTTCTTCTGCCTCTTTCAGCTTCTTTCTTCTGGCTTCTTCTTTCCGCTCAGCTTCCTCAATAGCCGCCTTCTTCTTGGCTGCCTCTGCCTCCGCTGCCTTCTTCGCCATCTCTTCCTGCGCCTTTTTCTTTTCTTCCTCTGCCTTATTCTCAGCATCGCCATACTGCGCAAGCTTTGATATCTCTGCACCCAGAGCATCCTCATCCTCATCGCCAAGATCGTACATACTCTTCACATCATTGGTTGGAGTACTCCGGTTTGGCACAATGCTGATGATATCATCTGCATCATCCTTGGATGCTTTGTTCTCCTGTGCTTTCCACTCTACACCATCGGAAATAATCGTTGTATTTCCCTGTTTTGTAAAGGATGCTTCCTCTTCTGCATCATCCCCATTGATTACCTTTACATCGCCACTGCCACCGGATAATTTTGTAGGACGCAATCTTGCTTTTTCATCATCCTGAGCCTTTTTCTTCTCAGGTGCTTTCTCTTCCTGCTTGTTACCCATGTCAATATTGAGACCAAGTCCTCCAGATGGCTCTGTAGCTCCAAGGCTACCGCCCAGTCCTCCAAGTCCTTTGCTCTCTGTCTTGCCACCTGACAGTCCGCCACCTACTGGTGCTCCAAGTCCGCCGCCAGCCGGCTTATCTAAGGATTTTCCAGACTTATCTGCCTGAATGCCAACACTCATGCCAAGTCCTTCATCACTTGCCTTCTTTGGCTCTTCCTTCGCAGGTTCTGCTGCCTTTGCAGGTGCCTCTTCTGGTTCCTCGTCCTCCAATTTAATACCAAGTTCTGCAGCTTTCTTACGACGTTTTTTCTCTTCGATTTTCGCAAGTTCTTCTGCTGACAGAGTTTTGTATTTTGGCTTATTGTGGTCTGCAGCAGTTTCTCCCGCATCTGCAGCTCCAGACAATTGCATTGCTTCCTGCTCTTTTTTCAATTTTGCAGCCTTGGCAGCTTTCTCCTTTTCTACCTGTGCTCTTACCGCAGCAATCAATGCTTCTCTTTGATCAATAGCCACTCCCATTGCCTCCTTTCAGTCATACCTTCTCTCGGTCATATCTTCTCGTCAAGAATTATCTGTATTCTTTCACACGTTTTAGCAAATTCTTCTTAACAGAATCTATCTTCAAAGATGCTTTTAACTCATCTCGTGAAGGTCCTTTTTGTACCGGCTGTTCCTCTTTCTTCTCGGCCTGTGGTGTTGTTGGAATCGAGTCTATGCTGATTCCAAGTGATGCAAGTAACGCTTCTGCCTCTCTCTGCATCTGCTCTTCCTTCTGCATGTTCTCTGTCATCTTATCCTGTGCTTCTTCCATGATCTCGTTGAAATTGTTCTCAACGATTTTCACTTCTTTGTGATAATCCGGGAATAACGATGACTTGAATACCGGGAAGTCCAACTTCTTTTTTTCCGGTTTCGTTGTAAATGGAGCTACATGGAATTCCTCTTTCGGTTCTTCCTCCGGCTCCTCGATTTCTTCCTCTGTCTCTGGTTCTTCTTCAACAGCTTCTTCTACTACTGTCTCCTCGATCTCCGGTTCTGACTCGGATTCCACCTCTGGCTCCGGTTCTACAACCTCTGGCTCCTCAATTTCTTCCTCAACCTCTGGTTCTTCTTCGACAGTCTCTTCAATCTCCAGTTCTGGCTCGGTTTCCACCTCTGGCTCTGGTTCTACGACCTCCGGCTCCTCGATTTCTTCCTCTGCCTCTGGTTCCTCTTCGACAGTCTCTTCAATCTCCAGTTCTGCCTCCGGTTCTTCTTTCACAGATTCTTCCACCGTCTCTTCGATTTCCGATTCTGGTTCGGCTTCAATCTCTGGCTCCGGTTCTACAACCTCTGGCTCCTCGATCTCTTCCTCAACCTCCGGTTCTTCTTCGACAGTCTCTTCTGCTATCTCTTCGATTTCCGGTTCTTCTTCCACAGTTTCTTCAATCTCAGGTTTCGGTTCCGGCATCTTCATCTCTCCGAATTCATCATCCACAGTTTCAGAGAAATCGTCAACCTCATATTCTTCCTCAAAATCTTCCGGCGCCAGTTCCACTGTCTGGAATTCAAACGTCGTTTTCTTGGCTGTTGTCACTTCTGCTTCCTTCGTCTCGGTCTCCTGCGTCACATGTTCCTTGGATGCAAGTTCCTCAATCGTATCCGCTTCTGCTTCAAAACCATCATCTTCATCTACTACGACTACATCTTTTGCAATTGTCCCTTTTCTACGTCTCATATCTTCCGCCTGCCCTGTTGTCTCTGCAATCTCTGATGAAATGTCACTATTTGATTCTTTCGGCTCTTCCGATGGTTTTACATCTTCCGATTCCGATGTTACTTCTTTTGTTTCTTCTATATCAGCATCCGTTGTCTCAGATTCTTCCTCGTGTTTCTTTCTCTTCCGTCTCTGGAAAAATCCCTTCTTTTTTTCTTTTTCCGGTTCTTCCGCTTCTGTCTCAGACGCTTCCTCTGCCGTTTTTTGTTCTGATGTTTCTGTCACAGATGCTTTCTCTGCTGTTTCTTGTTCTGTCACAGTTGTTTTCTCAGACGTCTTCTGTTCTGTCTCATCCGCAACTGTCTCAGGCACTTTCGTTTCGGTTTCCGTTTTTTCTTCGGTAGCAGGTTTCACTTCTGCCTCAGTCTTTTCAGCTTCCGCCGCTGCCGCAGCTTCTGCCTTTTCCTGCTGCTTTTGTTTTTTCAGCAGTTTCTTTTCTTTCCGTTGCTCCTCGCGTTCCTGCTTTTTGAGCATCTTCTGCACTTTCTTCTCCGAACCGGCAGGTGTATATGAATCCTCATACATGATCGTAATCTCTGCCTCTTTCGGATGCATCCGCAGATCATCGGTTGCAAGCAGCTCCTGTTCTTCTGCACGAAGTGCCTCCATATCTGGATCATCATCTACAGCTTCAGTGTCCGCATATATATCGAAATATGTATCTACCTTTACTTTTCCAGCTTCGATATCCAATATAATCTGGCTGTTATCGGAATTCTTGAACGATGCATGATATAACTCAGCCAGCGTCGCCGCCTCGTTCTGTTTTTCCTCTTTCTTGTAAAGCAGATATAACTCAAAGCTCCAGTCATAGTCCAGATTGTGTGCATACCCGGCAATCAATGGTTCCAGCGTCTTGTAATCGTCCGCATGTTCATGCTTATTCCAGACATATTCCATGTCCCGGCTGTCATATGCATTGGCATCAAACATATACATATCGTAATACGTCTTTGCCAGCTGGAAATATCCCATCCGCAAATACAGCTCCACAAACGTATACAAAACCCGCTTCGATTCCGGTCCCAGACGATGCGCCATGATCAGACATCGTCTGGCATCCTTATATCTATCATTTTTTATGTAAATCTCTCCACACAGTCTCAGGAACTGTGGGTTCAGGGATTTTGTCAAATCCTGATGTTCCACTAACTCAAGTGCCAGACTATATTCTCTGGAATTCGCCAACTCTTTAATTTTATTTACACTCGCCATGCTGAGTCCTGCGCCCATGCCCTGTCACCTCTGCCAGTTTCATTTTACTTAGTGTCCTTCAAAGACCTTTTCTACCTTCTCGATTACGGTGTCTTTCATGTTGCCTCTTGTCTTTTCATACTGCAATCCTGACTCCATAATCTCCAAAAGTTCCATTCTGTACTCGCTATCAATATCCTTGATGTATTCCATCAATACATCCTTCAGTTCAATGACATATTCCTTCGTCTGCATCTTTGCAAGCATCTCATCTGGATTGAACTTCGATGTACTCTTCATGTCTTCCTGCTTACGTCCACAGATCAGACATTCATCTGCACCAGCCTCGTTTACATAACCACAGTTACATGTCCAGATCATGCCATCGGTACGATACTTCTCGACTGCATCAATACCACGTTTCTCTTTAAGTGCAGATAATCTATGTAACGGCATGCTGACATCGATTGGCTGGTCGTTGCACGCGAATACACCACGGCTTGTCACATATTTGGAGATACGTACCTTTGCATCCTTCAAAAGCAGAATATCCTTTGCAGGAAGCTTACACTCCATATCCTTGGATTCGATCAGAGAAACATTTCCTTTCTCAAATACAAAATCCAGATCCTTTAACAGCAATCGTTCTTCATACAGGTTTGTCAGCTCGACGTCTGCACGGATTGCACGAATATCATCTTTGTTATAATTAAAGAAATCTGTAGAAATTGTTACCCCATTCTTAGAACCACGTAACCATACACGTACCGGTCTTGGCACCAGACGATTATAGTAGTTGCTGACATACAGAGATTTTTCTGTAACTGGATTCTCCTCTGGCTTCTTCTTCAGGCGAACAGCTGTACCAGAAGCGATCGTTCCTACGGAATAGCTTGCAAACTGTGTATAATTCAGTTCCACGCCAATTACCGCATCCGCTTTCTTTCTTGCTGCGATTGTCTGCAGACGCTTCAGTGCTGTCTCATTTACCTGCTCCAGCTTGCCTGTCAGCTTCTCACTCTCGGAATCTGACATCTCACTCACACCGGCTGCAAACCCCTTGAAAAAGTTCGAGCTAAGTACCGACTGTACATTTACAAATCCCAAATACTCTACGATTTCGTAACCCTCAAAGCCCTGTCCGGACGTCAACATTACTTCTGTCATTTTTATTACCCTCCCAAAATAAAAATAATCGCTCAAATTTACCTTAAATGATACCATACTTCCATCATATTTGAAAGACTTTTTGTATGATTTATAACATTTTCATCAATTATTTTGTGCATTTTATGCAAAAATCACCAAATTTCTAAAATGCTAATGGATTTTTATTCTCATATTTGTGGAAATAAAACTCCAAATCAAAATAGGTATGCTCGTCGCTGTCCGCGATCATTTCCCAGTTCTCCAGTTCATCCAGATTCGGGAAATGTGTATCCGCTGCATAATCATAGTTGATCTTCGTCACATGCGCATACTTGCAATACGGAAGCAGCATCTCGTAGATCTGTCCGCCACCGATTACAAAAATTTCCTTATCCTCATATTTTTTCAGTTCCTCGAACAGTTCTTCCTTCGAGTGAACAACCGTACCCCCTCGCACGGTATAATTCGGATCAGTCGATAAAATGATATTATCTCTTCCCGCAAGCGGCAGGCCATTCGGGAATCCTGCCAGTGTCTTTCTTCCAAGTACAACGACATTTCCCATTGTCGTCTGTCGGAAGAATTTGTGATCCTCTGGTATTGATACGAGCAGATCGCCCTTGTTTCCAATCGCCCAGTTGTTATCTACTGCTACTATTAAGTCCATATTACCCTCCAAATATTTCGCTCTAAACCGCTATTGGTATGTTCTTGATCTGTGGTCCGGTCTGATAATCTTCGATTGTAAAATCATCAACCGTAAAATCATAAAAATCTTTGACATCTGGATTGAGTGTTACTTTCGGCGCCGGATACGTCGGCCGGCTGATCAGCTCTTCCACGATTGGAATGTGTCTGTCATAGATGTGTGCATCTGCGATCACATGTACCAGCTCTCCCGGTTCAAATCCAGTTACCTGTGCCATCATATACACAAGTGCCGCATACTGTACGACATTCCAGTTATTCGCTGCAAGCACATCCTGCGAACGCTGATTCAAAATGGCATTTAATTTGTTGCCTGTGACATTGAACGTCACGCTGTACGCACACGGATACAGGTTCATCTCGGACAGATCCTGATGCACATAAATGTTCGTCATGATACGGCGGCTGTATGGATTGTTCTTCAGATCATAGATCACACGATCGACCTGATCCATCATACCCTCTTTATATTTGTGCTTCACACCGAGCTGGTAACCATACGCCTTGCCGATCGAACCATCTTCGTCTGCCCACGCGTCCCAGATATGGCTGTGCAGGTCATGGACGTTATTTGATTTTTTCTGCCAGATCCAGAGCAATTCATCAATTGCGGATTTGATATAAGTTTTTCGAAGCGTGATCGCCGGAAATTCCTCCGCCAGATTATATCGGTTTACAACACCAAACCGTTTGATCGTATATGCCGAAGTCCCATCCTCCCATTTCGGACGCACCTTTTCGCCCTTCGTATCGTAACCGTTCTCAATAATATCCTTACACATCGCAATGAACAAATCATCTGCTTTACTCATGTTTTGTCTCCTTCTCCTATTTTGTGCAGTATTCACAGTCTCACTTGTGAATATGTGCCAATCTTATTTTTTCTGCTTGTATTTTTTTCTTTTTCTGTTAACATAATGCCCATGGAGGTACATTCTATGATTCCAAAAGAATTCGGGCCTCGTCTAAAAATTTCGCGTCGTCAAAAACATCTCAATCAAACCGACATTTCCAAACGACTCAATATTACAAGACAAGCCTACAGTAACTATGAAACGGGAAGATGTGCGCCGCCAGTCGATGTTCTGGCTGAACTTACACTGCTTCTCGAATATGATTTCTTTTCTATTTTTCTGGAAGCGGCTGCTTCCAAATTATTTCATTCCAATTTTCAATTTTATCCAGAAAGCGAGGATCTATCATGTCAGACACAACCACCTTTGGAGCTATGCTCATTCGTCTCCGACTCCACTCCGGTTACACCCAGAAAGAAATAGCCGCATCGACCGGCATCTCACGTTCATCGTATTGTCATCTGGAAGCGGACTACCGAAAGCCAACGATGGAATTTTTTATTAAGCTTTGCATCTTCTATAAGCAAAATCCCGTGAAGCTCCTGCTTCCACTTTTCCCGGAAGAATCCATGGATTCCCAGAAGCATTATCTGCAATATTTAAATTCGTTATGTGAAATCCGATACAAATCAGACACGAAGCGCAATCGAAAGCGCAACGTCAAATGCTGGTCTAAGAAATAGCATCAAAGTTGTTCCCGATCAGAAATCCGGCTTCCGCCTGTTTCCGGTTCTTCTCGTATGGATTACTCTCTGAATACTGGATCTGTGTCGTCGTCTCTCCACCTGCAACATACGTTCTGCCGCATTCCGGACAGACCCCCATCTTCAATGTTACATTCGCCGATATCAGCTTTGCACCCGGCTTGCTGCTTTTCTGAATCGCATTCGCCACGTGCTCCCGTTCATGTGCACTTACTTTCGCGTACGATTCTCCTGCCGCAATCTTGCCCGGTGTCTTAAATGACACATCCGGTTCGTTCGAACCATCGACATATTTCCGATTCTTACACGT
>UMJB01028291.1_pt1 | contig 17508 bp, 14 predicted proteins | sample 1965961 | NCBI WGS metagenome assembly UMJB01 (sample SAMEA4836139, study PRJEB28245) | human gut metagenome | biome: gut microbiome; material: fecal sample | place: Denmark | collected 2008
GACGTCCGGCATCTTTTGCTTCGCCCGGCAGAACGCCCGCCATCGGCCAGCTCTGCCCCTCGGCGTCCGTGAGGCTCTGCCCCAGATAGAGGAAGCCCCCGCACTCGGCCGCCGTGGGCAGGCCGGACTCGATTTTTCGCTTTATCTCGCACAGAATCGAGGTATTTTCACTCAATTCTCTTGCGTGAAGTTCCGGGTAACCGCCGGGCAGATACAGCCCGACGATGTTTTCCGGAAGGGCCGTGTCGCGGAGGGGGCTGAAAAAGACCACCTCTGCCCCGGCGTCCCGGAAGGCTTCCAGCGTCTCGGCGTAGGTAAAGCAGAACGCCTCGTCCTGCGCCACGGCGATGCGGACGCGGGCCGGAGGCGTCTCCGGCTGCACCGGCAGGGCGGGCGGCTCCTTTTCGCAGAGGGCCAGCAGGCGGGGCCAGTCGATGTGCTCCTCTGCTGCGTCGGCCAGAAGGGCCAGCTTCTGCTGTAAATTTTCCACTTCCGCCGCCGTGTAGAGGCCCAGATGGCGGGAACCGATGACGGCCTCCGGGAGTTTCGGCAGAAAGCCCAGCACCGGCAGACCCGTCTCTTTTTCCAGCATCGGGGCCAGCAGAGCGTGCATCCGTGCCGTGCAGTTGTTCAGCAGGATGCCTGCGATGTGACTGGGAGTGCGGAAGTTTACGAGCCCGTTCAACTCTGCAGCCAGCGTCAGGCTCTGACCCTTTGGCTCCACCACCAGCAGCACCGGCAGACCCAGCGTGTCGGCCAGATGCCACGCACTGGCCCTGTCGCTGACGCCCCCGAGGCCGTCGTAAAAGCCCATAGCCCCCTCGCACACCGCCGCACCGTGTCCGGCGGCACCCTTCGCGTAGAGGGTGCGCACCGTCTCGGGCGCAGAAAAAAAGAGGTCGAGGTTGCGGCTCTCCACCCCCAGCACGGCCCGGTGGAACATGGGGTCGATGTAGTCCGGCCCGTTCTTGAAGGCGCAGGGCGCACAGCCCCGCCGCTTCAGCGCCATGAGCAGGGCGCAGGTCATGGTGGTCTTGCCGCTTCCCGAGCGGGGCGCCGCCAGCAGAAACTGTATCATGTCATTCTCCTGTGATGAGGTAGATGGGGTTCTGGGCCATCATGAGGTGCAGCCCGCCCACGGCCTTGGCCCGGCTGACGGCGATCTGGCTCACCTGCACGGTCCGGCCTCTGGCCGTCAGCGCGGCCACCGCCGCCGAAAGCGTCTCAAGGGCGATGGCCGACACACAGATGCGGGCGTCGGGGTTCTTATCCAGCGCGGCGTCCACGATGGCGGCAAGGCTGCCCTTGCTGCCGCCGATGAAGACAGCGTCCGGCGCGGGCAGGTCCGAAAGGGCGGCGGGGGCAAGCCCCTCCACGAGGACGAGGTTCCGGGTCCTGAATTTTTCGCGGTTGGCTTTGATGAGCGCACAGCCCTCCGGCCTGCACTCCACTGCGTAGACCCGGCCTCGGGGCGCGGCCAATGCCAGCTCCACGCTGACGCTGCCCGTCCCGGCCCCCACGTCCCACAGGATGTCTTCCGGGCGGACGGCCAGCTTCGCCAGCACAGCGGCCCGGACTTCCTGCTTGGTCATGGGGACGTCGCCCCGCTCGAAGGCTTCGTCCGGCAGGCCCGGAGCGCGGCGGGGCAGCACCTCCGCCGCCTCCACGAGAAGGACACTCAGGCTGTTGAAGCGGCCTGCGGCCAGCTCTTTGACGCTGCCGCGGAAGAGCTTTTCTTCCGGCGTGCCGAGGCACTGGCCCACGACGCCCTGCACGTCCCCGAAGCCCTCTGCCGCCAGCTGGGCGCAGAGGGTGGCGGGGTCTTCGCTGCCGCCGGTGAGGAAGAAGGTGGGTCTGCCCTGCATACACTCGGCCACCGGGTCACAAGTGCGGCCATGGGCCGAAACAAGGTTCCACCCCTGCCACGGACGGCCCAGCGCCGCCGCCAGTAGCTGGATGCTGGAAAGGCCGGGCAGCACCCGGGCGCGGACGCCGAGGGCCTCCAGCTTTTCCATCATGGAGGACGCGCCGGAGTAAAAGCCGGTGTCGCCGCTGTAGACCAGCACGGCGTTCTCTGCGCCGGAAGTTTGCAGCAGCTCTGCCACCTCGTCGGGGCGGTAGGCGGCGGCGCGGTTCTCGGTGCAGCCGGCAGGCAGAACTGCCAGCAGACGCCGTGCGCCCAGAATGAGGTCGGCCTGCCGCAGTGCGGCCAGGCCCTGAAGGGTCAGGTTCTCCGGCTGGCCGGAGCCCATGCCGATGAGTGTCACGTTCATCTTATCATCTCCTTGCAGCGTTTCAGCACCTCGGAAGCCGTCTCGCCCTGCTCGGGCGGGCGGCGGATGACCACCAGCTGCGCCCCGGCAGCAGAGGCAGCGGCGGCTTTTTCGTCGAAGCCTCCGGCTGCGCCGCCGTCCTTTGTGACGAGCCAGCGGATATGGAACTGTTCCATCATGGCCTGATTGAGGGCAAAGCTGAAGGGGCCCTGCATGGCGATGATGTTGCGGTGGGGGATATTCGCTGCCTCGCAGGCCGCGATGCTTTCCAGCGTGGGCAGGACACGGGGGTAGAGCCGCTCGGGCGGGATGGCCGCAAACTGCGCCAGCTCCTTGGCCCCGGTGGCCAATAGAAGGTTGCCCTCTTTTGCGGCCAGCGCCTCGGCTGCCTGCTTTGCGCTCTCAAAGACGAGACAGTTTTCCGGCAGCGGACTGGCCGGGCGCAGCAGGCGGAGGTATCCTACCCCGGCCTTCTCTGCCGCTGCTTTGATGTTTTTGGTCGCCTCCACCGCGTAGGGGTGGGTGGCGTCGATGCAGAGGGCGGCATCCCCCAAGAGCGCGGCCATCTCATCGGGCAGGAGCCGCCCGCACCGGACGGTGACGCCGGGGGTGCTCCCCTGCTCTTCCTGTCCCAGCGGGGTGGCCACGCTGACGGTGACTTCGATGCCCAGCGCCGCCAGCTGGCGGGAAAGCTCCCGCCCCTCGGTGGTGCCGCTGAAAACGACGACGTTCATCGGCGGTACCCCCGCGGCGTGACCATCCGCCCGCTCAGCGCGCGGGTGGCGGCGCTGCCCACAAAGACGGTGGTGAACATATCCACCTCGGTGTCCCGGAGCTGGCTGAGAGGCAGGATGTGCTTTTCCTGTCCTTCCCGGCCAATGTTCCGCACATAGCCGCAGAGGGTGTCCGGGGCTTTGCCGTTCGCCAGCAGGACGTCCACGGCCCGGCGCAGATAGTCCGGGCGGCCCTTGGAGGAGGGATTGTACAGCGCCAGCGCGAAATCGCCCTGAGCGGCGCAGGCCAGCCGCTTTTCGATGACCTCCCACGGCGTGAGACGGTCCGACAGCGAGATGACGCAGAAATCGTGGGCCAGCGGCGCACCCAGCACCGCGCCGCCGCTAAGGGCGGCGGTCAGGCCGGGGACGACCTCCACGTTGACGTCCGGGTACTCTTCGGCCAGCTCCAGCAGCGGGCTGGCCATGCCGTAGACCCCGGCGTCGCCGGAGCAGACCAGCGCCACGTCCCGACCCGCCCGGGCGGTATCCAGCGCCCAGCGGCAGCGGTCGATCTCCCGGGTCATGCCGGTGGTGTAGCACTCCTTTTCCGGGTAGAGGGGGCGCACAAGGTCGATGTAGACCGTATAGCCGCACAACACCTCGGCCTGCTGCAAGGCGCTCTGCGCCTGCACGGTCAGAAACTGTCCGCCGCCGGGGCCAAGCCCCACGACGAACACGGTCTTTTTACTCTCACTCATTGCTCTGTCCTCCAATCGGGTGCAAAGGGGCGGACGGCCAGCGCCAGCGTCACGCCGCCGCTTGCCGTTTTGGGCAGAAGGAGCGTCCCGCCCGAGGCTTTTACCGCCGAGCGCTCACAGACGTTGTCCACGCCGGTGACACTTGCCACAAAGGCCGACGGGGTGAACTGTCCCGGCACAGCCCGCAGTTCGTCGGCCGGATAGAACGTGATGGGCCAGCCGTGGGCTTTGCAGAACGCTGCAAGCCCCGGCTCATCTTTTTTCAGGTCGATGCTGGCGGCGGCGCAGACCGCCGCCGGGCTGAGGCCGGACGCGGCACAGAACGCCGCAAAGGCTTCTTCCAGCTGCTGGGCCGTCGTGCCGCGGCGGCACCCCACCCCCAGCACCCCGATGCGGGGGACGAGGTGGAGCGCCTCGCCCTGCGGCGTGAGGGTCAGGGCGAAGTCAGCGGCTTCGGGCGCGTCAGTCTTTTTCACTCCGGCGGGGGCCTCCCCCGCCACCGGCCACGGCGACCAGTACCGGACAGTCTGCCCGGCCAGCAGGGCGCCGCTGACGCGCTTGATGCGCTCCGGCTCAAGGACAGCGCAGTTCTGGGCCTTGGCCCAGAGGTCCACGGCGAAGAGGCCGTTGACGTCGGTGGCCGTCGTGATGACCGGCACCGCGCCGCACGCTTTTGCCAGCGCCCGGGCCAGCGCGTTGGCACCGCCCAGATGGCCCGACAGGAGCGGCACGGCGAAGTTCCCGCCCTCGTCCACGACCACCACCGCCGGGTCGGCGGCCTTGCTCCTGCAGTGGGGCGCGATGGCCCGCACCGCGATGCCCACAGCTCCCACAAAAATCAGGGCCTCATCCTGTGCAAAATGCTCCGCCGTCCAGCCTTTCAGGGTCACGTCTCCGCCGCAGCGGCTCACGCTGCCGGGCAGAGCTTCCGCCAGCCGACGGGCCAGCGCCTCGCCCTTTGCGGTAAAGGCCAGATATGCCCGGCTCACTGCCCGGCCTCCGTCCCCTGCCGGAACTCGGTGGTAAAGGCGGGGTCATAGAGCTTGCTGCGCTCGTAGTTTTCGCCCAGAAAGTCGCCTACGACGATGAGGGCGGTCTTGGTGATGCCGTTTTTGCGGGTCTCCTCGGCCAGTGTGGAGACGGTGCAGCGCACCACCTTCTGCTCGGGCCAGGTGGCCTTATAGACCACAGCGGCAGGGGTATCGGGGCGGTAGCCGCCGCTCTCGAGAAGGGCCTGCTGGACTTTGTCCACCAGCCCGATGGAGAGGAAGATGACCATGGTAGCCCCGTGAGCGGCCAGCTTTTCCAGCTGTTCGGCCTCAGGGACAGGAGTGCGGCCCTCCATCCGGGTGATGATGACGGTCTGGCTGACGTTGGGCAGGGTGTACTCGGCACAGAGCGCCGCCGCCGCGCCGCAGAAGCTGGACACGCCCGGCGTGTCGTCATAGGGGATGCCGTCGGCGTCCAGTGCGTCCATCTGCTCCCGGATGGCCCCGTAGAGGCAGGGGTCGCCGGTGTGGAGGCGGACCGTGGTGCCTCCGGCCTTTTCGGTGGCACGGATGGTGTCCAGCACCTGTTCCAGCGTCATCTCGGCGCTGTTATAGATGGCACAGCCGGGCTTCGCCAGCCCCAGCAGGGCCGGGTTGACGAGACTGCCCGCGTAGATGATGCAGTCGGCATCGGCCAGCAGGGCCGCGCCCCGCCGGGTGATGAGGTCGGGCGCGCCCGGCCCGGCTCCTACAAAATGCACCATATCTTACCCCTCCTTCACCAAAATCGTTGCGAAATAGCCCGCCGACCGGGCCGGGTCATAATCGGCCAGGTCGGGCCAGACCTCCTCGTTCGGCAGGCCGCAGTTACAGACCATCGCGCTCCGGCTCAGAAGCCCGGCGTCGGCCAGCGCGGCCAGCGTCTCGGGCAGCTGACGGCCCGATTTCATCAGCACTTTCGCGCCCGGTGCGGCCAGCACCTCAGCGGCGCAGCGCCCCGGGGCGATGGTCAGCGGCTGCTCCATGCCGCCCGTCAGGGACTGGCCCAGCCGGGCCGCAGCGGCGCAGAAGCTCGTCACGCCGGGGAGCATCACGGTCTTGCAGCCCTCGGCCTCCAAGATCTCCTGCAGGTAGCCGAAGGTGGCGTAGACGGACACGTCGCCGAGGTTGAGCATGGCGACATCCTGCCCGGCGTCGAGATATTCTTTCACGGCCCGGGCCGCCTCGATGTGGGCGGCTTTCTGCACCGCCGGGTCAAGGCTCATGGCGAAGCGCAGCGGCAGGATGGTCTTGCCGCTCAGATTCACCGCACCTTTTGCGATGTCCAGCGCCAGCATCCCGCCCTTCGGGGTCTGGGGCGCGGCGATGACCGGACAGTTTTCGAGGCGGCGGACAGCCTGCAGGGTCATGAGCTCCGGGTCGCCCGGGCCGACGCTGACGCCGTAAAAAGTGCCTATCCGTTTTTCCATTCGTCCAGCAGCTCCTTTGCAGTTCTGGTCTGGCCCAGCGGGCCATATTGGTTCGAGAAGAGCACCGCGCCCACCCGGAACGCCCCGGCGGCGCGGCGGTCGAGGTGGAGCTGGATGGCGTCCAGCAGACTGGACAGCACCGGCTCTCTCATCTCTGCTCCGTCTAAGATCTCCATGCAGGCGTCGGTGGTGGCCGCGTTCATCAGGGCCGCGCAGACGTCCCGGGACGCACCGCAGAGGACGGCGTGGGCGCAGAGCAGCTCGGTGCGGCAGTCGGCTGTGCGGGAGTGGGTGTTCATGACGCCGCCCGCCAGTTTGACCAGCTTGCCGATGTGGCCCACCAGCACCACCTCTTCGAAGTGGGATGCCGCCGCCATATCCATCGTATCCCCTATGAAGTTCGAGGTCTTGACCACCGGGATATTCTTTAGGGCGGGCATTTTCTCGTGGAGATAGTCGAGGCCGTAGTTGCCCGGGGCGAGGATGAGCCGCCGGGGGCTTCCGGCCCGAAGCGCCGCCTGCCCCATTTCCAGCTGGATGGTGTCGAGGATGGCCTGCTGGCTCATGGGCTCGACAATGCCGCTGGTGCCGAGGACGCTGAGGCCCCCTTCCACGCCCATATGGGGGTTGAAGGTGCGCTTCGCCGTTTCGGCCCCGCCCTCGATGGAGATGGTGACGTCGAAACCGCCCGCGTACCCGGCAGATTCGGCCTCTTTTTCCAGCGCTTCCTTTATCATGGCCCGGGGGACGTGGTTGATGGCAGCTTCGCCCACGGGCTGGTCGAGACCGGGCTTTGTCACCCGGCCCACACCCTCACCGCCGTGGATGCGCACCTCGCCGGCCAGTTCGGGCCGGAGGGCAACACTGGCGATGACCGGCAGACCGGTGGTCACGTCCACATCGTCGCCGCCGTCCTTCCGGATGGCGCACTCGGCCCCCTCGCCGGACAGGCGGCAGAAGATAGGCTCTACCTCCACCACGATGCCCTTCGGGGTGCGGAGGGCCACTGTCTCGGGGGTGCGGCCGGTGAGCAGCAACCGTGCCGCGCCCGCCGCGCCCAGCGCCGCACAGGTGCCGGTGGTATAGCCGCAGCGCAGGAGCTTCTGGCCGCTGCGGACGTAGTGCTCGAAGAGCGGGCGCTTTTCCTCCGGCGCTTTTTCTTCGCCGTAGAGGAATGCGTACTGCTCATCGGTCAGAGCATAAATTTTGCAGATGTTTTCCCGGGCAAAGGCCTTTTCCGGCGTCATGACGTCCGAGACGCCCGCCGCCGAGACGCAGACGACCTTGTCGGAAACTTTCTGCGCCAGCTCCAGCTCGTGGAGGCTGAGGATGACGGCCATCTTCTTGTCCCGGGCGAGGCTTTTCAGGATGGCCAGCAATTCGGCCTTGCCCTTGATGTCGAGGAAAGACGTAGGCTCGTCCAATAATATCAGCTCCGGCTGCTGGCAGATGGCCCGAGCCAGCAGGACGCGCTGGCGCTGGCCGTCGCTGATGCGGTTGAAGTCCCGGCCCGCCAGCGCCTCGGCCCCCACGAGGGCCAGCGCGGCATGGACCTGGCGCTTATCTTCTGCCGAGAGGACACCCAGCCGCCCCGTGTAGGGGTAGCGCCCGGCGGACGCCATCTCGAAGCAGGTGGTCAGCTCGGTGCGGCGGGTGTGGGGCACCATCAGGGCCATTTTGCGGGCGCGCTCCGGGCCGGAGTAGTCCGCGAGATTTTTGCCGTCCAGCAGCACAGCGCCCCCCTGGGGGGCCAGCTGCGCTGCCAGTGTCTTGAGCAGGGTGGATTTTCCCGCGCCGTTGGGGCCGATGAGGGTGAGGATGCTCCCCTTCCCGACGCCGAGTCCGATGTGCTCCATCAGGGGTGTTTTGCCGTAGCCGATGGCAAGGTCCTCGGCGCGGCAGTAGAATTTCGGATCGCTCATTCCCGGCCCTCCTGTGTCTGGCGGCGCACCAGCAGCCAGATGACCACCGGCGCACCGAAAACCGCCGTCACCGAGCTGATGGACAGCTCAGTGGGCGCGAACAGACTGCGGGCGATGAGGTCGCAGAGCAGGCAGAACGCTGCCCCGCCCAGACAGCAGCCCGGCAGGACATAAAGGGGCTTTGCGCTGCCCAGCAGGTTCTTGACCAGATGCGGCACCGCGATGCCCACAAAGGAGATGGGGCCTGCAAAGGCCGTCACGCAGGCGGAAAGCAGGCTGGAAAGCAGCACAAGGGCCGTCGAGAAGGCCCGCACCGGTACGCCGACGCTCCTGGCGTAGCTCTCGCCCATCTGGTAGGCCGCCATAGGCTTCGAGAGCAGGAACGCCGCCGCCAGCGCGGGCAGCACCACGCAGGCCGCTGCACCCACGTTGGCCCAGGTCATGCCGGAAAAGCTGCCCATCGACCAGTTATGGAGATTGACGATGTTGGAGTCCTGAGCGAAAGTCACCACGATGTCGGTGACAGCCGAGCAGATATAACCGATCATGATGCCGCAGATGACGAGGATGCTCATCCGCGGCACCCGCCGGGCCACCACCAGCACAAAGGCCATAGCCGCCATCGAGCCTGCAAAGGCGGCGATGATGAGGGTGGCCGAGCTGGTGAGCAGCCCCCGCTGTAAAAACACCACCATCGTCAGGGCCACTGCCAGCTTTGCGCCGCTGGACACGCCCATCACGAAGGGGCCGGCGATGGGGTTGGCGAAGAAGGTCTGCAGGAGGTAGCCTGCAGCCGAGAGGGCCGCGCCCAGCAGCACGACCATGACCGCCCGGGGCAGACGGAGCTGGAGCACGATGCCCACGGCCAGCGCATCTTTGCCCCGGCCCAGCAGAGCCGCCGCCACCGCGCCGGGCGTCAGGGACACACTGCCCCAGAACAGGTTGAGTGCAAACAGCACCGCGACCCCCGCCGTGAGGGCGAGGTACGCGAGGCTGAGGCGGCGGGTGGTGGTCATGACAAAGCTCCTTTTATACGATGCGCTGTAAGAAACGGAGGGACGCCGGGTCGGGCGAACCCTCGGTGAAGACGAGGTTCATATCCGAGATGAGGTCGGCCAGCTCCATGCTCTGCTGGAAGAGGCTCTGGGCCGTACACCAGCAGTCGCCGGACTGGACGGCCTTGAAATCTGCCAGCATCGGGCATTTTTCGATGAGCTGGTCACGGGTCTCCATCACGCCCTCGATGGTACTGTTGTAGATGAGGACGTCGGCGTCTCTGGCCCGGGCGTAGAACGTCTCCAGCGGCAGTTTGATGGTGGACTGGGCCGACGTCTCCCCCTCGAGGTCGTCGAAGATGTAGACGCCGCCGGCCATCTCCACCATCTGGGCCACATAGTCGCTGGTGCGGCGGACGGTGATGAGGTTATTCGTGGTGATGGAGAAAAAGGCCGCGGTCTTGCCCGTGTTCTCCTGCTCGAGGATAGGGGCCACCTGCTCCACTTTCTGGCGAAAGACCTCTTCCGCCATCTCAGTCTTATTCAGCAGGATGCCGTAGAGCTTGAGCCACTCCATCCGGGCCAGCGGGCCGCTCTCGTAACTCGAGCGCTCCACGAGGACCGGCACGCCAAACTTTTCCAGCTGCTCCTTGACCTCGGGGTCGTGGAGCACCATGGTGTTCTCGATGGCGAGGGTGCAGCCGGCGGCAAGGATGCGCTCATAGTCCGGGGCGCTGTACTTGCCCGCGTAGGCGATGCGGCCCTCCTGCATGGCCTGTCTGGCCTCTTCCACATACCAGCCCTCGGCCTTCGTGCCGGAGAGGGCGATGCTGTCCAATGCGTCCAGATGGACGAAGAGGTCCATCACCGAGGTGGAGACGAGATAAATATGATCCAGCGGCTGGCGCAGCACCACGACGTCCTCGGGCAGGTCGTCCACCTCGGCGGCCCCTTCAGGGACGACGAGGAACCGCCCGGCGTCCGGGATGTCGATCATCACATAGCCGCCCTCATAGCAGTCGGCGGAAAACTGGGTGGCATAGTCCAGCGGATAGCTGTGGTCGAACACGAGGGATGCTGTATTGGCCGGGGCGGTCTTGTGCTGCCCGCAGCCTGCAAGGGTGAGGGCGGCGGCAGGCAGGGCTTTCAGGAAATTGCGGCGTTTCATCGTTACTTTGCCTCGATCAGAGATGCAGAGGCGAAGGTCAGCGTATACTCGATCTCATGCGGGGTGCTCATGGCGACGGTATCGCCCACCACATCCAGCGGGGTGTCGAGAGCAGTGACGGGGATCTCGAAGGTAGAGTTTCCCTCGGTGTTGGTGGGCAGATACTTTTCGCCGTCCACCAGCATATAGTCGTAGTTGGGGCTGGACCAGACGATGGTGGCGGTCATCCTGCCGTCGGCCACGGTCAGAGCAGCAGGGCTGTCCACGGTGGCACGGCCAGAGCCGCCCTCGAGTGTCACATCACAGGTGTAGGTGCCGTCGGCAGGTGCTTCCGCCGCAGTAGGCTGGGCGTTGGCGACACGGACGGTATGGTCGTACCACTTGCCCTTGGTGCCGAGGATGGCCAGCTGGAAGTCCTCGTCCAGAGCCTTCACCGGGATGTCGAAGCCGTAGACCTCATCGGACAGGCCGTCGGAGTAGGTGACGGTGTCGGTGGTGGGCTGGAGCCAGTCGCCCTCGTGGGCCTCGGCGTCAGCGGCCATGCCGACGTAGAGGTTGACGATCTTCTTGGAGACGAGACTGACGTGGAGGGTCATCTGACCGTCCTTCACGGTCAGGGTCCCCTTGCCGTCGTTGGCCTCGTTGGCATGGAACATGGAGCTGTCGGTGTCAAAGTCGGCGGTGTAGACGCCGTCGGGCAGAGCGGCCTCTGCCGCCGGTTCGGAAGCCGCCTCGCTCACGGCGGAGGAAGCCGCAGCCTCGGAGGAAGCGGCAGAGCTGGCCGGGGTGCCGGATGCGCCGCAGCCGGTGAGAGAACCAGCCAGCACAGCGCCGGCCAGCAAAAGAGCAAATTTATTGTTCAGTTTCATGATGATATACCTCGAAGTATCTATTTTACAGAAAAGATTATAACACGCAATGGCCCGAATTCAAAGCAGGCCGAAAAAGAAATTGCCCGAAAAGGCACTCCTTTCCGGGCAATCATAAACTTATGCTCAGCCGTTCAGGGAATCGACAGCGGCCTTGGTGTGTGCGACGTAGAGCTGCTGGATGTCAGCGACCTCGCCCAGACCGGCGATCTGGCAATCGACAGAATCGAATTCACCGGAGGCCTCGAACTGGCTCTTCCAGGAATCCTCGTCGTCGCCAGCCATATCGTTGTTGGCGTGGTCACCTGCAACGACCATCAAGGGACGCAGGACGACCTTGGTGTAACCGGCGGCCTTGACAGCCTCGATGACGTTCTCGCAGGCAGTCTCCTCAGGCTCGCCCTCGACGGTGCCGATGAAGACATTCTTGTAGCCCAGAGCCTCCATCTGAGACTGCATCTGGGTGTAGCTTACCTTTGCGGTGTGAGAGGTGCCGTGGCCCATAAAGACAAAAGCGGTGCCGTCCTCAGCAGCGGCGTCCAGACTGTCGAAACCGGCGGTCTTGACGGCCTCGGCGGTGATGGCCTTGGCGACAGCTTCCTTGTCGGCGTTGATGACGGTGGCATCGCTGCCCACCTCGCCCAGCAGAGGCTCGGCGATGGCGACGGACTCGAACTTATCGCGGTAGCTGTCCACCATCTCCATCATCTCGTCGTACTCAGCGCCATGCATCAGATGGGTGGGCTGGACGACCAGATTCTTCACGCCGTTGGCAACAGCGCGCTCCAGCGCCTGCTGCATGTTGTCGATCTTCTCGCCGTCACGAGCCTGAACATGGTTGATGATGATCTGTGCGGTGAAGGCGCGGCGGACAGACCAGTCGGGGTATGCGGCCTGGATGGCGTCCTCGATGCCCTTGATGTCCGCTGCGCGGCTGTTGTTGAAGGAGGTGCCGAAGCTGACGACCAGGATCTCGTTGTCGCCGATATTGTCCTCATTGCGGGGGTCGTCCTTGGAGGCGTCGCCGGTGTCGCGGCCAAAGTAATCGGGGTCAGCCTCTTCGCCCTCGACCAGCTCCTTCTGGGCGTCGGTCAGGGCGTCCCATGCGGCCTTGGCGGCCTCACACTGAGCGTCGGTATTCTCGTTGCGCTCCTGCACATAGATGGCGTCGATGAGGTCTGCCACATTCTTTGCTGCCATTTCATCGGCCTCCTCGCTGCTCACCTCGCTGGCGGCAGCAGAGCTTGCGGCGGTGCTGCTGGCGGCAGTAGAAGAAGATGCACCGCAGCCGGTGAGCACACCGGCACACAGGGCCAGTGCGGCGGCAGCGGCGGTGATGCGCTGCCAGTTCTTGTTGGTTGCCTTACGCATTGTTTGAGTCCTTTCTGTTGTGTGGAATGTACGTTTCCGATAGAAAGGGTACGAAACGGGGGCCAGCTCAAACGAAAAAAGAGCCTTTTCACCGCGCGGAAGGCACAGCAAAAAGACCCTTTGAACTTTCGGGCTTTTTGGTACGACCAATTCCTCGTGATCCGGAGCCGGACGCTCCTGTACCAACAGCGGGCAGGTTTCCTGACTGAAAGCTCACCGCCCGCTGCCGCCTTCCCAGAGGCAAAGCCTCCAGTGACCGGCGCTGAGCGCCAAGGCAGCGGACTCCCTTATCACAGTGACGAGATCGCGCGGGACTCGCACCCGCTTCCCTTTTACCCTCCCGGCCGGGGACGAAGCCCCGGCGGCAGGCACCTGCTGTTTTCTATTCAGACGAGGTGAAGTATACCACACTCCGCCCTAAAATGCAATATCTCAGCCCTCCTGCGGCACGGTCCAGACCATGCCCAGCGCTTCGAGCTTTGCGATGCGCTCCGCCGTCAGCTTTTTCTCAGCACAGGCGTAGTTTTCGCGCATCCGGCGGACCCAGTCGCCGAGGCAGAAGCCGTCTTCGGTCTTATAGTTCACCGGCACCAGCAGGTCGCCGTGGGCGGCGCGGTACTCTTCGGCGCGGCGGAACGCCCCGGCCCACTTGGCCTCCCGGGCGTCCCACTGCATCCCGATGGCGTCCAGCAGAGCGATATGCTCCGGCGTCACCTGAAACGAGCCGGGCCGGGCCTTGCGGGCAGCCCGGAGGTTCGAGATCCAGACGCCCAGACGGAAGCCGTTCTCGTCCACATATCCGGCAGGCACGAGGAGGCTGCCCTTCTTCTCGGCGTAGAGCCTGGCGCTCTGGTAGTTGTCCAGCCAGTTCTGCTCCCGCACGCTGCACGCGGGCGGCACCGGGGCGCTGAGGCGTCGGCCTTTTTCGCCCTTGAACAGCTCTTTCAGGGCCGCGCGGCGCGCGGCGGAGAGCTTTTTGCCCTCCCGCAGCATCTGCTTCTGACGGGACAGCCAGCTGCCCAGCCAGATGCCGTCCTCCGTCCGGTACTGGGCCGGAACGGCCAGACTGCCGTGCTCCTTTTTGTATTCCACGGCCAGCTCGTAGCGGTGCTGCCACGAGTCGGTCTTTTCCCAGTTCATGCCCAGCTCGTCCAGCAGAGCTTTCCGCTCCAGCGTTACCCGGGCGCTGCTGCGCTCGGGGTTCTGCCATGCGTACCGCTGGCGGGACACCCACTTGCCCAGCAGGATGCCGTCTTCGTCGATGTACTCGATGGGAACGTCGAGGTTCCCGTGGGCGGCGTGGTACTTCACGGCGGCCTCGTAGGCGGTCTGCCACTTGCGGTCGTTCCGGTTCGTCCAGTCCACTCCCAGCGCTTCCAGCTTCTCGATTTGGGCGTCGGTCAGCACACCTTCTTTATAAGCGGCACGCTGACTGCCCAGCCAGACGCCCAGCGCCATGCCGTCCGGCGTGACATACTTGACGGGAATTTCCAGCGTGTGATTTTCCAGATAATACTGGACGGCGGCGGCATAGCTCTTCTCCCAGAGGATGCTGCCGGTGTCCCACACCATGCCCAGTGCCTCGAGGCGCTCGACGCGGTCTGACGGCAGGTTCCCGCCCAGATAGCGCTGGCGGTTATAGACGATCCACTCGCCCAGCGCAAAGCCGTCCTTATCCTTATAATGGACCGGCACCAGCAGGTCGCTGTGGCTGTCGCGGTACCGCCGGGCCGAAGCACAGCCGTTCTCCCACGCCAGTTCGAGCCGCTTTTTCCAGTTCATGCCGATTTTGTCCAGCCGGGCGGCCTGCGCGGCGGTGAGGCGTCCCTTTTTCTTTCCGGCCCGGACAAGGCGCTGGTTTTCCAGCCAGCGGCCCACGGCCACGCCCCCGAAGCTGTAGGAGCGAGGCACGTCCAGCGTCTTTCCCTCTGCCGTCATCTGCTTTGCGGCGGCATAATAGCGCTCCCAGTCGGAGTCCAGCGCGCGGCGGAGCTGCCGGTAAGCCCGGCGGCAGGCAGAAAGGGGCTCTTCCAGCGGGAAGGCTTCTGCCCCCGCCGCGCTGCACTCCTTCCGCAGCTGCTGCACACAGGTCAGCGCCTCAAAGGCCGCGCTCAGCTCTGCCACCGGCACACTGCCGCAGGCTGCAAGGGCGCGGGCCAGCATCTGCCGGTATGCGGCCGGTCCAGCGCTGCGGCGCACCAGCACCACGCCCGAGATCCCGGCCAGAGGAGCCTGCACCGCCGGGCCGTTGGCACAGACCAGCAGCCGGAGGGTGGCCGCTTCATCGGCCGCAAAGCCTTCTGCATCCTTATAAATATGTGTTCCTGCACCAAACAGCTTCTCGGCCTGCTCTGCGGTCTGCGCCGCCGCTGCATCATCCTCGCAGAGGACGAGGCAGCGCCCGGCAGCATCCGGGAGCCACTGCGCCAGCAGCTGTTCCAGCGGCGGAAGCTTTTCTACGGCGAGGCTCAAAGCCTGATATTTCTCGGCGTTGGGGTCAGGGCAGCCCGGCAGATGGAGGTTCTTCACCTCAGCACGGAGGCGGGCCATCGCATCTTCCAGCGGCCAGAGCAGGGCCGTATAGGAGGCCGGCATGGGCAGCAGACCCTCGGCCATCGCCCCGCCCAGCGCCAGCGGCTCCACGATGGCGTCGGCCAGCATCTCCTCGGCAGCGCGGCAGCTGTCGCCCGGGGCGTCCGGCTCCCCCAGAGCCAGCAGCTTTGCCCCCGGGCAGAGGCGAAACAGGGGCTGGACACAGTCGGTCCAGTTCTTTGCGCTCATCTCCCTCCAGCCGTCCAGCACCAGCAGGCCGGGCCGGAACTCAGCCAGCGCCACCCAGCCCAGCGCATTCTGCACGGCCAGCTGCTCACAGCTCATCAGCCGCACCCGGCCGCCCAGCGTCCGGCCCAGCCGCTTTGTCAGGGCGCGGCGCAGTTCCAGACGGGCAGCGCAGGACACCACCCAGAGCACGCGCATCTCGGGGTGGGCGTCCAGCAGCTCCCACACGATGCAGCCTTTGCCCGTACCCGCCGGACGCACCAGCGCAGCACAGTTTTTCTGCTGCAGTCTAGCCTCCGCTGCACGGCAGGCTGTTTTATTTGAATCATCTACCAAAATCGACATATCTTATCCTTTCTGCCCCTTCCGAGGGTTCAGAAATTCGCTTTTTCTGCAAAAAAGAAACGCGCCTGCGCAAAGCTGGCTTTCCTGCCTGCGCTGCGCCCGCGTTTTTCCTGCAAAAATGTTACTTTCATGCTCTATTTTTATCATAAAAGTTTATTTCTTGTCAAGATGATTTGCACAGATTTTTCCAAATAATTTTACATTCCCTTTTTCCGGAAATTCCGGGACCGTTCCCTGCTGCCCGTTGACGGCGGGGACAGTTGGTGGTAGACTTTTTTCATCGGCTCCCCTTTTGGCGGGAGACTCCCCTATTTATGATATGTGAGGTAATCGATATGAACATCATCAGCACCGAAAAAGCTCCCGGCGCCATCGGCCCCTACTCTCAGGGCTACACCGTGGGCGGTCTCGTCTTCACCTCCGGCCAGATCCCGGTAGACCCCGCCACCGGCGCAGTCGCCGAGGGCATCGCCGCACAGGCTGACCAGAGCTGCCGCAATGTGGGCGCTATCCTCGAAGCTGCCGGCGTGGGCTTTGACAAGGTGGTCAAGACCACCTGCTTCCTGGCCGACATCGCCGACTTTGCCGCTTTCAACGAGGTGTACGCCAAGTATTTCACCTCCAAGCCCGCCCGCAGCTGCGTGGCCGTGAAAGACCTCCCCAAGGGCGTGCTCTGCGAGATCGAAGCCATCGCTGAGGCCTAAGCCGCCTTTTCAGCACAAAGAGGGGCCGTCTGCACTCCATTCCGGGTGCGGACGGCCCCTTTTGTCTGCCTTCGATTCCAGTTTTTCATGCTGGCCAGCTTTCTTAGCCGGAGAAATTGACTTCGTTTTTCGCTTTTGTTACAATAGAATCGAACTGTTGTAAAAGATTTCCGTTCAAATTTGAAAGAGAGGTCCCTGCCCATGTCCAATTCCCGTGTTGAAAGCCACAGCCGCGCCGAATTGCGCAACAAGATCATCAGCGCAGCCACCCTGCTCGAGATCCTGTTGTCCGGCCTCGTCCTCATCGGCCTGCTGCTGTCGATGGTGCCGCTGCTGCAGTGGATGCCCGGCCTGCTGTTCGACGGCAACGACGTCGAGGTGAGCATCTTCTTACAGCGGGCGCTGGACATCGTCATCGGCATCGAGTTTATCAAGATGCTGGCCAAGCACAGCCCCGGTTCCAGCCTCGAAGTGCTGCTCTACGCCATCGCCCGCCACATGGTGGTGGGGCACGAATCCGCCATGGAGAACCTGCTGAGCGTGAGCGCCATCGCCCTCATCTTCATCGTGCGGAGGTTCTTCTTCGTGCCGGCCTTCGGCGCTCATCTGCCCGACGGCCACCCCGCGCCCGACCTTTCCCCCAGCCAGAGCGGCATCCCGTCAGAGGAATTCGCCGCCCGGCTGCGCAAGCACCTGCATCATGACGACACCAACACGGAGCTTGAAGTCGCCATCGAAGACCCCAAGTACGAGGACAACACCGACACGCTGCTGGAAGCAGACCCGGAATGATCCTGACAAGTAAAATGCCCCGCAGGACGCTCGTCGAGAGCTGCCTGCGGGGCATCTTTTTATGCTTAGTTGCTCTTGTGCTTCTGGCCGAAACGGTACTCCTTGCCGTCCCGGATGCGCTGGATGTTGGAACGGTGCATCCAGATGACCATGCCGCCCATGATGGCAGCGCCGACGGTGCAGACCACCACGTCCTGAGTCGGCAGGCCGCGCATGAGGCTGTACACCAGCGTCAGCACCGGGTAAGCCGCGGCCATGGTGATGCTGCCCAGCGACACCATGCCGGTGGGGACCAGGCAGACGAGGAAGATGAGTGCCAGCACTGGCAGCAGCACCGGCTGGACTGCCAGAATGGCACC
>UMJB01020569.1_pt1 | contig 17439 bp, 19 predicted proteins | sample 1965961 | NCBI WGS metagenome assembly UMJB01 (sample SAMEA4836139, study PRJEB28245) | human gut metagenome | biome: gut microbiome; material: fecal sample | place: Denmark | collected 2008
ACGGTGGATTGCCATTGAGTGATCCGCCGTGGGCTTGTTTGTTTTTATAAAATTAAAAAATAGTGAAGGAGAATAGAACTATGAAAAATTATAAAATCGCTGTGGCTGGCACGGGATACGTTGGGCTTTCATTGAGTGTGCTCTTGGCGCAGAACCATCAGGTAGTGGCAGTCGATATCGTGCAGGCTAAAGTCGATATGATTAACAATAAGAAATCTCCGATTCAGGATGACTATATTGAAAAATATCTGGCAGAAAAGGAACTGAATTTGACCGCAACGCTGGATGCAAAGGCTGCATATAGCGATGCGGACTTTGTTGTGATTGCAGCTCCTACTAACTATGACAGCAAGACCCAGCACTTTGATACGTCTGCGGTTGAAGCTGTAATCAAGTTGGTTATGGAATATAACCCTAATGCCATTATGGTTATCAAGTCTACGATTCCTGTGGGCTATACGGCAAGCGTAAGAGAAAAGTTCAACAGCAAAAATATTATCTTCAGCCCGGAGTTCCTGCGCGAATCCAAGGCCCTCTATGATAATTTGTATCCTTCCCGCATCATCGTTGGTACTGACCTAAATGATGAGCGTCTGGTGAAAGCTGCACATGAGTTTGCTGGTCTGCTTCAGGAGGGTGCAATCAAAGAGAACATCGACACGCTGTTCATGGGCTTCACTGAGGCCGAGGCGGTCAAGCTGTTCGCCAACACTTATCTGGCTCTGCGTGTGGCTTACTTCAACGAGCTGGACACCTACGCAGAAAGCAAGGGCCTGAACACTCAGCAGATCATTGATGGCGTTTGCCTTGATCCTCGTATTGGTAGCCATTACAACAATCCGTCCTTCGGCTATGGGGAGTGTGAAATAATATGGACAACCAGAGAAAAGCCTGATTTCATGCGGGTTTACGCGGCTTGACCTTTTTACCTCAACCTGTTTCTGCCTGTCATGGTGCGTTAAGGCCAACGTGATTTCAGGTGCTAATGGCTTCTGGTTGCGCTCTATACTTAACCCACCACAGCGAAAGCTGATAGAGCAGAAAACAAAATAAGGAGGTACGAGGACAAGCCTGCGTATAGATTGTTACTGCAATCTGTATACAGGCTTGTTGTTGTGCTGTGAAGTAGGAAAGGTGAATAGAGTGAAAGACGAGCATGACAATTGAAGGAAAAAACTGCTGGGATTGTGTATAAGCCTAGGACAAGAATAGAAACTATGGAATGACGGCTGGAGAGAAGTAATGGAAGAAAAAATCAGACTTGCGGTTTTCGGACAGAAACGTCTTTCGCGTGAAGGCGGGATAGAGATTGTTGTAAAAGAACTATGCACCAGGATGGCACAGAATGGTTGTGATGTGACTTGCTACAATAGAGCAGGCCATCATGTGAGCGGTGCAGAGTATGACAAAACCATTGAATATGCTGGTATCCGTCAAAAGGTTGTTCCGACTATTGAGAAGAAGGGACTTGCGGCGGTAAGCTCATCTTTTTTCGCAGCACTTTATAGTGCATTTGGAAGATACGATGTGGTGCATATCCATGCAGAAGGTCCTGCCTTTTTCTGTTGGATACCAAAACTTTTTGGCAAGCGTGTAATCAGCACTATTCACGGTTTGGACTGGGCCCGCGAAAAATGGAAATTTGGCGTTGGATCAAAATTTATCCGGCAGGGTGAAAAAAATGCCGTGAAATATGCAGATGAAATCATTGTTCTAAGCAAAGGCGTTCAGAAATATTTCATGGAGACCTACGGAAGGGAGACGCATTTTATCCCTAATGGTGTCAATCGGCCAGAGGTTCGGGAGGCAAAGCTGATCACGGATCATTTTGGACTGGAAAAGGATTCCTACATACTGTTCCTCGGTCGTCTGGTGCCGGAGAAGGGGATTCGATATCTGGTTGAGGCCTTCAAGAATGTCAAGACAGATAAAAAACTGGTCATCGCAGGTGGCTCTAGTGATACGGATTCCTTTATGGAGGAATTGAAAGAACTGGCGAAGGGTGACGATCGGATTCTCTTTACTGGGTTTGTGCAGGGAGCAATGCTGGATGAACTGTACAGCAACGCTTATATCTACACGCTGCCGTCCGATCTGGAAGGAATGCCATTAAGTCTGCTGGAGGCGATGAGCTACGGCAATTGCTGTCTGGTATCCGATATTCCAGAATGTGCAGAGGTTGTGGAAGATAAGGCATTGATTTTCAAAAAGTCAGATGTAGAGGACTTGCGAGAAAAATTGCAAGATGCCTGTGACCATCCAGAAATGGTTATAAGAATGAAGAATCAGGCAGCTGACTTTATCTGCGAGAAATACAACTGGGATAAAGTTGTAAAGGAAACGATGAAACTGTACAGGAGAAAATAATAGATGAGAGTATTGATAATAAATAATCTCCTCTAACCGAACGCAGGTAGTGAGATGCACATAGTGAAAATGCTGAAAAAATAGCGTAATTACTGCACCTTTCAAGAGATGGGTGGAGCTGTGAGAGCGGTTTTTATCTCGCTACCTAGGTTCAGTAACAGCAGATGTAATTATCATAAGAACTTTCAGTATCACTACCTGCGTTTGTATGGAGCACTCTGGTTTATGAATAACATATTGGAAGTGCTTCATCTGAACAGAGGTAGTGAAATAGAACACAGAATAAGGAGAAATGCAACGATACGTCAGTGCGTTTTGTATTATAGACTCCACTATGATGCCCATACATCGGTTTAAAGGAGTGAAACCCGATTTTTTATATATAGAGAGAAATTGGGAATAGAGTGAGGAATGATGGAAAAATGAGCGAATATAGAAAAACAGATGACACTTTAATCAGTGTAATAGTGCCAGTATATAAAGTGGAACAGTATTTGGAAAAATGTGTGAACAGCATAAGTGTTCAAACATATTCTAATTTGGAAATTATTCTGGTTGATGATGGATCTCCTGACAAATGCGGCGATATTTGCGATTCTCTTGCAAAGAAAGACAACCGAATCAAGGTAATTCATAAACCGAATGGAGGCCTGTCATCAGCACGCAATGCGGGAATTGATATAGCATCTGGCCAATACATCGGATTTGTAGATAGCGATGACTCTATTGAGCCATACATGTACGAAAAACTTTTAGAGTTAATTAAACATGACAGTACAAAACTGGCTGTGTGTGCAGTTAATTATGTTTATGAAGATGGCAAAAAGGTGAATAAGACACCACTTGGAAGAAACTGTACGTTTGATTTCTATCATGCGATAGTTGAAATGAATACTCATCGACTGTTTGATATGGGTGCATGGAGTAAGCTCTATCATAAAAGTCTATTTGATGATCTTCGGTTTCCTGTCGGAAAGTTAAGCGAGGATTATTATATTATGTTTAAAATCTTTGACAGAGCACAAGCAATTAGTTACCTAGATACTCCGTGTTATAACTATCTTCAGAGAAATAATAGTATTACACGCAGCGCAAAGATTAATCATGATCATGAATATGCAGCTAGAGAGCAAATGATATATCTCGACAGGAAATATCCAGAGTTAAAGACTGTAAGTCACACATCATACGCTTCGGCTGCACTCACAGTGTATGATTTTTATATAAAAAATCATGTTGCTTGTCCTAAAGAGCAGGTTCAGCATTTTCGTGATGTAGTCAAACAAAATGAGGGATATATTAAACAAGCAGACTATTTGTCTAAAAGTAAAAAAATACAGTTTTCTCTTTTCATGATCAGTCCATGTTTATACAGAACTGTATTCAAAACATATCGAAAAATCAAGAGGATTTAGAGATGAATGACTTAATATCAATTATCATTCCTGTTTATAATGCGGGGAAAACAATAGATAGCTGTATCGAGAGTGTTTTGAAGAGCACTTACTCTGATTTTGAAATTCTTATAATTGATGATGGTTCAAATGCTGAAACAGCTGATGAATGCGATAAAGTAGCTTTGAAAGACCAAAGAGTTAAGGTGATACATCAAGAAAATGGTGGCGTAAGTAAAGCAAGAAATTGCGGAATCGAAAATGCGACGGGAAAATTTATAACATTTGTTGATGCAGATGATACGGTAGATTCTGATTTGCTTGCATGCATGATGAGCGCTATGCAACGGGAACAAGCTGATGTTGTAATAACTGGTCATAGGGAATGTTATGATGATGGAAGCTTTAAGGAATGCTTTTGTAGCAAAAAAGAATCAGTAAAGCACGGAACCGAAATACTATCAGAATTCTTCGCAACAAATAATATCAGTTGGACAGTGTGGGCAAAACTATATACACGCTCTATTATTGGTGATGTAAGATTTCAAGTTGGAAAACGTATTGCAGAAGATATGTATTTCAACTATGAAATACTAAAAAAGGCTAAAACGATTGTTGAATGCGGTTTCCCCAAATATAACTATATCAAACAGGATGAGTCGGCGATGGCCAGCAGTGACTGCTCACGTTTTTTTGACTCGTTCTATTTGACAAAAGCTGTCTTTGATGACGCAGAAACAAATGAAAATCATCGAACGGATAAGGTGTTCTTCTATGTTAGAAGTGGACTCTTTTTCTTCCGCATGATGTATGCAAAAGATAGAAACAAAGAAGCGGCGGAAGACATAAGAAATGCAAGAAGAGCTTTCCTAGACAGCATTCAAGATAATACAACTGCATTACCGGGACGTATGCGATTGGAACTGTTGCTGCTTAAGTACTGTGAACCTCTGTATAGGCAACAAGCAAAAATCTATTGGGGGAGTACAGGAAGAAAATGTAAAGTGTGAGCCCACGATTGACTCATATGCACAGCTTAGAAAATTATTGAATAGGGAAAAGAAAAATTACCCTAATAATTGGTTTGATAATATCAGTTGTAATCAGCGAGTTTATAATTGGCGGTTTATAAAGCTCCTTCGTAAGTGTGAGTATTATCGTAGTAAAACACGAAAGTCAAAAAATCCGGTGTGGATGGTATTATACTGGATCGCACGAACTCACAAAAACCATTTGGGCGTTTTTATTGGCGTAGAGATTCCAGAGAATGTGTTTGGCGAAGGGCTTATTATACATCACAATGGGAGCATTGTGGTGAATGGCAGTAGTAAAGTGGGAAAAAATTGTCAACTGCACGGAGATAATTGTATTGGCAATGTTGGAAAGTCAGATTCATTGACTGATTGTCCGCAAATTGGGAATAATGTTGAAATTGGTGTTGGGGCAAAGGTGTTAGGAGGAATCACTATTGCAGACAATATAAAAATTGGTGCAAATGCGGTAGTGACAAAGTCTTTTGAGAGAAAGGAATTACACTTGTTGGGACTCCAGCACACAAACTGGAAAGGTAAACGGATTCATGAAGATTCTTTTGTTAATAAATTGGAAAATAAGATACTGTGAGCAAGTGCCAGATGACCTTCAGCCATCAGACTATAGTTGCCCGCAAGAACCGTTTTGGTTTTTTAAATACTTTGACAAAAAGCCACAGGTAGATGTAGTGGATATAAGTGCGCCAAAGTGGATTGAAAAAGTAGAGAATAAAATTAGGTTCCATTTTTTTCAAACACTTAGAATCCTTCTTAAAGTAAATAAATATGACTTGATTTTTATTCACGGGTCAAATAGTGCAATGTTGTTATGCGCATTGAAACGAATTTTTCATTTGAAAATGCCACCAATACTTGATGTTGATATAAGTTCATTTCACCAAGCATATACCTCTGGTCTGATTCATAGACTTTCTCAATTCTCGAGCAAGGCATTTGATTATATGATATACCATACAAGTTCGCAGTATGATTATTATAAGGAATATTTTCCGTGGTTAAAGGATAAGTGCAAATTTATTCCGTTTGGTGTGGACTACGATTATTGGAAACTGAAAACATATAAAGATATACCGGAAAAAAATCAGTATATTGTTTGTGTGGGATACAGAAAAAGAGATTGGAATACATTACTTGAGGCATTTGGCAGAAGTGACATTTCGGAAAATTTGTATCTGATTGGAAATCCGAATATTAAGTGTGACAATCCGAAGATAAAGGTGCTACCATTTATTCCGATAGATGAATTGATGACATATATCGTGAACGCTAAATTTTCAGTTGTTCCACTTGATGATTTCAATTATTCCTTTGGGCAGATGACTTTGCTACAGCAAATGGCCTTAGGTGTTCCGATATTGGCAGCAGATGTTCCTGCTATTCGAGATTACTGTAATTGCAGCAATGGCGTTATGTCTTATAAACCTTACGATTCTAGCGACCTGGCTCAAAAGCTAGTTCAGATGTCAAATTATTCAGAAGACATTATGAATGCCATGGCTCAAGATAATATGACTGCTACAAAAACTTCGTTAAGCGAACAAGAAATGGCAAGGCAATTTGAGATTATCTGCAATGATATTGTTGGAAACATAAATGGTACATGCAACACAGGCACGGAGATAAATAAATGATAAAAGTAAGTGGAATATTTTCCATATTCTATAGTCTACTATTGCTAAGCAGAATTTACGTAATTGCAGGAGTTTATAAGCTTCCAATGGATCCATCATTGATACAGGTGGGCTATGTTGGAGTGTTGATTATGGTGGCGATAGTACAGATAAAAGAAAATAATTATAAGATAAAAAAGCATTTAAAAACAATGGATGCGGCTAATTTGTTGTTAATAGGTTATTGGGCGATTTTTGGTTTTGTTTTTGTTAATCCGCCAATGGAACAATACACGAAGGCCATGGTTTTGAGGCAAGGTCTCTTTTTGGCTACTGTAATAGTAACCGCTCTTTTTGCATACCGTAATAACTACTTTATGGAGGTTATTTCTGCTAGCTTTTGGACCATCGCATTCGTTCTTCTATTTCAATTTATAACGAACATAAACGATGTGACTCAAATAGATATAAGCAGTATTTTGAATGTTTCATCGAGATCACGGGTTAATTTTGGCTTGGGGCATTATAACTATCTTGGAATGCTTTGCTCTTGTGAGATTATACTTGGAATATGGATTCGAAAATTTAAAAACAAAAATAGATTATCCCTTTTTATAATAGCTCTTGCATCGATTATGCTTCTGGGAAGTGCTTCGAGAAATGCAATTTTTGGCTTAATTGTTTTTTCTTTAATCGAATTTTACTTTAGTCTCGAAAAATATGTATTTAGAAAAGTATATAAGTTTATTATACAGATCTCTATTGTCGGTATAGTGTTAATAATGGCACTATTTGGAGATAGTAGAGTTTCTCTTGACGGACTATTGTTAGATTCTAACAGAATGACACTTTTTTCAGTAGCACTTCCAACGTTTTTTAAGAGTAATAGAACATGGATTGGCTTAGGGCTGGCATCGGGAGAAATATATGGACAAAATTTAACACCATATAAGACGTATTGGTTGGATAATGGATATATATATACGTTAATAACAAGCGGATATATAGGAATAACAATTTATGTGGCACTCATTATATTGTTCCTTATTAGTTATTGGAAATTGAAGAAACAAAATAATTCAATGGGTATTTTAGCTATAGCAACTTTTTCGATGTATCTATTTTCTGCCTTATTTGAAACGACCTTATTTAATGGAGGCGTTTTATTGAATTATTTGTTATTACCAGTTTTTTTGATATTGCTAGATTACAGGTCTGAGACGGAAGATGAGACATTAGAAGACTTAAATGAGGTGAAAAAATGAAAAAAATTGCAATGATAACTTTTCATGCATCGCATAATAACGGTTCAATGCTTCAGGCGTTAGCTTTGCAAACGGCATTACAACAGAGGAACTGTGATGTTGAAATTATTGATTTTTCCAATGAAGGTCAAAGAAATTTATATTCGGTGCTTCCTTATCCACATAATTGGAAGCAGTGTATAAAATGGCTGATTTGGAGAAGTAATTATAAAGAATTGAAAAGACAACACGAAGCATATGAGACTTTTTCAAGTAAATATTTTAAGCTGACAGAAAAATCATACACAAATAATACGCAATTAGAAGAATTATATAACAAATATGACGCATTTATAACCGGAAGCGATCAAGTATGGAATACAAGGTGCATAGATGCTGATGATGCATATTTTTTAACTTTTGTTAAAGATAAACCAAAGTTTGCATATGCTGTTAGTTTGGGGGCTAACAATGCGTTTGAAGGTGAACAAGGTTTAAAATACATTAATTATATTAGAGATTTTAAAGGAATTTCGGTGCGAGAAAAGAATGCACAGAAGTGGATTGAACAAGCGACGGGAAAGAAAGAACTGATTACTTTAGATCCTACAATGCTTTTTGACCAAGAGGATTGGGAGAGAATTGTTGAAGTAAAAGCAGAACCTATTATACCTGGGAAGTATATTTTCTATTACTGCTTTGGTATTAATGAAGATATTCAGATATTCCTCCACAAATTATCTGATAGACTACAGATTCCGGTATATTTTATTGAAGCTAAAGAATGGACATTGAAAATGTGTTGGAGACATAGAATACATTTGGTGAAACAATATGGACCGGATGTATATATGAATTTGGTAAAGTATGCCAATCTGTTTATAACAAGTTCTTTTCATGGGACAGCGTTTGGAACTATATACAGAAAGAACTTTTGGTATATTAAGAGTAAAGATAGTGAGAGCTCTCAAGATGATAGAGCAACTACATTCTTGTCGCAGCTTGGGTTGATGCCTAGATATCGAACTATTAAGGAATTGGAAACTATTAATTTATATGACAAGATAGATTATAAACCAGTCGTTGAAAACTTAAATGAACTGCGAACCGTATCAAATCAATATCTGTCAAATATAGTAGGTGCAATCTGAAATGGGAAAACATGCGTATTTGATTATGGCACACAATCAGAAAAATATGTTACAGAGTTTGATTGAGTGCCTAGATTATAAAGAAAATGACATATATGTCCATTTAGATCGAAAGTGGGAAGATATAGAGATTAATGACATATATAAATTTGCAACGGAGTCAAAAATTTTCATTTTAAAAGAACGAATTGATGTTAAGTGGGGGACGTATTCGCAGATTGAATGTGAACTCTTGTTGTTACAAGAAGCAGCTCCGGGTCATTATCAGTATTATCATTTAATGTCTGGAATGGATTTGCCACTTAAGACACAAGAAGAAATCCACAGTTTTTTTGATGAAAGAAATGGAACAGAGTTTATACACTTTGATGGTAAAGAAATTGATACTCAAACATATAAACGTGTATCAAAGTATAATTTCATTATAACAAAAAATAAAAATTTAATATCGCGAATTCTGTATAACTTACTGATGGGATTGCAACTCTGTGTAGATAGAGCAAAAAAATACAATGTAGTTTTTTATAAAGGTGCAAATTGGTTTAGTATCACAGATGCACTAGCGCAGTATGTTGTCGAAAAAAGTGCTTGGATAAAAGAGGTCTTTCAATACGCTCGCTGCGGCGATGAGATGTTCCTTCAAACGCTAGTTATGAATTCAAAGTTTAAAGAATCTTTGGTAAACAATAATTTTTGTGATAATTATGAAACAATTCAATACTGTATTGATTGGAATAGAGGATCACCATATGTCTTCAAAAAGGAAGATATATCCTTGTTAAAAGATTCCAATATGTGCTTTGCTCGAAAGTTTGATATGAATATCGATGATCAAATTGTAAGCTTGATTAAAAATAATGTTGGTGTTAATAAATAGCAATATAATTTGACTACAAATAGTGAGTTGGGAAAATGAAAACACTTGAGAAAAATTTTATTTATAATGTATTATATCAATTATTAGTAATTGTTCTACCATTGATTACAGCTCCATATATTGCGCGAACGTTGGGAGCTGAGTCGGTTGGTATCTATTCATATACGTATTCAGTTGCTCAGTATTTTCTGCTTTTTGCAATGCTAGGAATTTCTACTCATGGAAACCGATGTGTTGCATCAGTTAAAAATGATAGAGACAAATTGTCTAATACATTTTGTTCTATCTATTCAATACAAGTCTGTACATATACAATAGCTGCCATTATGTATTGGGGATATCTTTTACTATTCCATGTAGATAATGTACTCATTGTTGTAATACAGTTTCTGTATGTTTTGTCAGGGGCATTTGATATTAGCTGGTATTATTTTGGAACGGAGCAGTTTAAAATAACAGTAACGAGAAATACAATAATTAAGATTGCAACAGTTATCTTAATGTTTGTTTTTGTTCATTCACCTGATGATTTGTGGAAATATACGCTTATAATGGCGACTGGAACTTTCATAAGTCAGATTTATTTATGGAGATATATTCCTAAACAGGTGAAGCTAAAACGTGTTTCATTTGCGGAAACAAAAGCTCATATTAAACCGATTATTATATTGTTTGTTCCGGTTATAGCGTATAGTATTTACAAATTGATGGATAAGATTATGCTGGGCAATATGACTTCATATAGTCAAGTTGGATATTATGAAAATGCCGGAAAGATAATTAATATACCAATGGGTGTTATTACAGCCTTAGGTACAGTTATGTTGCCGAGGATGTCTAGTATAGTATCGAGTGGAGAAAGAGAAAAGGCAAGAGATTATATTAGAATTTCAATAAAACTTGTGACGATTATAGGGGCAGCTATAGCATTTGGACTTATCGGAATTAGTGATATCTTGGTTCCAATTTATTTCGGAGCGGAATATCTACCCTGCATTTCATTAATTAACCTTCTGGCCGTGACAGTTTTCTTTATTTCATGGGCTAATGTCGTTAGAACACAATATTTGATACCGTTAAGATTTGATAAAATTTATGTAGTATCTATGGTTCTAGGTGCACTTGTAAATTTTGTCATCAACTATACTCTTATTCCACAATTTCAAGGCAATGGTGCGGCAGTTGGAACTATTGCGGCAGAATTTACTGTTATGATAACACAAATGGTATTGATAAGACATAAACTCCCGATTTTTAGATACTGCAGTCAAACAATGCCATATCTGTTTATTGGATTTATTATGCAAGTTGTTGTCAGATTTTATGGGAAGCTACGAGGAGAAAGTGTTTCGACATTAGTAGTTCAAGTTCTTCTTGGTGCATTAGTATACAGTATCGGTTGTGTGGTCTATTTTATCTTATCTAAAGATGAAATAGGAAGTTTGATATTTAACGAGATCAAATCAATTAAAAGGAGACGGATGCGATGAAAAGTATCGATAAATGCGTATCAAATAAGATAAGTAATCTTAATTTGTTTTTATCTGCTTTTATTGTTGCATTGCACTCTTCCTGCCGAGAACAGCTTATATATGGGGGGGGGGTATGGAGTCAACTTAGCTTTACAAAGTTTGATAAAAATAATTGCAGATAGTGCAGTGCCGATGTTCTTTGTAATGTCTGGTTACTTGCTTTTTTATAAATATGATATTAGAAGGTATCTCGATACCCTAAACAAAAAAGTTAGAACTTTATTAATTCCATTTGTTTTGTGGAATCTATTAGGATTTGCATATCATAAATGTTTGTCGTTACTTTCAATTGTGACAGGAGTTGCTGAAGCAAATCCGGAACTATTGAGCGCTCGGAATATTCTTTATGGAGTATGGAAGAGTGCGTATGATCCGCCAGTATGGTTTATAAAAACCTTATTCGAGCTGATTATAATTTCTCCGCTTGTTTGGGGCATTGCAAATAAGTTGAAGCAGAAAACGATAGTCCTCGTTATTTTTATTGCGTTGTCTGTGATTGGATTCACTCCAGGATATACTTCGATACTTTTTTGGATTCCGCTCTACCTATTGGCAGCAACGATAGCATGCTGTAAGAACGATATGATTTCTCATTTCAGTATGACTAGGAGCTATTTATGTGTTGTTTTATACTGTAGTTTTATCGCCTATCTATTATTGAATAATGTTGACGAGAAAGCAAGTGCTTATACATTTTATCGGTTAATTTCACCTATACTGATTTGGAATATCATTGATCTGTCAAAATCTGTACGCAATAAAAGAATCTTAGAAAAATATGCAATCCCGTTCTTTTTATTTTGTTCACATATTTTTGTTATTCCCATAGTTAAGAAGATGTTCCTTTTGATTTTGGGAAACTCCAATTATGGTATTACAGCAGCTTATCTGTGTACAGTGGTAACAACGATTGGTTTAATATGGATTCTGTCTTTGGTAATGAAAAAAGTGTTGCCGCAAACATATAAGATATTAGCAGGCGGAAGATGATGGAGGATAAAATAGTGGATAAGGATAATGGGAGTATAGTTGAGAGATATAAAGTAATTGACGTAATAAAAGGATATGGAATTTGCTTAATGGTTTGTGGACATAGTGGTGCACCATTTACAGACTGGATCTATTTATTTCATATGGCTTTGTTTTTTATTGCATCGGGATATTTATGGAATGAACGTAATGCAGCGACAAAGAAGAATGTTGTGCAATATGTAAAGAGGAAAGCAAAATCTTTATGGCTGCCATTTGTATTAATCAATTTGTTTTTTACTGTTACACAAAATTTTTTTCTTAAAATCGGAATTTACTCTACAGATGCCGGTGCATCTGTTTTGCCTGTAACTCCATTAGATACAAGTGCGGCAATAAAAAAAGTTTTAGGCAATATCATCTTTAGTGGAGGAAGCCAATTGGCTGGTGCTACCTGGTTTCTAAGATCTTTATTTTGTATTACCATTGTTAATGCGGTAATAACATATCTGCTAAAGAATATTATCTCGAAAAAGACATATGTTTTTATTGCGATGGTTGTTGCAGCAATAGGTATGCAATTAGTTAATAATAATGTAGGATCGATTTCTTTGCTGGTTGAAAAAATTGGATTGCAGTCATTTTTTGCAGGGTATTTTGCGTATCTTATTGGAATGATATTAAAGAAAACAGCGTATATGCAATTCGTTAAACAGCATACATTATCGTGCTTTCTGTTATCGGGGGGGGGACTACTTCTATTAAATTTTATAGGAAAGATTCAATTAAATGTTGGACATGTTGAAAATGTCGCATTTTTTGCTTTGTCTTCACTATTGGGCTGGATTCTAGTATATATTGTATCGATAAACTCGAAATGGATTGCGAGTTGCGTCGAGTATATTGGAAAGCATTCAGTATGGATTTTAGGCTTACATTTTTTGAGTTTCAAAATTGTAACGATGGTCTATTTAAAGATTGTGCCTGAAAGCAAGGCTACCTTAGCTGCATATCCGGTTGTTTATGAAAATAACATATGCAGATTATGTGGCAGGCGTGGTGGATTCTGAAGATTATCAATTGATTCGGGAAGATTATTCCAAACAGTATGACGGCCTGCGAGCAGCACTGCAGAGAGCAGAAGCCAAAAAGGTGGAAGTAGAACAACAGATCAGAGAATATCTGAATATGACTTCCAACTTGGAAGAGCATCTGGATGACTTTGGATTTGATGCTCAGCTGGTAAAATCCCTTGTGCAGAGAATCGAAGTGAGTGCAGATAAGCGGATTCGCATTGTATTTGGATTTCAAGATGTGTTTGCGGACCTTGGAAAGGAGAGTGCGGGAAAATGATTGCAGCGTATCAGCGCATTTCAAGGGCAGACGGTGATTTGGGTAAAGATGGAAAAGACAAGAGCAACAGCATCAAAAACCAGAAAGAACTGATCCAGCGGTATATTTCCCACAAAGAGAGTCTGCAAAATCTGCCTGTGATGGATTTTGTGGATGATGGTTACACAGGCAGCAATTTCGACAGACCGGGCTTTCAGAAAATGATGGATGGTGTGCGCAGTGGCGAGATTGATACCATTATCGTAAAAGACCTGTCTCGTTTTGGACGCGATTACATTGGTGTGGGCGAATACATGGAGCAGATTTTTCCACTACTGGGTGTCAGGCTCATCTCCATCAATGACAACTATGACAGCAGCAATTATAATGGTACAACCTTGGGGATGGATTTGGTTGTCAGCAACCTGGTAAACACCATGTACTGCCGAGATGCAGGAAAGAAACTTCGGACAGCCAACCGAGTGAAGTGGCGCAAGGGTATTTCTACAGCGTCTGCTGCACCGTTTGGTTATCAGTTTGACCCGAATAGAAAAGGATCATATATCATTGACCCTCCAGCGGCAAAAATTGTCCGTCGCATTTTTGACCTTGCGATTCTGGGATTGGGAACGCGAGAAATAGCGATGGCATTGAATGATGAAAATGCTCCTGTGCCGAGTGTTTATAACCGGGAGCATAAGGCGTATGGAAAAGAAACGACTTACACGATTGCACCTGTGATTCTTTGGGATAGTTCTCGCGTCTGGAAGATTCTCACGGCTTATGTGTACACCGGAGCGATGGTTCTGGGAAAAAGTCAAAGATTGATTTCCGGCAAGAAAATCATTCGCATTGTTCCAAAAGGGCAACAATACATTACGGAAGGAACCCATGAAGCTATCGTCAGCCGGGAAGAATTTGAAAAAGCGCAGCTTGTCATAAGAAATAACGGACATAGAGTAGTGATGGGAAGCGTGGATTTTCCCCTTAAGGGAAAAATTCGATGCGGTAATTGCAGACGAGTCCTGGGATATGACTACAAACAGGCTTCTCCCATATTCTGGTGCAGAGAGGGAATGGAACTTATCGGTCAGACCCAATGTTCATCGGAAATATATCAGGCCAGTGATATTGAAAATGCAGTGTTTCAGGCATTAAAAAAAGAACTTTCTCTATTGGACTCACTCTATAGTGATATTAAAAAGGAAGAACAGAGCTTAAAAGAAGCCAGTAGAAAGGCAAGCCGCCGAAAAACTTTGATGGAGCAGGAACTGAAAAATCTGAAAGGTGAGAAGATGCGGATGTATGAGGAGTACGCGGCAGGAACGCTCTCCCTGGACAATTATAAGAGCAAAAAACTGGAATGCGATAGGAAGATTGCAGAAGTGCAGGACAAAATCGAACAATTCAAAGCGGAAGAATCTGTCAAGAGCGTTGTTCCAGGGACGGTGCGGGCAGCAGCAGAACAGGCAGAAAATTTTCTGCACGGCACGAGACTTACGGCAAGCATGGTGTCAGCCTTCATTGAAAATGTTTATGTGCATGAGGGTGGGCGTATCGTAGTACGGTTTAAATATGAGCAGAGTATACAGGATGCCGTGAGAGCATTACACACAGAATGAATTTCAAAAAGGCGAAGTTGCCCATGATACAACATCAAAGAGTATGTTATAATATGGGCAACAGACCAACCGGAAGGAGAAGGACGAAATGAGTATAACCCGAAAGCTGGCAAAACTGATATTGACCTTATTGACCCTGCCGCTACTCGTCGTAGTATGGCTACTGAAATGGTTCGTGACGTTCCTTCATTGCTGTTCGGCATGGATATTCTATCTGCTGGGCAGTGTGCTGCTGGCAACAGCAGTGCTTTCGTTCCTGATGAAACAATCGCAGGGGATAGAAGCACTTCAAATGCTGATCGGTGGATTTGTGATTTTTATGATTCCGCAGGTGGTCGGCAGTGTGGTGGTATTTTTGGAACTGGCAACAGCAACGATTCGGCAAGTATGGTACATATAAGGAGAGGTGAAACCTAGAAAATGAAATTAGCAGCGATTCATCATGTGGCAATCATCGTTTCAGATTATGAGAAATCGAAAGACTTCTATGTGAATAAGCTGGGATTTGAGATTGTACGAGAAAACTTCCGTGAAGAACGGAATGACTGGAAACTGGATTTGCGTGTTGGTGAGGGTGTTGATGCGATTGAGCTGGAGATCTTCGCAGAGCCGAACCCACCTAAGCGCGTGAATCGACCGGAAGCCTGCGGACTACGGCATTTGGCGTTCCGGGTGGATGATGTGGAAGCCACTGTAGCAGAACTGGAACAGATGGGGATAGGATGTGAACCGATTCGATTTGACAGCTACACCCAAAAGAAGATGACATTTTTCTTTGATCCAGATGGTCTGCCATTGGAACTGCATGAATAAATGCTTGGAGAATAACAATAGGATGGTGAGCAAAATTGGCAAGATGGGAACGAGAAGGGATTCCGCATAAAGGATGGAAAGAAATAGGAATAGAAGATTTGGGTGAGGATTTAGAATTTGGCGATGACGTAGAATACGAACAGTGCGAAATGTGTGGACAAGAGAAAATACGCTACGTTCACATTTTACAGCATTCTGATTTTAATGGCGAACTGCGTGTGGGATGCGTATGCGCAGAACACATGACGGACGATTATATCAACCCTCAAAAGTCTGAGAGAGAACTAAAAAATCGCTTGAATCGCAAGAAAAATTTTATGCGCAGAGAATGGCAGGAACGCGCGCAAGGAAAATATGTGCTACGGTATAAGGGCGAAAATATAACGATTATGAAAAGTAAGTTTGGAGCAGGTTGGGGTGTTCTCTATGGAGGACAAAGTGTGTTTCGATATAATAATCGTAGAATTGATGATTTTCATACGGCTAGGCTAATTGCATTTGACCTTTTTGATGAGCAATATGAATCCAGAGGAGAAGTTCAGCCATATTGGGATGGTATGCGCTGGCTTTATTATTAAAGCTGTACGCTGATGGAAAAGTAAACAAAAGGTAACACCCGTCTAGGTGAGAGGATGTAAATCTTCTCGACTAGGCGGGTGTTTCATTCCGTAGGAATGGGAAGGTTACAGATTGAAAAGGTCTAACTAGCTACCGAGCAGCTATGCAGAAAAGTGGTTGCAGCGACTTCTTGATCTAAGGTGGATATCGAGTTTCAGCTACCACAAACGAAGGCTCACATAAACCACAGACAGCACCCAGGAGGATTCGAGGGTGCGTCTGCAGCTTATGCGGGCTTTTTTTATTTTGTGATTTTAATACGGATGGATGTTAAATTCCAAAGCTGACAAGAGTGGCCTTTAACTCCCTCGCCGTGCGGATAATGATTTCCTGCTCAGTTTCGTTGCAGTCTAATAAGAGGCGATGTAAATCGGAATCAGAGGAAGAAAGAGAATAATCGAGGCTGTCAACCAGTAACGCATCGACAGAAATATGTAGAGCATTGGCGAGATCAACCAAGATTGGCAAACTGGGGGTCTTGACTCCGTTTTCAAGATAGGCAATATATTCACGACTACAGTTGGTCAAATCGGCAAGCTTTTCCTGAGTCATGCTGAACTTTAAACGATAAAAACTGATTCGTTTACCTAAAGCAATGCGATTAACGGACATAGAAAACATTCCTTTCTTACGCCCGCATAAGACATTACCATTATTTACGCTTTTAGTCGTAATAACAAGAAGAGAATAATGAGTTCAGAGTACATAAGTGTTCACCCTCATCAATCGTGTATTCTGAAAGCAAAATGTAAACCACCTGTTTACATTCTGGAGCACGTGTAAACAGGTGGTTTACAGAAAAAATCATCTGAAAAGAGTATAATAAAAGCATGAAATCAAGCTGCGAAAATAAAGTGG
>UMJB01046640.1_pt1 | contig 17018 bp, 9 predicted proteins | sample 1965961 | NCBI WGS metagenome assembly UMJB01 (sample SAMEA4836139, study PRJEB28245) | human gut metagenome | biome: gut microbiome; material: fecal sample | place: Denmark | collected 2008
ATTCTCTCACATAAATGTTTTCTTACGGAACCACGCCTTTTCGGCTTGCCTTTTTTGCACGGAATTACGCGAGAATAGGCTTCAAAGCGTCGGCGAGAACCTTTTCCTGTGCTTCGGCTTCCGCCAGATCCTTGCCCAGAGTGGTGAAATAGGTCTTGATCTTCGGCTCGGTGCCGGAGGGGCGGACGATGACCGTCGCGCCGCCTTCCAGATTGTACACCAGCACATTGGCGGCGGGCAGGCCGGTCTGAGCGGTGTTCTGGTAGTCGGTGATTTTGGTCACTTTGTAGCCGCCAATCTCTACAGGGGGCTTCTCCCGCAGAGAGGCCATGATACCGGCCATCTTGTCCATGCCGGACAGGCCGGGGAACTCAAAGGAGTTCACCTTGTTCAGATACCGGCCGTACTTGGCGTAAATGGCCTCCAGCCGCGCCTTGATGGACGAGCCGATGGAACGGTAGTAGGCTGCCATTTCACAGATCAGCATGGAGCCAATGATGGCGTCCTTGTCCCGGACGTAAGGGCCTGCAAGGTAGCCGTAGGATTCCTCGAAGCCCAGAATGAAGCGATCCACCTCACCGGCGGCCTCCAGCTTGGCAATCTGGTCGCCAATCCACTTGAAGCCGGTGAGAACGTTGCGCATTTCCACGCCGTAATCCGCGGCCACGATGTCCGCGAGGGGGGTGGAGACCAGAGACTTTACCGCCACGGGGCGCTTGGGCATGGTGCCCTTTTCAATGCGGCCCTGACAGATGTAATCCAGCAGCAGCACGCCCACCTCGTTGCCGGAGACCAGCTCATAGGAGCCGTCGGGGCAACGGATGGCAATGCCAACCCGGTCGGCGTCGGGGTCGGTGGCCAGCATCAGATCGGCGCCGGTCTTCTCGGCCAGCTCCAGACCAAGCCGCAGTGCCTCGAAAATCTCCGGGTTGGGATAGGGGCAGGTGGGGAAGTTGCCGTCGGGGTACTGCTGCTCGGGGACAATGGTGATGTCGTCAATGCCGATGTCATGAAGCACCCGGGTGACCGGCACCAGACCGGAGCCGTTCAGGGGGGAGTACACCAGCTTCAGTCCGGCGGTTTTGCAGATGCCGGGGCGGACGGCGCAGGCTTCAATGGCGCTGTACAGCGCTTCCTTGCAGTCGTCACCCACATATTCGATCAGACCCTGGGCGATGCCGTCTTCAAAGGCCATCATCTTCGCGCCGGTGAGAATGTCGGTTTTCTGAATTTCCGCGTATACCACGGCGGCGGCATCGTCCGTCATCTGGCAGCCGTCGGGGCCGTAGGCCTTGAAGCCATTGTATTTGGCGGGGTTGTGGGAGGCGGTGATCATGATGCCGGCATTCGCCTTGTAGTACCGGGTGGCAAAGGACAGGGCGGGGACAGGCATCAGCGCGTCGTAAATCCGCACCCGAATGCCGTTGGCAGCCAGAACGCAGGCGGCGTTTCTGGCAAATACGTCGGAATTGATGCGGCTGTCATAGGAAATGGCGACCAGCTGGCTGCCGCCCTGGGTCTTGACCCAGTTCGCCAGTCCCTGGGTGGCCTGCCGGACAACGTAAATATTCATCCGGTTGCTGCCCGCACCCAGAATGCCCCGCAGACCGGCGGTGCCAAATTTCAGCGCCACAGCAAAGCGCTCCTTGATCTCATTGTCCTGTCCCTCGATTTTCCTCAGTTCGTCGGTGAGGGCGGGATCTTCCAGATCAGCGCTCAGCCAGCGCTTATAATCATCTATGTACATCGTTATCACCTTTTCTTCATATAAATGCACGTATAATATAGTTCATCAGGCAGAAAAAGTCAATGCCGGAGTGGGGGCAGCCGCGTTATGGGGGCAAAAAATGGGAGGCGACGGAAATCCGTCGCCTCCCTTGCGTATTTCAGAAATGTTTTCTCTTGCGGTCGTAGACGCTTACAGCAGCCGCGCCGCAGAAGGAGAACAGCAGCACGCTGCCAAGAACCATGACGATCTCGCTGTCGCCGGTCTTGGGAACGTTGTCCTTGCCGTTCTTCACGGACTTCCACTGAGCGACATAGGTCACGTCCTTGGTCACGGTGTCGGTGACCTTGGGGGACCAACCGGTGAAGGTGTAGCCGCTGCGCTTGGGCTTGCCATCGAACTTGGGGGTGTCGGTGCCAGTTTCAAGATCCTTGTAGACCTGATCCTTGAACGCCTTGCCCTTCACGCCGTCGGTGTAGGTAACGGTGTAGAGCTTCTCCCACTGGGCGGTGTAGGTCACGTTCTCGGTCACGGTCTCGGAAACCTCGGGTTCCCAACCGGCGAACTTGTAGCCCTTACGAGTGGGAGTACCATTAAACTCGGGGGTCTTGGTGCCGGACTCGAGATCTGTAAAGACCTGATCCTTGAACGCCTTGCCCTTCACGCCGTCGGTGTAGGTAACGGTGTAGAGCTTCTCCCACTTGGCGGTGTAGGTCACGTTCTTGGTCACGGTCTCGGCGACTTCGGGTTCCCAACCGACGAACTTGTAGCCCTCACGAGTGGGATCCTTCGTGCCGAAGGCGGGGGTGCTGGTGCCGTAGGGGATGTCTTTGTAGACGACATCCTCGAAGACTTCCTCGCCCTTCACACCGTCGGTGTAGGTAACGGTAAGAAGCTCGCACTTGGCGTTGAAGGTGACTCTGGTTTCCGCAGCCGTCCACTTCTCACCATTCCAGGTCAGCTCGATGGTCTTGCTGTCACGGTCATCAAGGGTGTGGGGGCCAACATTCTCTTCTGCGTTGTACTTGGCAACGTAATCCTTTGCGTTTACGGTGAGGATGCAGGTGTACGCAGTTCCCTTGCGCTCGGGGTCGGAGACGTTGTAAGTGCCTTCGATGAGCGTGTAGGACTTGCCGTTGTGCGCGGTGGTGGTCGTGCAGTCCACCTTCGCGTTGATGCCCAGCCCCTTCAGTTCATCGTAGGTGGGCTTTTCGGGGGGGCACTCGACGTGGAAGGTGATGGGCAGTTCGGTCTTCGCGACCCACTTTTCGCCATTCCACTTCAGCTCGACGGTCTTCTCAGCCTGCTCGCCGACGATCAGCGCATGGGTCTTGCCCATATCGGAGCTGTACTTCTCGATGATCTTGGCTGCCTTGACAGTGATGGTGCAGGTATAGCCCTCGGAGGCGGTACCGGTGACGTCGCTGACGGTGTACTCACCCTGCGTCGGCTTGTAATCCTTGCCCCAGTGGTTGACGTTCTGGTTATCGCAGACGATCTTTACGCCTCTGCCGATCGCACCCTCAATGTCCTTCTTGCTGGGCTGCTCGGGGGGGCACAGGGTATGGAAGGTGACAGGCAGTTCGGTCTCAGCGACCCACTTTTCGCCATTCCACTTCAGTTCAATGGTCTTTTCGGCGGGTTCACCGGCAATCAGCGTATGAACCGCGTCGCTCATATCAGAGCTGTACTTCTCGATGAACTTGGCTGCCCTGACGGTAACGGTGCAGGTGTAGCCATCGGCAGCGGTGCCCATGACATTGCTGACGGTGTACTCGCCCAGCGTCGGCTTATACTTCTTTTCGCCGTGGTTGACGTTCTGGTTATCGCAGACAACCGCCACGCCTCTGCCGATCGCACCTTCGATTGCCTTCTTGTCGGGCTGTACGGGCTTCCACTGAGCGGTATAAGTGGCATTATCGGTCACGGTCTCGGCGACCTCGGGAATCCAGCCGTCGAACACAAATCCCTTACGGGTGGGAGTGCCCTCGAAAGCGGGGGTGGCATCCTCGTACTTTGCCGTATAAGCCTGATCCGCGAATGCCTCACCGTTCACACCGTCGGTGTAGGTCACGGTGTAGGTGTTCTTTTCCCAAACGGCGTACAGATTCGTCCAGCCGTTCACGGTCTGGCCGGTCACGTCGCCGTTCTGACCCTCACGGCTCCAGAACTTGAAGGTGTAGCCGGTGCGGGTCGGGGTGGGAGCGTCCGCGGTGGGAAGGGTCGAACCAAAGGGCGCAGTGGTGCTGTACAGCCGACCTTCGGTCTTGCTGTGGTCATTCTGGAAGTCTCTCAAGGCTTCCTCACTCTGGAAGTAAACGACCTGGTACTTGTCATAGACCATGCACTTCAAATTCGTCCACCCGTTGACGGTTTTCTCCTTCAGACCGGCAGGGGGATTTGCGGGGTCGCTCTTGTAGATATTAAACAGGCCGTCGTCGTACCAGCCGTAGAACTCGTAGTTCCCGGTGTAATAGTCGGCAATGTCGATCGTGGACAGGTCAATGACATGCCCCTTCGGCTGGCTTTCGAGCGCGATGTCCTTATAAGCCTTCGAGGTGTCGCCGTTGCGATAAATCACAAGGTGGACGGGGAACAGCTCTTCTTCGCACTCGACAGGGAAGGTAACGGGGTCATTGACAACCCACCGACCCTCTACATATTTCAGCGTAAGGGGCTTGGTGTTGTCACCGGTCAGGGTGTGCTTGCCGAAGTCGGTGTTGTACTTCGTTACATACTCATCAGCAGTGATGATAATGTCACAGGTGTAGCCGTCGGTTTCGTTGCCGGAGACATCGCCGATGTTGTATGTTCCCTCGATCAGCGCGAAGGATGCGGCGGTGTGCGTCTCGGGCTTCGTGGTGCAGGCCACTTCCACGGGCGCTTCCAGCTTGGCCAGATCTTCAGCACCGGGCTTTGTGGGCGGAACAATCTCCGTCACGCACGCGACGTCGAAAACAACGGGGGCGCCGCTCTCAACAGTCCAGCCATTATCCGTGTATTTCAGGGTAACGGTCGCGTTGACGCCCTTGGGATCATGGGCAGCGCCGGTATCGGTGTCGAACTGCTCCACATACTTCTGAGAGTTGATGGTGACAGTGTAGGTGTAGCCGTTTTCGGCGTCGCCTGCAACCTCACTGGTGGTGTAGGAGCCGGAAATCAAAGTGTAGCCCTTGGTCTTAAGCTCGTGGGCAGCCTTGCCGTTGGTGCAGTTGACGGTGATATTATCGATCAGACCGCTGAGGTCGCCCTCACCGGGAGCGGTGGGCTTGTCGGGCTTGGGGGGAGTTGCTTCTTCCCACACGGCGTACAGCGTTCTGGTCCAGGTGTTGCCATTCTTGACAACATCATTGCCATACTGGGATACGGCACACGTCATACCACCAGTGTAGATTGTATCAGACCCGTCATTGGCCTTCCAGCCCTTAAAGACATAGCCTTCCCGGGTGGGGACGGTATTCTTCACCGTAAAGGAGTGGTATCTGATAGATGCATCTGTTGTAGACCACGAATCAGCACTGGGCGCGCCGGTGCCGCCATTGGCATCATAGTTCAGCGTGTATGTATATTTCGTGGTGGGATTGGGATTCTTCGCTACGAGATAAATCGTAGAACCCTTGTTGCAGGCGGTCGTACCGCTCTTGTTAAGCGACCACGTTGTGGGATTGGCATTGGATTCTTTCGACCAACCGACGATCTGGTAGCCGCTGTTGACAGAAGCGCGGCTTGCGGCGGCCTTGATGTCAGAAATCGCAATTGTGTGGTTGTTATACGCGGTGTCGGAGTGATTCGTCTTGTACTGGCAAACAAACTGGGTCTTTTCGGAAGAACCGTAATTGTAGCCAATGTTAAATTCGCTGCCTACGTACAGGACGGTGAATCGGACATCGATCTTATGCCCGGTGTTCAAAGCGGCGGGAGTTATATCGGGTTCGGGAATCGTCGGCAAGGTCACTCTTCTTGCACCGGTCTTGCCCGCCTCCCATTGGGCAACATAGGTGACATTCGCAGTCACGGTTTCCGCAACGGCGGGATTCCAGCCGGCGAAGGTATAGCCTTCCCTAGCAGGGGTGCCGCTGAAAGCGGGGGTCGCGGTACCGGACGGCAGGTTGCGGTAAACCTGATTGGGAAATACTGCGCCGTCTGCACCGTCAGTGTATGTAACGGTGAATGTTTTCGGCTCTTCCGGTGCAGGGGGATTCTCGTTCTTAGGCTGCTCCTCGCGGGGGGGGTCGGTCTTCTTCTCGCCCTCGTCCACTACGACGGTCTTGGGCTGGGTTTCGTCAGCCCCCGTCGTATCCTCTGCCAACGCAGTCGTGGGCAGAAGTGTGAAGACCATGAACAGTGCCAGAAACAGACTGAAAATTCTGCGCAAACCATGGTTTTTCATCTTGAAATACTCTCCTTTCATTTGGCGATCCATGCCGGAGGCACAGACTGTCTGCACGGTAATGCCATCATTACCTTTATGCCTGAATTATACGCAATATCACACCAAAAGTCAATGGAAAAACACGTCGATTTTCTGCAATTAGGCAAAAAAACAGGGCCGTCTCCATGAGACAGCCCTGTTATATGCGGGAATGGAATGACGGTCACTTTTTTCGGGCGACGACAACGAAGCGGCCGTCCTCCACATGGTAGGCGCAGGTCACCAGCGTGATGAGCTTGTCGCCGTAGGCCGCGGTGACGCCGGTGTCGTAGAGCGCCTTGGAGCGGAAATTCGAGATGGCGTTGTTGAAGTCCGCTTCGTCCGCCGCGTCGATGAACTGGTAGAACTTGAAGCAGTTCTCGTAGGTGTAATAGACCCGGTCATAGAAGGCCGCAAGCACCTCGTACTCGCCCTCCTCGTAGAGGGTGTCAAAGTGGATGGTGGGGTGCGCCTGCCAGTAGGATTTGCTCTCATACTTGGGCAGGGAGCGGAACATGCTGCCGTCCAGCATGTTGTGGCCGTAGATCAGCAGATTGTCGCTGTCGGCGGAGCAGTTGGCGTCGATGAAGGGAATGCCGCCGAAGCTGTACTCCCGCTTGAAATTCGTGTGCAGATATTTTTCCGGGTCGGTGGGGGTGTGCATCACCGGGTAGTCGATGACGGTGCCGTCGATGCGCAGCCAGCCAAACAGATCGTGGTTCTGCTCATACAGGGGGGCATACTTCGCCAGCATCACCGGCTCCGTCGGCTCAGGCTCCGTGGGGACGGTGGTTTCCGTGGTCGGCCCGGTGGATTGGGTCTCCGGCGGCGTGGTCTCCACGGGGGCAGCGGTGGCCGTGGCGTTTTCCTCCACCATTTCGGAGAGTTTGCGGAAATCACTGCGGGCTTTGCCCATATGGATCAGGATGGCAGCCACCGCGATCAGCGCGATGCAGAACACTGCCACGAGGATGATGAAAAGGGGATTGGGGCCTCTTCTTCTCCGTCTGCGCTGCCCGGCGTCATTGCGGCGGGGCGGGACGGGGGTGCGGGGTGTCTGGAATTTGCCTTGCCTGTTTGCCATGTTTCTTCCCTCTCAATATGGGATGCTCCGGAAGGGCATCCGCCGGAAAAGGGCGGCGACGGAATCTCCGCCACCGCCCTCGTTCAACAGTTTACGTTGTTTTCTTAACCCTGTCTTCTCTTGCGGTCGTAGACGCAGACAGCAGCCGCGCCGCAGAAGGAGAACATCAGAACGCTGCCCAGAATCATGGCGATCTCACCGCTGCCGGTCTTGGGAACGTTGTCCTTGCCGGAGTTGGACTTCCACTGGGCGACATAGGTGACATCCTTGGTCACGGTTTTGGAGACCTTTGGCGCCCAGTCGCTGAAAGTGTAGCCCCTGCGGGTGGGCTTGCCGTCGAACGCGGGGGTGGCGGTGCCGGACAGCAGGTTGTCATAAACCTGATCCTTGAACGCCTTACCCTTTGCGCCGTCGGTGTAGGTCACGGTGTAGAGTTTCTCCCACTTGGCGGTGTAGGTGACATTCTTTGTCACGGTCTTGGAAACCTCAGGATCCCAACCGCCAAACCGATAGCCCTCACGGGTGGGAGTTACTTTTAAAGCGGGGGTATCGGTGCCGGACAGCAGATTGCCATAAGCCTGATCGGCAAAGACTTCCTCACCATCCACGCCATCGGTGTAGGTCACGGTGTACTTTTCCTCGTCCTCGTCCGCCTTCCCGTTTCCGTTGGCATCAATCTTCCAGGTGGCAGCATAGGTGGCGTTTTCGGTCACCCTGTCAGCAATTACAGGAGCCCAGCCGCTGAAAACATAGCCTTCCCGGGCGGGAGTGCCATTAAATGCGGGTGTTCCGGCATTCTCCGGCACCACGGTACTCTGATCCTCAAATATCTCCGCGCTATCTACACCGTCGGTATACGTTACAGAATAGCCAGTTTCCTTCGTCTCAGCATCGTAGCCACAGTAATCGCAGACCTTTTTCACGGATCTGGTATAATGTGTACCGCCCTCTGCCTTTACCCATTCGGTTGTGGTTACCGTGTAAGCATTGTCCTTGTAGCCGTCGGTATACTCCGGATGTAACTCATGGCCGAGCATTTCGCCGTTCTCAAAAACGGGAGTGCTATCAAAGGTGACAACGCTTCTTCCGGTGTTGTTCCCGGGCTTTCCGCCGAAGCCGAACCATCTGCTGCAGGTGACTTTATCGCGGTACACCGAGCCATTGATGGAATTATTTCCGGAAATGTGAATGCGGTACTTATAGTTGCCCATGTTGCTGTCGTTGATATTCAGTACATTCTTGATGGCTGCCTCGGATTTGACAGTGCAATTATTGAAATTCACGGTAATATCACATTTCCCGGCACCGTAGTCCGTGTAGACATTGATCGTTTTTCCGGAAGAATTAAAGGTACAGCCATCAAAGGTCATTTCCGGCGAGCTATATGTCCATACTGCATAATCGCCGTTCGGACAGAAAAAGGTTGTATTTCTGAATATGGCGGAGCTGTAGCCCCAATAAAAGGTCTTGCCGTTTATTACGCAGTTTTCAACGACGGTCTTATCTGCGCGAATAAAGCCAAGATAATCGGCTGAACCCGATTGCAAGGTCATATTCCGAAATGTGATTGTGCCGGAGCCGTCGAAACTATAATCGCCATTGTATTCCGTCCCAAAATAAGCCGGATCAGGCAACGTTGCACCAATGCCCCATGCGGTTTTATCGGCTCCCTGCCCCACAAATGTGAGGTCTTTTCCTTTTGTATCTGCACCTTTTTTGTAAAGCGTGAATTTCCCTTCCCCAAGTACGATGGTATCACCGCTTGCAGCGGCATTTACCGCCGCCTCCAATGTCGGGTATCCGGTTTCCCCAATCCATGCAACGGAAGGCGCGGCCGAGGGCGCAGCCGCGGGCGCGGCGGTGCCGTTCTCCGAGGACGTGCCTGCACCGTTCTCCGAGGACGTGCCTGCACCGTTCTCCGAGGTCGTGTCTGCACTGTTCTCCGAGGTCGTGTCTGCACCGTTCTTCGAGGACGTGTCTGCACCGTTCTTCGAGGACGTGTCTGCACCGTTCTCCGAGGATGTGCCTGCACCGTTCTCCGAGGATACGATGGTACTATCCTCAGCAAATGCGACGGTGGGCAGCAATCCCGCAAGCATAGTACAGCACAGCAGGACGCTGAGCAGTATAGAAAGCTTACTTCTTGTTCTCATAAAAATACCTCCAAATTGTTTAATCGGTGGTTATCGGAAACCTCCCCAAAGCGCAAAAAACTGAGGGAGGCGCAATATACCAACGCCACTAAGTTAGTGGCGAAGTCAACAAGAGTATTTCTGTAAAAATGAGTCAATCCCCGTGCGGGATGCACTTTTCTGCAAAAAGGCATGCCAAATAAGCGGATAAAAAATCCTGAAGCAAACTGGCAAACAGTGCGTCTTTATTCTTGTACCTTGTGTAGATTGCCCCCGTGGTGACACCGGCTTTGTCAGCGATCTTGTGAAGCGAGGCTTTCTGAAAGCCGTAGGTAAGAAACTCCGAGTATGCAGCCTGAACGATCCCGTCCTCCAGGGAGTGACCCCTATTGGCCATGTTTCCACCTCGCGCTCTGCAATAACATCATTCTTGATAACGGCATGATTATAGCATCACTCCTTCGTTTTGTCAATGCGTATTGCGCGCTGCCTCGCAAAATACTCCTTGACAAATCCCGGTTCAGAAAGGAAATGGATATGCCTGGGCAAATCACAGCCCGTGACAATCTGATACTAGTGTTACAAAAAGATTGTTATTGCAGTTATCATGCCTATCCTGCAACCTCATGATACTGTCCACGAATTGGTTTTTTCCCCTCTGAGGGATGTCCACTTTTCGGGGATACCCCTCACCCTCCGTGTCCATTTTTATGGGTACAGTTTACTTCGCTCAGCCACCTCCCCCAAGGGGGAGGCAAGGGGGGCGTCCGCACAGTAAAAATTGGCTCCCGAATGTTCGGGAGCCAATCCAATGGGTGTTGACGGTTAAGCCTTGCCGGCGCAGCCCAGAACGTCCACCAGCTTGTGGCGAACCAGTTCCTTGATGTTGGCACGGGCGGGCTTCAGGTACTCGCGGGGGTCGAACTTGTCGGGATGCTCGTTGAAGAACTGACGGATGGTGCCGGTCATGGCAAGACGCAGGTCGGAGTCGATGTTGATCTTGCAGACGGACAGCTCGGCAGCGTGACGCAGCTGCTCCTCGGGGATACCCACGGCGTCGGGCATCTTGCCGCCGTTCTCGTTGATCATCTTCACGTAGTTCTGAGGAACGGAAGAAGAACCGTGCAGAACGATGGGGAAGCCGGGCAGACGGCGGGAGACCTCTTCCAGAACGTCGAAGCGCAGGGGAGGCGGAACCAGAATGCCCTGCTCGTTGCGGGTGCACTGGGCAGCGGTGAACTTGTAAGCGCCGTGGCTGGTGCCGATGGCGATGGCCAGAGAATCGCAGCCGGTCTTGGTCACGAACTCTTCCACTTCCTCGGGACGGGTGTAGGAGGCGGCGTGAGCAGCGACCTTGACTTCGTCCTCGATGCCGGCCAGAGTGCCCAGCTCAGCCTCAACGACGACACCGTGGTCATGAGCGTACTCAACGACCTTGCGGGTGATCTCGATGTTCTCGGCGAAGGGCTTGGAGGAGGCGTCGATCATGACGGAGGTGAAGCCGCCGTCGATGCAGGCCTTGCAGGTCTCGAAGTCGGGGCCGTGATCCAGATGCAGAGCGATGGGGATCTCGGGGCACTCGATGACAGCAGCCTCCACCAGCTTTACCAGGTAGGTGTGGTTGGCATAGGCGCGGGCACCCTTGGAGACCTGCAGGATAACGGGAGCCTTCTCCTCGCGGCAGGCCTCGGTGATGCCCTGAACGATTTCCATGTTGTTGACGTTGAAAGCGCCGATGGCGTAGCCGCCGTCGTAAGCCTTCTTGAACATCTCAGTTGTGGTTACAAGAGCCATTTGGAATCATCCTTTCTTAAACTGCGGGTCATGACCCGCTTTTATTCCGCTGACATTATAGCATATTTTTCGGGTTTTTCAATATAAATATTTTGATACTTCCGTCCCGGCAAAATGTTCATTTTCACCAGAAAAACGCCCCCCGGCGGTGCCGTCAGTGCCGATTTGAAAGGAAAACCGGAATCCTGAAAGTTCTCCCGGGAAAAAGTCAGAATTTTGCTATTTACGTTTGGCGAAAAATAGAGTATAATCTCCTTTGAACAAAATTCAGTAAGGAGTGTATACATCCATGAAACTGTCCCCTCTCCAGGTAGCAAGATACCAGTACAGTCCCAAGCTTCCGGGTATGCTCAGAAACGGGATTTCTGATATTTGTGTGTGCAGCGGCGGCGCCACCGAGAGCGTCGCGGATCAGGAAAAGATCAAGGCGCTGTTCCCCAATACCTACGGCAAAAACGAGATCACCTTCCAGAAGGGTAAGAACACCTCTGAGGCCAAGAAGCAGGTCGTGGGCGTGATTCTTTCCGGCGGTCAGGCGCCCGGCGGCCACAACGTCATCTGCGGTCTGTACGACGCGCTGAAGGCCTGCGACAAGGAAAACGTTCTCTACGGCTTCAAGGGCGGCCCCAGCGGTCTGTTGGAGGACAACTACGTAGTCTTCGACGACGAATACATCAACCAGTACCGCAACACCGGCGGATTTGACATCATCGGCTCCGGCAGAACCAAGCTGGAAACCGAGGAGCAGTTCGCCGTTGCCGAGGGCGTCTGCAAGAAGCACGGCATCACCGCCATCGTCATCATCGGCGGCGACGACTCCAACACCAACGCCGCGGTTCTCGCCGAGTACTTTGCCGCCCACAACAGCGGCATTCAGGTCATCGGTTGCCCCAAGACCATCGACGGCGACCTGAAGAACGAGGACATCGAGTGCTCCTTCGGCTTCGACACCGCCACCAAGACCTACAGCGAGATCATCGGCAACATCGAGCGTGACGCCAACTCCGCCAAGAAGTATTGGCACTTTGTCAAGGTCATGGGCCGTTCCGCTTCCCACGTGGCGCTGGAATGCGCGCTGGAGACCCAGCCCAACATCTGCCTGATTGGCGAGGAAGTGGCTGAGAAGAAGATGTCCCTTGCCCAGATCGCGGACTACATTGCCGACTCCGTGGCCACCCGGGCGGCGAAGGGCTGGAACTTCGGCGTTGCCATCATCCCCGAGGGTATCGTGGAGTTCGTTCCCGAATTCTCCGTGCTGATCGCGGAGATCAACGAACTGCTGGCTGGCGAGAAGACCGCCCAATTCAACGCCCTGCCCACCTGGGAAGAGAAGTACGCCTTCATCAAGAATGGCCTCACCAAGCAGTCCATGGACGTGTTCGCCATTCTGCCCCAGAGCATCCAGCAGCAGCTGTTTCTGGAGCGCGACCCCCACGGCAACGTGCAGGTCTCCCTCATTGAGTCCGAGAAGCTGTTCTCCGCTCTGGTCAGAGACAATCTGGCTGCCCGGAAGGCCGCCGGAACTTACAACGGCAAGTTCTCCACCCAGCATCACTTCCTGGGCTACGAAGGCCGCTGCGCATTCCCCTCCAACTTTGATGCCGATTACTGCTACTCTCTGGGCTACAACGCCTTCATGCTGATCCAGTACGGCTACACCGGCTATCTGTCCAAGGTCTCCAACCTGTCCAAGCCCGCCGAGGAGTGGGTGGCAGGCGGTATGCCCATCACCAAGATGATGAACATGGAGAGAAGAAACGGCAAGGACAAGCCCGTTATCCGCAAGGCTCTGGTGGAGCTGGACGGCAAGCCCTTCCGGTTCTTCGCCGAGCACAGAGCCGAGTGGGCGGCAGAGACCTGCTATGTCTACCCCGGCGCCATTCAGTACTTTGGACCCCGTGAGGTCTGCGACCTGACCACCAGAACCCTGGCTCTGGAAAAGGCGTAATCAAACAAAAATGTCTCCGGCCGCGTGCCGGAGACATTTTTTCGGTAGACTCAGTCCCTCCGGCGTGGCCGGAGGGACTGGTTTTGTTTTATTCGGCCAGAGAGTAGCTGCTGACCTTCCATGCGTCGTTTTCTCTGACGACGACAATGGTCAGATAGGCAATTTCGCTGTCAACGTTCTCGCGGTAGGGGTAGGCAAATTCATAGGTGCCGTTGGCGTCTGCCTCTTTCCACATGTCCACCGTGACCTCATGCCAGCACACGATCACATCGTTTGTATTGCCGGAATAGGTTTCCACTCCGCCTGTGTAGTCCTTGGAAAGACCGGCGGACAAGGTCTGCGTGTCTCCGTAAAAATATGCGTTTGCAAATTCTGTAACGAAGCGGTCAAGCGCCTGTAAATCCTGCTGATACTCCGACTGGATGATCAGACTGTTGGAAATGTCGGCGGAGATCAGGGTTTCACCGTTCACCGTCACGTCCTTGCAGTCGTGGAAGCTCATGTCGCTGCCGCCCAGATCCCGCAGGGTGTTGTTTTCCATTACAATGCCCTCGGAGCTCCAGAACTGGACGCCGCCCTGGCTGCACTCGTAGATGTCGCAGTTGGCGACCCGTATATCGGTGCAGTATTCCGCGTCTACGCCCAGAATGCCGCAGCCGTAGAGACCGCATTTGTCCACGGTGATGTGGTCGCTGTCCTGGAACCGCAGAACGCCGCCCATGCAGTAACCGGGCTCCCTTGTGTGACCGGCGGTGAAGCCGGAGAGGGTGATGTAGCTGCACGACTGGAAGGTCAGGACGTTGGCGTAGCGGGGGATGGCGGCGATGGTGTGGCCTGTTACACTGCCGTCATTGCTGCGGATGGTCAGATTGTCCACCCCGTCGATGACCAGCTGGGGGCCGTCAAATTCGTCCAGCCAGTAGTAATAATCGCCCTTGGAGGTGCCGTAGCCGGTGGCGGTGCTGAGGTCGTACAGCTCCCCGTCCAGTACAATGTCCACATTGGGGCCGATGGCGGCGATCAGCTCGTCCACCGTGGAAACGTGGATTTCCAGCTGCGCTTGGGTCGGCTCCGTCGCGCCTGTGGAGTACAGCTTGTTCATCTGCTCATCGGTAAGAGGATTGCCTGCGCCGTCCGTGATGGTACCGTCGTCTCCAAACCAGCGGCGGACGCTGCAATTTTCAAACCGGTTGCCGTCCAGAACCATACTCGATTCGTCTGCCGGCGTCTGGGTATCTTCGTAGTACTCATACTGGAAGTTGAATGCTTCCAGCTGGCTGCGGTTGTTGGAGAACAGATTGCCCTTCATCTGAACGGTGCTTCCGGAAACGATTGCCAGATACATAAGGCTGCTGTCGCTGATTTCGCAGTTTTCCACCGTCACATTCCGGCTGGAACTGATATCAAAATAGGTGTATCCGCCGTATCCCTCGGAGCCGATGCGGTAAATGCGGGTTCCGGAGATGGAGACGTCTTCACAGCTGATGATCTCGGCGGCGCTGCTGGAGCAGTCGTACACGTCGCTGTCCGCGAGGGAAATGTCCTTGGAATCCGCCGCCTGCAATCCGATCATGCCGCAGCCGTAGATGCCCAGACGGTTCATGTCGGTGCCGGTGCAGTTTTGCAGGTAAATAACGCCGCTGCTGCACTGACCCAGCTCCAGGGCGTGACCGGCGGTGAAATCCTCCAGCGTGACATTTTCGCAATTCTTCAGATTGATGACGCTGGCAGACCGGGGGTCGCATTCCAGAGTCGTGTTCACCTTGCCGCTGCCGCGGATGGTCAGGTTCTTCACATTTTGCAGCATCAGCTCAAAGCCGTCGTACTTTTCCGTCCAGGCGCAGTAGGGGTTTTCCGAGGGCAGGCCGTAGCCTTTGGCGCCGGACAGGTTGTAGGTTCCCGGCTCCAGCTGGATGACGGTGTCCGGCGCGATGGCGGCCAGCAGTTCGTCCACGTTATGTACGGAAACGGCGTCGGAAGCGGAGGTCGGTTTGGTATCCCCGGCGGCTGCCGCATCTTTTCTCGCGGGGCTGGTCACGAGGCACACCGCCACGAAGACGATGGCGATCACGCCCACCAGACTGATCCAGAAGCCGGGCTTCTTATAGGAAAGCACCGACTTGATGCGCTCCTTGACGCTCACCTCGCCGAAGGCCACGGGACAGGCCGCGAAATGCGCCCGATTGGTGGAGCAGTTCAGCAGGGCGGCGGAGTAGGCTTTCCGCTCCTCCAGCTCCATGAACTGCACCACCCGCTCGTCGCAGGCGATCTCGATGTCCTTGCACAGCAGGATGTAGGCTGCCCACACCAGCGGATTGAACCAGTGCAGTGCCAGCGCCAGAAAGCCCACCATCTTGAACCAGTGGTCGCCCTTGTCCAGATGGGTGCGTTCGTGGGCGAGAATGTAACGCTGTTCCTCGGGGGTCATGCCCATGGGGATGTAGATATTCGGGCGGATGAAGCCCAGAATAAAAGCGGTCTCGATGCGGTCGCATTCCCAGCCGCCGGGGATCTTGACGGCCTCCCGAACCTTCAGCTTCAGGGTCAGGTAGGTGTACAGACTGTAAATGCCGAAGCAGCAGGCGATGCCAAGCCAGAACCATGGCAGAACCGACAGGAAATCAAAGCCCGTATCCGGTTCCGGCGCGGTTTCCGGGGCGGGGGAGGGGGTGCTGCTGATAACGGTGGTAACGGGGGCCTGAATGTCCGGAAGCGCTTCAGGCGTCTGCACCGGCGCCGGGACGTCCAGATCGGCCGGGGAAAAATCTTCCGGCGCGGCGGGCGTCTGGGAGCGGCTGATCTGCTGCTGCACCTGTGCCACCGGGTCGGCGCTGGGCTGCAGGCTCAGGTCGCTCTGGATCTGGAAGGGCATCAGCAGCCGCAGTCCCGCCAGCAGCCAGAGCAGACAGATATACTTTCGGGGCGTTTTTTTCAGCACCAGCCGCAGCAGCATGACGGCCAGAATGACGATGCTGCCGTGGAAGCTGGCCGTCAGGATGTTCTGGAACAATGTGTTCATGTTCGATCCTCCTCGTAATTGTCAATGAGTGCTTTCAGCTGTGCCACCTCGTCCCGGGTGAGCTTCTTACTCCGGGAGAAGGCGGCGATGAAGGCGGGCATGGAGCCTTGAAAGGTTTCCTCCACCATTTCGTCCAGCCGGGACGCCTGCGCCTGTTCCTTGGAGACAAGGGCGGTGACCACGGCGTTCTCGTTCTTCACCACGCCCCGCTCCGACAGACGGCGGATGACGGTGTAGGTGGTGGCCTTCGACCAGCCCAGTTGCTCCTTGCACAGCTCGACCAGATGGGTGGAATTGATCGGCTCATGCTCCCACAGAATCAGGCAGAACCGGTATTCGCTTTCAAAGATTTTGGGCGCTTCCAATCAGAATACCTCCTTTGGGTGTATCTGGAAATACAAAAGTTTAATGAATTAAACCTTACGGAAGATAGTCTAACATAGTAAACCCCCATTGTCAAGGGAAAAATTACAAAATTATGACAAAGCTGAGAAAATCTGGAAAAGTTTCGCAACAGAAGGCCATGGGAATTTTCCAAAACAGCGGAGAAAGCCGCGCTTTCTCCGCTGTTTGCAGGACAATATCTATACGTTTGCGGCATTTCCCTCCCGCTGCTGGCAGGTGAACAGAATGACCTGACGGCTTTTCGCCATGTCTTCCAGAATGGCCAGCGCCGCCTGCATCCGCGTATCGTCGAAGCGCACCAGCGCGTCGTCCAGAATCAGGGGGGAATCCGGGGTCAGTTCTTCCGCCACAGCCAGACGGAGGGCGAGGTACAGCTGGTCGATGGTGCCGTCACTGCGCCACAGGGCGTCGTGGAGGGTTTCCTCGTCACCGGTTCCGGCCTGGAGGGAGAAGTCCTCGCCCATGGAAAGGCGCTGGTAGCGCCCGCCGGTCATGGCGG
>UMJB01022258.1_pt1 | contig 16202 bp, 18 predicted proteins | sample 1965961 | NCBI WGS metagenome assembly UMJB01 (sample SAMEA4836139, study PRJEB28245) | human gut metagenome | biome: gut microbiome; material: fecal sample | place: Denmark | collected 2008
TTTTATACCACTCAAAGCTCTTCTTACGGGAGCGGGACATGTCACCGGTACCGTCGTCGTGCTTGTTGACGTAGATAAAGCCGTAGCGCTTACTGTACTGGCCGGTGGTGAAGGAGACGCAGTCGATGCAGCCCCACGGCGTGTAGCCCATCAGATCCACGCCATCCCAGGTCACCGCCTTCATCATCTCTTCCACGTGGGCGCGCAGGTAGTCGATGCGATAGTCATCGTTGATGCTGCCGTCCTCTTCCACGGTGTCGTAGGCGCCGAAACCATTTTCCACGATAAACAGCGGCTTCTGATAACGTTCGTACAGTTCACACAGCGAATAGCGCAGGCCTACCGGATCAATCTGCCAGCCCCAGTCGGACGCCTTGACGTGTGGGTTCGGCACGCTGCCCTCGAAGCCGGAAATGGCGTCACCGGTACCGCCTTCCGCTTTGACCGCGTTGGTCATGTAGTAGCTGAAACCTAAGTAATCGCAGGTGCCTTCACGCAGGATCTGCTCGTCGCCCGCTTCCATTTTGATGGAGAAGCCACGGCGCTCCCACTCGTTCAGCACGTAAGACGGGTAGTAGCCGCGCAGCTGTACGTCGGTAAAGACGTAGCGCTCGCGCATGGATTCCTGAGCGAACATGACATCTTCTGGCTTGCAGGAGTACGGATAGAGCGCCACCATCGCCAGCATGCAGCCGACTTTCATTTCCGGGTTAATGCGGCGTGCGGCTTTCACCGCCAGCGCGCTGGCCACGAACTGGTGGTGCAGCACCTGGTACATGGTCTCTTCCGGGTTGTCGTGCTCGGTATAGACCACGCCAGAGCAGCAGTAGCCGAACAGCGGCGCACGCCAGTTGCGCTGGTTGTTGATTTCGTTGAAGGTCATCCAGTATTTGACCTTATTTTTGTAGCGCTCAAATACCACTTCCGAGAAGCGCACAAAGAAATCGACCACTTTACGGTTGGTCCATCCGCCATATTCCTGAACGAGGTGCAGCGGCATTTCAAAGTGGGAGAGGGTGATCACCGGCTCGATGTTGTACTTCAGCAGTTCATCGAACATGTCGTCGTAAAACTTCAGCCCCTCTTCGTTTGGCTGAGTTTCGTCGCCTTTCGGGAAGATGCGCGTCCAGGCGATGGAGGTACGGAAACATTTGAAGCCCATCTCGGCAAACAGCCTGATGTCTTCTTTGTAATGGCCGTAGAAGTCGACGGCTTCGTGGTTCGGGTAATATTTGCCTTCAATCACTTCCTGCGTGATTTCTCGCGGAACGCCGTGTGCGCCGCCGGTGAGCACGTCGCAGATGCTTGGCCCTTTGCCGCCTTTGTTCCAGCCGCCTTCAACCTGGTGCGCCGCTACCGCGCCGCCCCATAAAAAATCTTTCGGTAAGGTGAGTTTTTTCATCTTTGCTATTCTCAATTCAGGACTTATTGATTTCGAGTCTAGCAAAGCGGAATTAAATGTCACGATATAACATTTTGCGGAAATTGTAATTTGTCACATCAAAAAAACAGGATGTTTTATTCTGTTAATTTCTTCGCCAGTTTCCGGCCTAATGATTCCAGAATATAGATGACGGGAATTTGCGTGGTGATATCGTAAACGCCGCCAATGCGCGTTTGCGGTACGTGCCAGGAGAGGTTAAAGTCCGCCAGCTTTGCGAGACGTGAATGTTCGTGGCTGGTGACTGAGAGCACCTTGCAGTGGTGCAGGCTGAACTGGCTGGCGAAGCGCAGGATCTCCTCGGTTTCGCCGGAGACGGAGAGTACAATAGCCAGCGCATTTTTAGCCATATCGTTAGTGACCGGGAAATAAGGATCGTCGATATGGTTGCTGAATTTCCCGATATTTGAAAAGAAACGTGCGCCATATTTTGCCAGCGATCCGGAGGTGCCCGCACCGACAAAAATAATTCGTTCAGATGATAAAATAATATCGACGGCGTTATCTAATAGCGCATCAAACTCTTCGTTATTTACGCTTTTAAAGAAGCTGATGATTTCACTGGCACCAAAATTCGCCTGCTGCGGCTCGTTCTGCTCCAGATAGAGTTTAAAGCGCACCCGAAATTCCGTGTAGCCATCGCAGTTAAGCTTGCGGCAGAAGCGCAGGATGGTAGTAGTGGAAACGCCCGCCGCATCCGCCAGCTCGCGGATGGTCATGTACATCACTTTATCGCGGTTCTTAATGACATAGTTGTAGACCATCATTTCCAGATTGTTGAGGCTGGCAATGGCGGAATGGCTGAACATACTCACAATGGCTAAACTCGCTGTCGGACACTATTCCTGAAGCATACCATGATGACGAAGGGCGGGAGACGGATTTATCTCCTTGATTACTCGGGTGTTAATGAAATCATTTACACCTGTGCGGTGGATTGTTTTTACATTATACTGATTTATAAGGATAAATCTTGAATGTGGATTTATTTTAGCTAACAGGTGTTCACTGGAATCATTCTCAGTTAGCATAGACTGGCGATGAATAATCATCTTTTGTTTTCCCGGAGTTAAGTATGGTGAGCAGACCATTAATCGCACAGGGATATTCGCTGGCTGAGGAAGTAGCCAACAGTATAAGCCACGGCATTGGCCTGGTTTTTGGGATTGTCGGCTTAGTGTTATTGCTGGTACAGGCAGTGGATACCAACGCCAGCGCGATGGCCATTACCAGCTACAGTCTGTATGGCGGGAGTATGATCCTGCTTTTCCTGGCCTCAACGCTGTATCACGCTATTCCGCATCAACGGGCGAAGATATGGCTCAAGAAATTTGACCACTGCGCTATCTATCTTCTTATTGCGGGTACCTATACGCCGTTTTTGCTGGTGGGGCTCAACTCACCGCTGTCGCGTGGCCTGATGATTGTGATCTGGAGCCTGGCGCTGCTGGGGATCCTGTTTAAGCTGACTATTGCGCACCGGTTTAAAGTGTTGTCGCTGGTTACCTATCTGACAATGGGCTGGCTGTCGCTGATTGTGGTGTATCAGTTAGCCATTAAGCTGGCGGTGGGGGGCGTGACGCTTCTGGCGGTGGGCGGGGTGGTCTACTCGCTGGGCGTGATTTTCTACGTCTGCAAGCGTATCCCGTATAACCATGCCATCTGGCACGGCTTTGTGCTGGGCGGCAGCGTGTGCCACTTCCTGGCAATTTATCTGTATGTTGGGCAGGTGTAGTTTTTTTGTAAGGTGCGGTCTGATGCCCTCACCCCGACCCTCTCCCACAGGGAGAGGGAGAATATCAACACCGTAGGCCCGGTAAGCGCAGCGCCACCGGGCGATACAGCACAAATCTTCCAGAGAATACGGTAGCGGCTCAATGCTGAGCGTGTTTGCATCATCCCGCACGCGGAACACGCTGTCGGGCTCCATATCATTATTCATGACAACCTGCACCAGCAGGCGGCCATCATCGAGCTGGACGGCGGCTAACACGGTGCCGGTACGGCGCCAGTTTTCGCCCATCTTCATCTCAAGATCTTCACCCGCTTCCGGCACACGGCTGGCGTGACCAGCCAGTGTCCACAGGGCGCGTTTGTTCGCGCCGCGGAATTTCGCACGCGCCACCATTTCCTGACCGGTGTAGCAGCCCTTCTTAAAGCTGATACCACCCAGCGCCTGGATGTTTGTCGCCTGCGGGATAAACTGCGCGCTGTTTGCCGCGTCAATCACCGGCAGGCCCGCTTCGATGTTCAGCGCCAGCCACTGCTGGCTGTTGTTGAGCTGTGCTTCACCGCGCAGGGCGTCAGTGACGCGTTCCGCCGTTGCTTCGTCGGTTACCAGCAGGAAGCGCTCCGCCGGGTGTTCGAACCACAGAATGGAGGTCGCTCCCTCGCTGACCAGCTGTTTTTCAGCATCCGGCAGCTCGGCAAACAGGTTTTTCAGCGCTGCACGCGCCTGGAAACCCGCGACCCCCAGCAGAACGTGTTCATCGTCCGGGGCGATGGTGACTTTAGAAAAGACCGCGTATTTTTTCAGCTCTTTAAGCTGGGCGTCACGCAGGCTGCGGCGCTCAATAAAGGCGAATCCGTCCTGACGGCGGAACAGACGCAGGTTGCTCCACATTTTGCCTTTTGGATCGCAATGCGCGGCCAGCAGATGCTGGTGCTCAGTCAACTGCGCCACGTCCGCCGTGACCTGGCCTTGCAGGTATTTTTCACTGTCCGCACCGGTCAGTGTCGCCAGTGCCCAGTCATCAAGAGTAATCAGCGTCAGCGGCAGACGCGCAGAGGCGGCGGGCTGGCGAGGAGAAAATGGTGTAAATGCCATAGTGATGTCCTGAATTGCTTAACGCTTTGATAATACCTAATGGTAAAAGAGACTGTATTCAATGCAAGCGCTTTCAGCAGGCCATTCGTGCCATTACGCGGTTATGCGTGGCGCTACGCAAAATAGAGTAATCCGCTGTCTTTATAAGGATTATTCAGGGAGCCTGCTCGAGGTTCGCAATATTCCAGTAAAGAAACGGTCAAAAACACGTTACACTAGCAGGTGTTCCCGGAGAGCAATAATGAATACCAAGCGGGATACCGACTGTGCCAAACGTAATGCAGGAAACAGAACATGGATATTAACAACAAGGCCCGTATTCACTGGGCGTGCCGTCGCGGCATGCGTGAACTTGATATCTCCATCATGCCTTTCTTCGAGTATGAGTACGACAGCTTAAGCGATGACGATAAGCGCCTGTTTGTCCGTCTGCTTGAGTCTGACGATCCGGATTTATTCAACTGGCTGATGAATCACGGCAAGCCCGCCGACACCGAGTTGCAACGGATGGTGCAATTAATTCAAACACGGAATCAGGAACGTGGTCCTGTGGCAATCTGATCTTCGCGTCTCGTGGCGCTCACAGTGGATGTCCTTACTGCTCCACGGGCTGGTGGCGGCACTGGTGTTATTGGTGCCGTGGCCGCTTAGCTATACCCCTCTGTGGTTGCTATTGCTGTCGTTTGTGGTGTTTGACAGCGTGCGCAGCCAGCGTCGAATCAACGCCCGTCAGGGTGAAATTAAGTTGCTGATGGATTCTCGCCTGCGCTGGCAGGGAAAAGAGTGGGAGATGATGGGGACGCCGTGGATGCTTAATACCGGGATGATGCTACGGCTGCGTCGGGTCGAGGATAACCGTCGCCAGCACCTGTGGCTGGCCGCAGACAGTATGGATCCCGCGGAGTGGCGAGATCTGCGCCGGTTGATCGTGCAACAGCCGACGCAGGAGTAAATCAGCTGAACTGCTCGGCCATCTCACCCAGAATCTGCTCGCACCAGCTCTGGAGGCGCTCGTCGCTAAGATCGTACTGGTTGGTTTCATCCAGCGCGAGCCCGACAAACAGCTGACCGTCGGCAATAATCGGTTTTTGACTGGTGAACTCATAGCCTTCCGTAGGCCAGTAGCCGATAAAGGTCGCGCCCTTTGGCGCCAGTTTGTCGTGCAGCATGCCGAGTGCGTCAAGGAACCACTCCCCGTAGCCCAACTGGTCGCCCATGCCGTACATCGCAATGATTTTGCCTTCAAAATTGACTGAATCGAGCTGATCCCAGATGGCTTCCCAGTCTTCCTGAATCTCACCAAAGTCCCAGGTAGGGATACCCAGAATGAGCACATCGTACTGCTCCATCAAGGCAACCGCGTCATCTTTCAGGTTATGCAGCGTCACCAGTTCCGGGCCAATGATGTCACGAATTTTCTCCGCCGCCATTTCGGTGTAGCAGGTGCTGGAACCATAGAACAGACCAATATTCATCGCGTAACTATCTCAATTCTTGCTATGACTTTGCGCGTAGTGTACCAGAAACCGATGGCAATCAGGCATAATGGCCAGATTGCAGAACCAAAGGGGCTGATGTGGAAAAGGATCTCGCACTCATCGAACAGTTTCTCGACGCGCTGTGGCTGGAGAAAAACCTCGCTGAAAATACGCTCAGCGCCTATCGTCGGGATCTCACGCTGCTGGTCGAGTGGCTGGCACATCGTGGGCTGACGCTTGAAAGCGCGCAAAGCGATGACCTGCAAGGGTTACTGGCTGAGCGGATGGAAGGGGGGTACAAAGCCACCAGCTCTGCACGTCTGCTGAGCGCCATGCGCCGCCTGTTCCAGCACCTGTACCGCGAGAAGATCCGCGCGGATGACCCCAGCGCACTGCTGGCATCGCCTAAACTGCCTCAGCGGCTGCCAAAAGATCTCAGCGAAGCACAAGTTGAGAGATTATTACAGTCGCCCGCAGTTGACCTTCCGCTGGAGTTACGCGATAAAGCCATGCTTGAACTATTGTATGCCACGGGCTTGCGCGTTTCCGAGCTGGTGGGCCTGACGATGAGCGATATCAGCCTGCGTCAGGGCGTGGTGCGCGTTATCGGTAAAGGGAACAAAGAACGGCTGGTGCCGCTGGGTGAAGAGGCGGTCTACTGGCTGGAGACGTATCTGGAACACGGGCGTCCGTGGCTGCTGAACGGCGTCTCCATAGATGTATTGTTCCCGAGCCAGCGCGCGCAGCAGATGACGCGACAAACGTTCTGGCATCGCATTAAACATTACGCCACACTGGCGGGTATTGACAGTGAGAAGCTGTCGCCGCACGTTTTGCGTCACGCCTTCGCGACGCATCTGTTAAACCACGGCGCTGATTTACGCGTGGTGCAGATGTTGCTTGGACACAGCGATCTTTCAACGACGCAAATATACACCCATGTCGCGACGGAACGCCTGCGGCAGCTACACCAACAGCACCACCCTCGCGCGTGAGTGCCGACGAATTGTTACAGGAACAAATATGAAAAAGTCTTTAGCGCTGTTCACCCTGCTGGCAGCTTCGGTTTCCGGTTTTGCCCATGCGGACGATGCCGCCATTAAACAGTCTCTGACGAAACTCGGCGTCGCCAGCAGCGAGATCCAGCCAGCGCCGGTGGCTGGCATGAAAACGGTGCTGACCAACAGCGGCGTGCTGTACGTGACCGAAGACGGCAAGCACATCATTCAGGGGCCTATGTACGACGTGAGCGGCGCGCAGCCGGTGAACGTCACCAACCAGCTGCTGATGAAAAACCTGAACGCGCTCGAAAAAGAGATGATTGTCTACAAGGCGGCGCAGGAAAAGCACGTTATTACCGTCTTCACCGACATCACCTGCGGCTACTGCCACAAGCTGCATGAAGAGATGAAAGACTACAACGCGCTGGGCATTACCGTGCGTTACCTGGCTTTCCCACGCGCCGGCGTGCAGAGCCAGCCTGAGCAGGATATGAAAGCGATCTGGTGTGCGAAAGACCGCAACAAGGCCTTTGATGACGCGATGAACGGCAAAGGCGTGAAGCCCGCGTCCTGCGATATCGACATCGCTAACCACTACGCGCTGGGCGTGCAGTTTGGCGTGAGCGGTACGCCAGCCATTGTGCTGAGTAACGGCTACGTGGTGCCGGGCTACCAGGGTCCAAAAGAGATGAAAGCGTTCCTCGACGAGCACCAGAAACAGATGGGTGGTAAATAATTCGCGTGAAAGCCCCGATAAAACTGCGCCGCCGCGATGCGGGTGAAACCGCGGATTTACCAGACACGCTTCCGCTGCTGCTAAAGCGGCTGTATGCCAGCCGTGGCGTGCGTACGGCAAGCGATCTTGAGCGCAGCGTCAAAGGCATGCTGCCCTGGCAAGCGCTGAGTGGCATCGAAAAAGCGACTGAAATGCTCTACGACGCGTTCCGTGAAGGCACGCGGATTGTCGTGGTGGGCGATTTCGATGCCGACGGCGCAACCAGTACCGCGCTGAGCGTGCTCAGCCTGCGTGCGCTGGGCTGCGATAACGTGACTTACCTGGTGCCGAACCGGTTTGAAGACGGCTACGGCCTCAGCCCGGAAGTGGTCGATCAGGCCCATGCCCGTGGCGCACAGATGATCATGACCGTGGATAACGGGATCTCCTCTCATGCGGGGGTCGATCATGCCCATGCGCTGGGGATCCCCGTACTGGTCACCGATCACCACCTGCCAGGCGAAACTCTGCCTGCCGCCGAAGCCATCATTAACCCGAACCTGCGCGACTGCGATTTCCCGTCGAAATCGCTGGCCGGGGTAGGGGTGGCGTTTTATCTGATGCTGGCGTTACGCACGTTGCTGCGAGATAAGGGCTGGTTCGAATCGCGCGGGATTGCCGTGCCGAACCTCGCGGAGTATCTCGATCTGGTGGCGCTGGGAACCGTGGCGGACGTGGTGCCGCTCGATACCAATAACCGTATTCTCACCTGGCAGGGCTTAAGCCGCATTCGGGCAGGTAAATGCCGTCCGGGGATTAAGGCGCTGCTGGAAATTGCCAACCGCGATCCGCTGAAGCTTGCGGCAAGCGATTTAGGCTTTGCCCTCGGCCCGCGCCTGAACGCGGCGGGGCGGCTGGATGATATGTCGGTTGGCGTTGCGCTGCTGCTGTGCGACAACATCGGCGAAGCGCGCGTGCTGGCCAGTGAGCTGGACGCACTCAACCAGACCCGTAAAGAGATTGAGCAGGGCATGCAGGCCGAAGCGCTGACCCTGTGCGAAAAGCTGGAGCGCAGCGGCGATACCCTGCCGGGCGGGCTGGCGATGTATCACCCCGAATGGCACCAGGGCGTGGTGGGCATTCTGGCGTCGCGCATTAAAGAGCGTTTCCACCGCCCGGTGATCGCGTTCGCCCCCGCCGGGGACGGCACGCTGAAAGGCTCCGGTCGTTCCATTCAGGGTCTGCATATGCGCGATGCGCTGGAGCGTCTGGATACGCTGCATCCGAACCTGATGATTAAGTTCGGCGGTCACGCGATGGCGGCAGGCCTGTCGCTGGAAGAGGCGAAGTTCGACGAATTCCAGCGTCTGTTTGGCGAACTGGTCACCGAGTGGATCGATCCGGCTCTGTTGCAGGGTGAAGTGGTTTCTGACGGTGAGCTTTCACCGGCTGAAATGACCATGGAGGTGGCGCAGATGCTGCGCGATGCCGGCCCGTGGGGGCAGATGTTCCCGGAACCGCTTTTCGACGGACGTTTTCGTTTGCTGCAACAGCGCATCGTGGGCGAACGCCATCTCAAAGTGATGGTGGAACCGGTCGGCGGCGGACCGCTGCTCGACGGCATCGCCTTTAACGTTGATACCTCCATCTGGCCGGACAACGGCGTGCGCGAGGTTGAGCTGGCCTATAAGCTGGATATTAACGAGTTCCGCGGTAACCGCTCCCTTCAGATCATCATCGACAATATCTGGCCAATTTAGCGTCAGTAATCTCTATAAAAAAGGGCGTGGATTCGGTACAATCCCGCTCTTATCACCGCATTTTGACAAGCTCATAAAAGAAAACAGACCATGTTTGAAATTAATCCGGTAAAAAACCGCATTCAGGACCTCACGGAGCGCTCTGACGTTCTTAGGGGGTATCTTTGACTACGATGCCAAGAAAGAGCGTCTCGAAGAAGTAAACGCCGAGCTGGAACAGCCGGACGTCTGGAACGAACCTGAGCGCGCTCAGGCGCTGGGTAAAGAGCGTTCCTCCCTCGAAGCCATCGTAGATACGCTGGATCAAATGGCGCAGGGTCTGGAAGATGTTTCTGGGCTGCTGGAGCTGGCTGTCGAAGCCGACGACGAAGAAACCTTTAACGAAGCCGTGGCAGAGCTCGACGTGCTGGAAGAGAAGCTGGCGCAGCTGGAATTCCGTCGCATGTTCTCCGGCGAATACGATAGCGCTGACTGCTATCTCGATATTCAGGCAGGTTCTGGCGGTACTGAAGCGCAGGACTGGGCGAGCATGCTGATGCGCATGTACCTGCGCTGGGCGGAAGCGCGCGGTTTCAAAACCGAGATTATCGAAGAGTCCGAAGGTGAAGTGGCGGGTATCAAATCCGTCACCATCAAGATTATTGGCGATTACGCCTACGGCTGGCTGCGTACCGAGACCGGGGTTCACCGCCTGGTGCGTAAGAGCCCGTTCGATTCCGGCGGCCGCCGTCACACCTCCTTCAGCTCCGCGTTTGTCTACCCGGAAGTGGATGAAGATATTGATATCGACATCAACCCGGCGGACCTGCGTATCGACGTTTACCGCGCATCCGGCGCGGGTGGTCAGCACGTTAACCGGACGGAATCTGCGGTGCGTATTACCCACATTCCAACCGGGCTGGTAACACAGTGCCAGAACGACCGTTCCCAGCATAAGAACAAAGACCAGGCCATGAAGCAGATGAAAGCGAAGCTTTATGAGCTGGAGATGCAGAAGAAAAATGCTGAGAAGCAGGCGATGGAAGACAACAAGTCCGATATCGGCTGGGGCAGCCAGATCCGTTCTTACGTCCTTGATGACTCCCGCATCAAAGACCTGCGTACCGGGGTTGAAACCCGCAACACGCAGGCGGTGCTGGACGGCAGCCTGGACCAATTTATCGAAGCAAGTTTGAAAGCAGGGTTATGAGGAACCAACATGTCTGAACAACAAGCACAGGGCGCTGACGCGGTAGTCGATCTTAACAACGAACTGAAAACCCGCCGCGAGAAGCTGGCAGCGCTGCGCGAGCAGGGCGTGCCGTTCCCGAACGATTTTCGTCGTGACCACACCTCAGACCAACTGCACGCAGACTTCGACGGTAAAGAGAACGAAGAGCTGGAAGCGCTGAACGTTGAAGTGTCCGTGGCGGGCCGCATGATGACCCGTCGTATCATGGGTAAAGCGTCCTTCGTGACCTTACAGGACGTTGGCGGCCGCATTCAGCTGTACGTCTCTCGTGACGACCTGCCGGAAGGCATCTACAACGAGCAGTTCAAAAAGTGGGACCTCGGCGATATCCTGGGCGCTAAAGGTAAACTGTTCAAAACCAAGACCGGTGAACTGTCTATCCACTGCACCGAACTGCGTCTGCTGACCAAAGCCCTGCGCCCGCTGCCGGACAAGTTCCACGGTTTGCAGGATCAGGAAGCGCGCTATCGTCAGCGTTACCTGGATCTCATCTCTAACGATGAATCCCGTAAGACCTTCAAAATTCGCTCCCAGATCATGGCCGGTATTCGCCAGTTCATGGTTAACCGCGACTTTATGGAAGTAGAAACCCCGATGATGCAGGTGATCCCAGGCGGTGCCTCAGCCCGTCCGTTCATCACCCATCACAACGCCCTGGACCTGGACATGTACCTGCGTATCGCGCCGGAACTGTATCTGAAGCGTCTGGTGGTCGGCGGTTTCGACCGTGTGTTTGAGATCAACCGTAACTTCCGTAACGAAGGTATCTCCGTACGTCATAACCCAGAGTTCACCATGATGGAACTCTATATGGCGTATGCGGATTACAAAGATCTGATCGAGCTGACTGAATCCCTGTTCCGCACCCTGGCGCAGGACATTCTGGGCACCACCCAGGTGCCTTACGGTGAAGAGGTGTTCGACTTCGGCAAGCCGTTCGAAAAACTGACCATGCGCGAAGCGATCAAGAAATACCGTCCGGAAACCAACATGGCGGATCTGGATAACTTCGACTCTGCGAAAGCGATCGCTGAAAGCATCGGTATCAAGGTTGAGAAGAGCTGGGGCCTGGGTCGTATCGTGACCGAGATCTTCGAAGAAGTGGCCGAAGCGCACCTGATTCAGCCGACCTTCATCACCGAATACCCGGCGGAGGTGTCTCCTCTGGCGCGTCGTAATGACGAGAACCCGGAAATCACTGACCGCTTCGAATTCTTCATCGGTGGCCGCGAAATCGGTAACGGCTTTAGCGAGCTGAACGATGCAGAAGATCAGGCGCAGCGCTTCCAGGATCAGGTTAACGCGAAAGCGGCAGGCGACGACGAAGCGATGTTCTTCGACGAAGACTACGTGACCGCGCTGGAGCACGGCCTGCCGCCGACGGCTGGCCTGGGTATTGGTATCGACCGTATGGTGATTCTGTTCCCTAACAGCCACACCATCCGCGACGTGATCCTGTTCCCGGCGATGCGTCCGGTGAAATAAGCCGTTAAGACGTAAAAAAAGCCCCGTGCGTTTATCGCCGGGGCTTTTTTATTGCGCCGCGAAGGCGCTGAGTTTTTCACGCGCGGTGTTCGCTTCCTGCACCATCCACGGGCTAAATGCCCACGGTGTGGCGTCCAGCGCGCGGAATAGCGCGTCCAGCTCCACCCACTGATACTCCATCACTTCATCGTCATTGATTGCGAGGGTATTCGTTACGCGGGCGGCATAGACCGGGCAGATTTCGTTTTCAACGATCCCTGACGGGTCGGCTTCACGGTAGCGGAACTCCGGGGCAATGGGGGTGATGTCTGTGATTTCGGCGCCGACTTCAAAGCGACAGCGGCGGATAATCGCCTGCTCTGTCGCTTCGTCGGCCTGTGGATGACCGCAAACGGAGTTGGTCCATACGCCGGGCCAGGCTTTTTTACTTAATGCGCGCCGGGTGATCAGACATTCTCCATTAGCGTTAAACAGCCATGAAGAGAAGGCCAGGTGTAGCGGGGTGTGTGACGTGTGCGCGGCGTACTTCTCCTGAGTGCCAATCACCTTTCCCTGGTCATTTACCAAAATAACGTGTTCTTGAATACTCATTGATGCTCCAGTGCCAAAATGCTTAATGGTTCAGCACCATCAGCGGAATTATTATACTGCATTCTTATGCGAACGGTTTGGCCCACAGAGCGGAAAAGGGCATGACCCGCATCAGTTTGGGCTGCTATCATAGTGCGCCATTCACGCTGACCGAGGAGCTGTTTTGTTTGCAGGAAGCCTGACGAGAAACCCGATCATTGCCGTTTTCTGCCTGACGCTGACGCTACTTGTAGCAGGATGCTCGGGGAGTAAATCTTCGGATATGGGCAGTTATTCCGGTGCAGTCTATACCGTTAAGCGCGGGGACACGCTCTACCGCATCTCACGCGCCACGGGAACCAGCGTGAAGGAGCTGGCGCGCCTGAATAATATCTCTCCACCGTATACTATTGAGGTAGGGCAGAAGCTCAAGGTTAACGGCGGTTCCTCCTCAGGGAAAAAGTCCTCAACGCGTAAAACAGCCAAAGTCACGCCATCCTATCAGGTGCCTAAATCATCCTGGCCGCCGGTCGGTCAGCGCTGCTGGATCTGGCCTGCAAGCGGAAAAGTGGTTGCGCCGTACTCGCTCTCGGAAGGTGGCAATAAAGGTATTGATATCGCTGCCGCACGCGGCACACCGGTTTACGCTTCAGGGGCCGGGAAGGTGGTCTATGTCGGTAACCAGCTTCGTGGATACGGTAACCTGATCATGATTAAGCATGGTGAGGACTACATTACGGCGTATGCGCATAACGACACGATGCTGGTCAATAACGGCCAGAACGTGAAGGCGGGGCAGAAGATTGCGACCATGGGCAGTACCGGGACGGATACGGTTAAGCTGCACTTCCAGATCCGCTATAAGGCCACGGCCATCGATCCGCAGCGTTATCTTCCGGCGCAGGGCAGTAAGCCGAAGTGCTAAGTGATTATTTAATCGCCACTTAGTGGAGTAAAGGCTTGTATGAAGAGGCGTAAGGTCTATAATGCCTTACGCACCTCAAAGCGGGCGTAGTTCAATGGTAGAACGAGAGCTTCCCAAGCTCTATACGAGGGTTCGATTCCCTTCGCCCGCTCCAGAATTTCTCCAAGTAGAACCGTTCAAAAACTTTCTTTATTTCAGTAGGTTGCTCAGTAGCGCTGACTAACTTGTTTAGGCGTTATGTCCTGTAGAGCATTGACGTCCTCCCTGCACACGAAATGCAGGTAACCCTCTGACAGTCTTATGAAATCGCTGTGCTTCGCTTGTCTTCTAACCTCTAAGGGGCTTAATGGTTTCTGTTGTCTAAAACCAGAAGAGAAAGAGCCAGCGTGGCAGCTGGCTATGTTTTTAGTATGGTGATGCGGTTAAATAGACAGGGACGGAGTAGATCGAGCCACCTGCCAGATAATCCGCAGGGCTGTGAAAGGTGTAAATGGTTCCCTTCACGGAAAGGTAGATCGCATTATTCTCGACCTTCTTCAATGCATCTTTGTCCGTGGTGATCATGAAAGGCTGGTGATCGTTCTCCAGACTCGCCATAAACGCTTTATCATCTTTGGTTACATCATAGAGATAGAAACGGTAGGAAAAGCCTGTGGTGGCTCCTGCACTCGCTTCTGTGATGTAAAGATTAGCCAGATTGTTAACTTTCACCTTCTTAATAATCACTTGCTCAAGTGGTGAGAAGTGCAGCAAGTTGTATATCCTATAGGCGACAACAGCCAACAGGATCAGAAGTAGATACCGCTTCTTAAAAACCTGTGCGTTTTGCATAGTCGATACCCGCTCTTATCCAGTACTGGTCGTTAGGATCATCACCGTAAGGCGTTGAGCCAAACCAATCACCAAAAGCCGGATCCGTTGTTCCTGCGCGGCTTTGCGCCCATCCTGCGCCACCGTCATCTTTAAGCCATAGGTAAGCTGGAATAGCCATTTTCACTTTTTCCTCATGCTGTTATAAAAAAAACCATAGAGAAAGTGTACCTATATGTGAGAGAGCAATAAACGATTAAATCTAACAAAATCATTAATTTAAATGTGATTAAATTTGAGTTAAGTTAAATTAAAGGGAAGGTAGGCATTGCACCCTCTCGATTATTGCAAAGCCCGTATGTAATCTGGCAAGGCTTTCAATTGGCTATCTTTCATCGCCGGAACAGGAATACCCCTATCAGTCTTTCCTGTACTGGCGTACCTGCTTCCCCCTTTCGTTCATTGTTATGATCGGTTGTCGGCATAACACGCTAAGTTGCACATTTCCTGTACCCTGGATACCCTGAGATTAATCCTAATAACTCAAGGGTGAGTATGGCTACCGGGAAGAGAAAGAACCAAAAGGAATCACCTGAAGAAGAGTTAGATCGCTTGCTGGATGAGCTTGAACTCACAGAGGAGCAACGGGAGTTTATCGAATCCATGCGGGAGGATAAGGGCGATCCCAGTAATGAATAACGCTTGCCTTCAGCCGAACGAATACGAATGGCCGCGTAACGGCATTGTAAAGATTTCTTCTCCTCACGAGGGCTTCCGTCAGCGTCGATGGCTCAGCGTACCGTGCCAGAAATTGTCCTGAAATGATGCGGTATTCAGACCGGATCGGACTACTATTCATTAGGATTTATCAATGCATTATACCCTGACCATGTGCATGTAAAATCGCGGAGCCGGGAGAGTTGACGGCAATGTAAAAGAAATCATGAGGAAAGAAATATGGCTGCTACAAACGGTATGATTGATACTGATGACGCTGTAATTTTACTCATCGACCATCAGAGTGGCTTATTCAACACGGTACGTGATGTGCCTGTACCAGACCTTCGTAATTATGTGACAGCGATAGCCAAAGTTGCCACGCTTTTAAATATCCCGGTGATCACCACGGCCTCTGTTCCTGACGGTCCCAATGGCCCGCTCATCCCGGAAATTCACAAATATGCACCCCATGCCGTGTATGTTCCACGCACCGGGCAGATTAATACCTGGGATAATCCGGCGTTTGTGAAGGAAGTGGAAAAGACGGGCAGAAAGACCCTGATTATTGCCGGCACGCTCACCAGCGTCTGCATGGCGTTCCCTGCGGTTAGCGCTGTCCAGGAGGGGTATAAGGTTTACTGTGTTGTGGATGCCTCGGGGAACTGGTCCAAAATCGCGACCGATACCACCATCGCGCGCGTGGCTCAGGCGGGGGCGATCCCTACCGATACGTTTGCCATTGTCGCTGAATTAATGAGAACCTGGAACCGCGCGGAAGGTTCTCGCTTTGCTGAGATCCTGGCAGAGCATGTCTGTCCGGAATATAAGTGCCTGATTGAAAGTTTCGGCAAAGCTCAGGAAATTGCCAGAACGGGCCCGGAAACCAATCTGGAGCATTATAAGTAAGGCCGGATAAACCTGAACAAAATTCCTGGATTTTATCGTCCTGTACCTGAACGTATTACAGGTGCAGGACGTAGCGGCGCCTTATTCCGGACGTCGCTGAATTGTCAGAGATATTAAGAGGGGCTGAACCGCGCATAATTTAAAATTAAACCCTCTTCCTTTTTACGTCATCAGGCGCCCCTGTTATATCTGTCGGCCAATTTTTTATTTCCCGGATCGCAGATGAAAACACGACTCCTCCTGTGCGCGGGCTTATTTGCCGCCTCCAGTGCCCATGCCAGCGCCCTCTATTTTTATGAAGCCGGCACCGAAGATACCGCGCTTGCCGGAGCA
>UMJB01053287.1_pt1 | contig 15979 bp, 18 predicted proteins | sample 1965961 | NCBI WGS metagenome assembly UMJB01 (sample SAMEA4836139, study PRJEB28245) | human gut metagenome | biome: gut microbiome; material: fecal sample | place: Denmark | collected 2008
GGAACTGCGGGGATAGCTTGGTAAGAAAGGTTTCAATAGAAACCTGTTCCCAAGAATCTCGTCACTTCAGTGAGGTTCAAAGTACCTGGAATTATTAAAGCTTATGAATATTCTATGATTCCATATCTGTTGGCAGAAAATCCAAATCTTTCGGCTGATGAAGCCTTCTCTGTGTCTAAACAAATGACGACTGGACAAAAGATGGATTCATTTGTCTTAGATTTATCTTTTCTAGGATGGATCATTCTAAGTTTAATTTGTTGCGGAATTGGCATTCTATTTCTGCAACCATATCCAGAAGCTACAAGAGCTGAAGTATATTTGATTTTAAAACAACAAGTATAGGAGGAATTATATATGTTTAAAAAAGTTGATATTCATAGTCTAAGTTTCAATCCTTTTGATAAGATTGGAAAAGACTGGCTACTAATCAGTGCTACAAAAAATGGTAAAACAAACACTATGACCGCATCATGGGGAACTCTTGGTCATTTATGGAATAAAGATGTTGCGATTATCTTTATTCGACCACAAAGATACACAAAAGAATTCGTTGATGAGAGTGATACATTTACCCTATCCTTCTTTAATGATAAACATAACGAATTATCTTACTTAGGTACAAAATCAGGTAAGGACGAGGATAAGGTTTCGAACGTGAACTTCCACGTTGAAATGGTAGATGGAAATCCTACATTTAAAGAAGCTAAAGAAGTCTTTATCTGTAAAAAAATCTATGTTGGAAAATTAGAAAAAGAACATTTCTTATTGCCTGAAATCTACAAAAAGAATTACCCACTTGATGATTTACATTATGTATATATAGGAGAAATTACGGATGTCTATGCGAACAAATAAAATTATTCATATCAATAACGAACACATATTCGGTGCTACTACACTAAAAGATATTGCACTTCCTGAAAAGAACAATACCGCACTACATGTATGTATCGATTCAGAAGCCGTTATGAGCAATCGCAAAAGATTGGCCGAAGAATTAAATATGCCCCTAGATAACTGGGCACTTCCTTGGCAAAAACACACAAACAACATGACTCATGTTACAGCAGGTGATAAAGGTAAGGGTGCTTACGATAAAGATACGAGCATTATGAATGTAGATGCCGTATATACGACAGAGCCAAATATTCTAATCGGTGTATTTACAGCCGACTGTTTAGGCATTCTAGTCGTCGATGAAACAACACCATGTATTTGTGCGATTCATTCTGGATGGAAAGGTACAACCCTAGAAATCACAAAAAAATGCTTGAACGAATTAATTGAGAAAGAGCTAATTCACCCCGAATCATGTCACGTGTATTTTTCTCCAAGCATCCAATATGATTCTTTAGAAGTAGGCATGGAAGTTGTTGAACAAATGAAACAAATCAGTATAGACACAACGCCATTCATTCATTATATGCCAAATGAAAAAGCTTATATTGATAATCAAGGTATTAATATTGCGATGTGTAAAGATTTAGGTATTCCAGATAAAAACATTCATCCAAGTAAATATGACACAAAAAAAGAGCTCGACACTTGTTTCAGTTATCGTAATGATAAACAAACAGGCGAACACTTTACTTTTGGATACATTAAATAAACCCAAGTTAGCAGCTTGGGTTCTTTTGTCTTTCACGAAGACGATTATCTAAATTGACCTTGCGATAGATTTCGGCATGCAGTTCATAGAAATCCATAGATTTCAGCATATCCTTTTTTTCCTTCGAACAATCCGGCCTGTCTAAGTAGTATAGGAAATGTGAATCTTGGCACATATAGACGACCACGGCAAGTCCACAATCGAGGACATACGTTCTGGCATAAACATTTTTTTGATTATGAACTAATTCTCTTGCGAAATCTTCTGGTTCAAGATGGACGACAGTACACATTTCTTACACCCCCTTTGACACTTGCATTATGTATGAATTATAGATTCTTATCAATAGTCTAGTTTAAACATTTAGCTTTCCAATTTTTTATTTACGATTCAAAAGATTTTGTTTCAATTTAAGTTGGCTACAAAAATTTTAATCTTTAACGCTATTTCTTGTCTCAATTCCATTACATTCATTTTTCTTAATTCTTCTTTTTTATAAACATCGACTTCAAGTCGATCCAGATAATAAAAATCCTCACCTTCATAATATCCATACACAATGCCATTATCTAAAACAATCGGCGTGGGAATCAATTGTTTCTTCTTTTTTATCATTGCCTTCGCAAATTCAACCGGATTTAATCGAACTACCATATCAATCACACACTTTCTTTAGACAATCTCATTATGTGCAAAAACAATATTGAATTCATTACCAACTTTCAAATTATTTGTATTCCCACTTTTTTATTCTGTTTTCAAATAAATTCATCTATAATTTAATTGGATTCAAAAGGAAAAAGGTGAAAACATGTCAAAGAAAAAAGAAGAAAGACAACTTCAAATTCGTAAAATTATTGAAGAAAAAGAAAAAATAAAAGTCGCAGAACTCGCTAAATTACTTTCTGTTACTCCAGAAACACTACGTAAAGATTTAGATGAACTACAAGAAAGAAAAATATTAGTTCGAGAACATGGCTACGCCAAGATTCAAAGTTCTTCTGTCGAAACATTTGTCGAATTAAAAGCGCAAAAAAATAAAGAAATGAAAAAAATTGTGGCTCTAGAAGCATTTAACCGAATTGAAAATGGCATGACCGTATATTTAGATTCGGGAAGCACGATTTTAACTGCCATAAGCGCCTTACGAAACAAAAGCGACATCACTATTGTCACCAATTCTATACTTGTAGCTTATGAATGTGCCAACATGAATTTAAATATCATTATGGCTGGCGGTTTATTATTTAATATAGGGAAAAGAACCTATGGACATTTCGCAACCGAAATCATTGACCATTTAAACATTGATTTAGCCATCATGGGAACAGATGCTTTCACTGAAAAGAGTCATGGATTTACCACCATTTCTGCCGATGAACTTGGTTTTAAACGTCACGTTATGAATCAATCCGCAAAAAAAATCATGATCAGCGATGCAAGTAAAGTCAATAATAAAGCAGATATTGCGCCTTATGCCTTTTGTAAATTTAATGAGTTTGATGAATTCATCACAAACCATTTAACACCAGAACAATATGATGTTGTAAAAACGGTCAAGAAAGTCACACAGGTGTAGTTTATGTCAAAAAAGAAAGATGAAAGACAATTCAAAATTCGTCAACTTCTACAAGAACATCCAAAAATCAAGATATCCGATTTAGCTGATTGCTTTCAAACTTCAAGTGAAACCATTCGTAAAGATATTATTGAACTCGAAGATTCTAAAATCATTAAAAAAGAGCATGGCTATGTCCTGCTCTTAGAAGAGCCTGATGAAATGCCCATTTCACTAAGAAATCAAGAATATATTGAGGAAAAGAAACAAATTATGAAACAAGCGTGCACCTTTATCAAAGAAGGAATGGTTGTCTATTTAGATGCCGGTAGTACATGTCAAGCAGGCATTCCTTTTCTTCAATCTATCCAAAATATTACGATTGTGACAAACTCCATCTTTGTAGCCTATAAATGCGCAAGACTTGATATGCATGTCATTTTAATTGGTGGAAACATTTCAAACAATGCTTACCGATCTTATGGAAGTCTTGCCAGTGAAACTATAGACTATATTCATATTGATGTTGCGATTTTAGGAACCAAAGGAATCAAAGACAACGATGGATTTACTACCTATGAAAATGAATATGAATTGAAACGACATATTCTTCAACAAAGCGAACAAATTATAGTAGTATCTGATGAAAATAAATTTAATGCACCGGCTGAATACACGTACAGTAAATTCAAAGAAGTGGATGTATTTATTTCAAACGCATTAACTAAAGAAGAAAAATCTCAAATCCAAGTTATCCCAGAAATAATTGAGGCAGAAGTTTAAATACTTCTGCCTTATGCGTATGGATGATCAATTGTGAGTACTAAATAAATCTTTTTATCCGATTGAATATACTTTAGAAGCATTGCTTCAATTTCTTCCTGCGTATACTTTTCTTCAAATGGAATGACCAAATCAAACACCAAATTCACATGTGTAGGACCAGACACAATTCTAAAGTCATGAAATCCCCATTTTGGATCAATTTGATGAATGGCTTCCACCACTTTTGCACGATACAATTCAGTTTCCGGATCATTTACCTTTACTGGATCCATATGTAGAACCAAATCAATATTCATATTCTCCTTGACCTCACGTTCAATATTATCAATATGATCATGCGTTTCAAAAATATCTTTTGAAGAATCCACTTCTACGTGGGCACTCGCAAAAATCTTATTTGGACCATAATTATGCAGCATCATATCATGTACACCTATAATTGCTGGATGGGCCATGATCATATCTACAATATTATGTACAAGTTCAGGATCTGGGGCTTCTCCAATTAAAGAATTAATCATATCTCTTAATAAACCATAAGCTCCATAAAGGATAATTTCTGAAACTACAATACCCATATATCCATCTAGATTGAAGTGAAGAACTGGAGACAACAATGTCGATACAAGAACGGCTGTTGTTCCACATACATCACTAATTGAGTCCAATGCCGTTGCTTCTAATAGACTTGAATCATATGTTTTAGAAAGTTTCTTATTGTATGTATACATCCAGAATTTAACTATGATAGAAACCAAAAGAATAATGACCGATGCCAATCTAAAATCAATACTTCCAGGATGAATCACTTTAGAAATACTTTCTTTTGCGGTTTCAAAGCCTAAAACCAAAATCAATATTCCTACAAATAGAGATGCGATTGTTTCCGTTCTTTCATGTCCGAAAGGATGATCTTTATCTGCTGGTTTATTTGAGAGATGGAACGATAAGATTGAAATAATATTTGAGCCAGCATCTGTCAAGTTATTTACGCCATCCGCTTGAATAGATACTGAGTGAACAATTGTACCAATCAAAAATTTAATTACAAATAAAAACAAGTTATTCAATATACCAACAATTCCAGATAGTTTCCCAACACTCGTTCTGACATTTGCATCCTTTGTATCTTGATAATTTTTTATAAATCTACGTACTAAAAAATCCATTATAAATCACCTTCACGTTTTTAAAGTATATCTCACACAAAGATAAAATACAAAGCGAAACAGGTAGTATAATTTAACTTTACAGTTGCACCTTTCATTAAAATCAGATACATTTTAATTAACGGAGGAACATTTTATGATTAAGAAAATTGAGGTCTTAGCTGCCGACGTTGATATGACCCTAAGTTCTAAGGGCAGTCCCTTACCTGAAATCACAATACAAGCTTTAAAAGAACTCCATAATAAAAATGTAAAAATTGGTCTTGCGACAGGTAGAGAAATCACTGAAATGGAAAAGACTAAAGGAATGTTTTGGAATCTAGGCTTCGAGTTTGATTTCGTTATCGGAATGAATGGAGGTATGATCTATGATCGTAACCTGAATAAATCATTTACGATGGACATGTTAAGCGTAAATAAAATGAAGGAAGTCTTAACTTTCTTGATGCCAATCATCGAAGAAAAGAAAGTGTCCATAAACGTGGAAGGAAATCAACTTCGCAATGTCATGAATATTAGCGATGACTTATTAGATATGGCTAAGCGTAAAAACATTCGACTTATCGATAAGACAGGTGATATTGATGGTTTTTGTGAAAAACCTGTTTATAAGTTCTTATTTAGGACAGACCCAGAAACAACGCAGCTTATCCGTGATCAAGTAGAAGAACAATATAAAGGGAAATATCAAACTATTGAAACATTCCCAGGAACTATCGAATTAATGTATAGTGGTTTCTCTAAAGGTAGAGGTTTAGAAATGTATTGCGAATGGAATCAGATTCACTTAGAAAATACAATTGCGTTTGGTGATAATGAAAACGATAATTCTTTACTACTCACAAGTGGATGGGGCGTATGCCTAAAAGACGGCAATCCAAACACAAAGGCATTGGCCAACGATATTACTGACTACGATTGTCTTGATGGTGGTGTAGGACACTACATATTTGATCATATATTAAACAACAAGGATGTGAAATTCTAAAGTTCCACATCCTTGTTCATTAAGAAAGACTTTTTCTGTGAAAAAGTCACACGTCATATTATTTTTCTCCTGTATTCTTTAAAATTAGTGTACACCAATTTAAAAGAAAGAAAACCCAATCAACATAATGTAGATTGGGTTAACAATACTTAGTTATTAGAATGTAGTAATTTATTTGGAATATACATTAAACCTCGTTTAAACACATCCCAAAAGCTTAATGATCGAAGCATTCGATCTGCAGGTACATATTCTCTTATAGCACGCAGTGTTTTTTTGTTGTCTTTTGTAGAGAAAGTAAAGTATGTTTTCTCATTTATGAAAATCACAAATCGAGAAATACTTTTATTAAATAAGACACTCGCTTCTACTCGATCAATTGTATCCCATGGAATTTGAATACAATCTTCAACATTTCTTTCATTATAGAATTCAAACGCTTTATTTCCAACCATGACATTTCCATTTGTACTTAATCCTGCAAAAGATGTTGCCTTAATTGTTAAATCTACTTTTGAATTTAATGATTGTGCCATATGTACCTCCTTAAGCTATTACATAATTCCAATTACACGACCAACAATACCAACTACGAATAATGCGATGATAATTGTGATTGGAGAAACTTTTTTCTTCAATAATTTACAGCATAATAAAGTTAATAATAAAGCTGCAAGACCTGGAATCAATGAATCTAAGTTTTGTTGTAAAGTTGTAACTTTGATTTGATTTAAACCAGTAGCTCCTAATGAAGAATATTGTTCTAATGCACTCTTAATTCCATCAGCGTTTCCTTGAATTTGTGACCAATCAATATATGCACCTTCAGATTGAGTAACACTTGATACAACTGGAGTAAATGAAATACTTACCCAACGTTGAACCAAGGAACCGATGATAAACATACCTAAAATACTTGCACCTTGAGTGATTTTTCCAAGAAGTCCACCTGACATATCTTTAGCAATTTTAGTACCTACGTTGTAACCAAATTCTTGTGTATACCACATGAATGCTAAACGAATTACGTTCCATAATACGAAGAATAAGATTGGTCCTAAAATGTTTCCACTTAATGCCAAAGAAGCACCTAATGCTCCTAAAATTGGACGCATTGTGAACCAGAATACTGGGTCACCAACACCAGCTAAAGGACCCATCATACCAACTTTAACACCTTGGATTGCTGTATCATCTACACTTTCACCATTTGCTTTTTCTTCTTCCAAAGCAAGTGTAACACCCATTACTGGACTTGATACATAAGGGTGAGTGTTATAGAACTCCATGTGACGTTTTAAAGCAGCAATTTGATCTTCCTTGTTAGAATATAATTTCTTGATTGCAGGAATGATTGAATAGCACCATCCACCATTTTGCATACGTTCATAGTTCCAAGAACCCTGAAGGAATTGATGACGCCACCAAACTTTTTTACGATCTTGTTTAGTTAATGTAATTTTTTCAGCCATTTTCATTTACCTCCCTCAAAATCCTAGTAGTCATTCAAGATGTCGCCTAATGGATCACCAGAACCAGTATTTGATCCTCCACCATTATTTTTAGCAGCATCTTTCAAACCTAAATAAACGATTGCGATAACAACACCAATAACACCTAAAGCAATTAGTGTGAATTCACTTACACAAGCAAATACGAAACCTAAAGCGAAGAATGGCCAAGTTTCTTTTGTAGCCATCATGTTGATAACCATTGCATAACCAACAGCGGCAACCATTCCTCCACCAACTGTCATACCACCTGATAACCAAGCAGGCATTGCATTTAATACACTTGTTACAACTGAACTAGGTACGAAACATAATGCAGCAGCAGGAATTGCAATACGAACACCTTGTAAACAAATACCTACAATTTGCCAACGTTCAATTGCTCCAAAATCACCTTTTTCAGCAGCAGCATCCATGAAGTGAACAATTGGAATTGCAATTGTACGGCAAATCATAGTTAAGAATAAACCAGCTACTGATAATGGAATAGCTACGGCAATTGCTGTAGAAATAGCCGTTGTAGTATCTGTTGTTCCACCATTTAAACCTAAAACCATGATAATTGCAGAAGCAACTGAAGCTAGTGCAGCATCTGGTGCAACAGCTGCACCAATGTTTGCCCAACCTAAAGCCATCAACTGCAAAGAACCACCTAACATAACACCTTCTTTTAAGTGACCAGTAACCAAACCAATTAATGTACATGCTACTAATGGTTGGTGGAATTCAAATTGGTCAAGAATTCCTTCCATACCGGCTAAGAAGGCAACAATTATAACTAAAATAATGCTAATCGCTGACATAATAATCTCCCTCTAAATTTACTTTAATTCTGTTTTTGCTTTTTTAAGAATTTCATTGAAGTTTTCAGGTGAATCTGTTGGCACCTTACGAACATCAATCTTAATTCCCATTGCTAATAATTCATCAAATGTTTTTACATCATCACTTCCCATAGAAACGGCCTTTGTACAAACTACCTTTCCTTGAGAGTGTGCCATGGAACCTAAGTTCAATTCTTTAATATCCACTCCACCTTTGATGGCTCTTAATGCATCCTGTGGTGTTTCAAACAATAACATTGCTTTTGTTGCTCCAAATCGAGGATCCTTCGCAACCTGGATCATCTTATCGATTGGAACGACATTCGCTTTTACTCCTGGAGGAGCTGCCTGTTCGATCATGCTCTTTCTTAATTCGTCATGAGCTACATTGTCACTAACAACAATAATACGATTTGGTCCAACTGTCTTTGTCCAAGCTGTTGCTACCTGACCATGAAGCAAACGTGTATCAATACGTGCCAAACCATATTTGATATGTCCATCTCCAAGGACTGTTCCTTCTGGAATAGCTCCTTGAGGGGCTGCACTTACTTCCGCTTTCTTTTCTTCTTTTGGTTCTAATTCTTTTGGATTGATCTGTACACCCTCTTGTGCAGTTTGCATTACATGTGCTGCAATTTCATGTGCTTTCTCCATTGAGAATCTTGATGCATACGTTTCAATCAACATAGGCAAGTTCAATCCTGTAACAATTGCCCATTTGTCTTCGTGACCATCTAACAAGGCACTTGCCTGATTGAATGGAGTTCCTCCCCATAGGTCAACTAAGAACAATACTTCTTCTTGATTTTCAAAAGAAGCAATCGCATCTTCCATCTTCTTTCGAATGTCTTCAGGTCCTTCGCTAGGCATCAAAGTACAAGGCTTAACATTGGCTTGTTCACCAAAAATCATAGCACCTGACTGGAAAATACCATTCGCAAATTCACCATGACTTGCAAGAATAATTCCTACCATATATTTTCATCCTTTCTTAGAACTTCAATACGCAAAAAAAGACAGACATATACATTTAAACTGAAGATATACAATAAACCAATAAAGATTATATCTTCAATCAAAATAGTAAATGCCTGCCTAACCAGTTACACGCTATTGAATATTCACTTTTTACAGTTGAAAATGTACCACTATCTGAAAGCGTTGTCAACATTTTTTTATGAAATACTCGTACTTGATAAAATTCTTTCCAAGTGTAAAGCCAAATAACCCAACTCTGAATCCGGCAAATCTTTATGTAAAACATGGCTCAATTGCTCACATAAAACACGGGCTTGTTCATAAGCAAATGGAAATTTTTCTTTTGTGAACTCTGTAATATCCATTTGTAATTCCTCATTATTATTTAGTCTCAGCAACAAAAACTTAATATGATTCATTAAACGAATATATGACAATGAATTCGCATCAATACGAATATTTAAATCGGCCTGTAATTTCTTGAAGAATTCACGAATCACACGCATAACTTCCATAGACTGCCCTACTTTATTTACCGATATAGCCGAGTGAATATGTAATGTAATAAACGCAATTTCATCTGCATTTATTTCCTCATGCGTATATTTTTCAATAATATCCTTTGACTTTAATGCCACTGAATACTCATCCGGAAACATAAGTTGAATATCCATATTAAATGGATTTGATGGAAAATCCTTCTCTTTAATTCTTTTTACCGCAAAATAAATATGATCCGCCAAAGATAATAAAATATCGTGTTCTACTTTACCAAATCTTTCTTTTGTTAAAGTAATAATTTCAGATGAAATTTCAATATACATCGGGTCAATGTAATCAAAAATATTATTCGACTTCTGCTTTGCCTGATATGACTTTTGCATCTTATACTGCTTTGCGTTACGAGGAATATCCACATTTTCCCCTTGCTTTTTACCAAATCCGATTCCTTTAGACATCACAATTATTTCTTCATTTTCTTTTAAAACCAAGATTGTATTATGATTCAAAACTTTTACAATTTCACACATATTCATTAACCCTTTACCCTTAACATCATATCATGACATTGCATTTTTCCATACTTCTTTTCTAATTCTGCACCATCTTTTATCTTTGTGAATACAACTATGATATTTTCATCTAATGCATTCTCTTTGATATACATAAGATCTGCATTCCATAAAACATCTCCAGCTTTCACTTTCTGGTTTGCTCTTACCAACAACTCAAATCCCTTGCCATTTAATTTTGCCGAATCCGTACCAAAATGAATTAAGATTTGTGTATTGTCATCAATTGTAATACCAATCGCATGTTTCGTAGGATAAATCATTGAAATAACACCATCACACGGTGCTACAACAACACCATCACATGGACGAATCATAATGCCATCACCCATCAACTTATGTGCAAACATGGAATCGGATGCATCCTCTATAGGCATAACCTCACCATTTACAGGGCATTCAAGTTCCAGCTTTGTTTTTGTCTCTAAAACAACTTCTTTATCCTCAAAATCATAGCTATCTGGCACATTCAACATATACTCATCTAGTTTTGTCTTTATATTCGAAGCCTGAGGACCATAAATAATTTGAATCGCATTTGGCTGACACATAATAGCTGCAGCCCCCGATTTTTTTAACAACCTTTCATTTATTAAAGTATCATCTTTGATTGTCGCTCTTAATCTTGTGATACAACAATCCAAATCAGTAAAATTGCTTCGTCCGCCTAAACCTTGAACAATCATTTGACTTCTTGGATCAATCAATGATTTATCAAAACTAAAATCATACTTTTTCTTATCAAATACCTTAATACTTTCATCTCTTCCTGGCGTTTTTAAATCATATTTCACAATCAAAAACTTAAACACACCGTAATACAAAAAGAAATAGACAAAGCCAAGCACAACTACAACTATCCAATTTGTCTTCGCATTTCCTTGTAATATTCCAAATAATGTAAAATCAAGCAATCCAGCTGAAAAAGTAAATCCAATCGCAACCTGTAAAGCTTGTGCAACCACAAAACATGTGGCCGCTAAAAACACATGAACAACATATAATAATGGCGCCACAAACAAGAAAGAGAATTCAATCGGCTCTGTAATTCCCGTTAATGCACTTGTTAAAGCTGCCGAAAGTAATAAGCTTGCCGTCTTTTTCTTTGCTTTTGGATTTGCACACTGATACATGGCTAAAGCTGCGCCAGGCAAACCAAAAATCATGAAAATAAATTCTCCGGAGAAAAACTTAGTAGCATCCACACTAAAATGAGTCACGCTAGGATCCGATAATTGCGCAAAGAAAATATTCTGTGCCCCAGATACCGTTGAACCATTCACCATTTGTACACCACCCAGAGCACTCTGATAGAATGGCATATACCAAACATGATGCAGACCAAAAGGAACTAAACTACGCTTAATAACTCCATAAATAAAAGTTCCAAAATATCCTGAATTCGATATCAATCGTCCTAAATTATAAACGCCCTGTTGTAATGGTGGCCAAACAAAATACATAAGCACACCCACAAACACATATGTAACGGCACAAACAATCGGAACAAATCGTTCTCCTTCATAAAAAGAAATTACATTCGGTAATTGAATCTGGTAAAAACGATTATGTAAATAACTAACACCTAGTCCGACTATAATTCCGCCAAACACACCCATTTCAAGCGATAACATTCCACATACTGAAGTAATGGATCCATCTAGAACATAATTTGAAGCCACACCATTCACTATACTTCCATCCAAACAGAGTAACGTATTGATTGTGGCATGCATCACAAAAAAAGCAATAATAGCTGCAAGCGCAGCCACTTCTTTTCTTCTTTTCGACATTCCTAAAGCGATGGAAACCGCAAAAATTAAGGGAAGATTATCAAATAAAACCTTACCCACTTGTTTCAATAAAATTAAAACACTATATAAAAAGGTTCCTTGCCCTAATACTGAATCTAGATGCAATGCCATTATAGTTGTTTCATTGGTCAAAGAACTTCCTACACCCAAAAAAATACCTGCTACAGGAAGCACTGCAATAGGCAACATAAAGGATTTGCCCATCCTTTGTAAAAAGCTAAAAACATGATGTTGTTTCATTTATTAACACCTCTACTGTATTTATGATGATAAATGACATTTGTCAAAAAGTCCATAAGAAAAAAGGTAATGAAGATTCATTATCTTGAAATCTTCATTACCCAATAGCCCTTATCTCGAGCCATTTTTTCTACTTCATATCCTTTTTCCTGTAAATAATTGATTGCACTTTGTGCACCATGCTGCTTACGCATTACAATCCAGAAATGACCATCTTCCTTTAAATGTTCTAAACACTGATCAAACAATGAATAAATCATAGTCTTTCCCGTACGAATCGGTGGATTTAAAAGAATACATGCATATTGGCCTTCACTTACACCTGACTGACATAATATTTTTGCCTTACGACGATACTTTTTCATATTTGAATCCGCAAGCTGACAAGCTCTTTGATTCACATCAATCATTGTCATTGTGGTATGTTTCCAATATTCCATTAAAATCAAGGCAATCGGACCAATTCCACAACCTAAATCCAATGTACTTTCTGGTTCTGATTCATTGTCGAGTACCGTCTCTAAAAGAATGCGTGTACCTTCATCCAATTTATCTTTGCTGAAAACACCAGCATTGGAATTTAATTTATATGTAAAATCGCGAAATTGTATCGTAATTTCTTCTGGTGCATCTTTTACAACATCATTAGTGAAATAGTGTGACATACTACTTTGTAGCAGCTTCTACAATCGCATCTGCATCAATTTTGTATTTTGCGAATAAAGCAGCTGGTTTTCCACTTTCACCAAATACATCCTGAACACCAACACGAACAAGTTTACATGCTGTTCCTGCTTCCGCTAAAACTTCAGCAACTGCACTTCCTAAACCACCAATAATTGAGTGTTCTTCACAAGTCACGATTGTATCGTGAGTTTTTGCAAGTTCGATAATCAATTCTTTATCGATTGGTTTAATTGTATGGATATTTACTACAGTTGGAGCTGTTTCCATTTTCTTAGCAGCTTCTAAAGCTTCCTGAACCATTAATCCAGTCGCTACTAAAGCTACTTTTTCACCTTTTTGAAGGACAACACCTTTTCCAAGTTCAAATTTATACTCATCGCCATTTACACTTTCAACACCACTACGACCTAAACGAACGTAGCAAGGTCCATCGATTTCAGCTACAGCCTTGCAAGCTTGTTTAGCTTCATTGTAGTCACATGGAACGATAACTTTCATGCCTGGAATTCCACGCATTAAGCTAATATCTTCAATACATTGGTGGCTTGCACCATCTTCTCCTACACTAATACCAGCGTGAGAAGCACAGATTTTAACGTTTAATTGTGGATAGCCAATACTATTACGAATTTGTTCAAATCCACGTCCTGTCGCAAACATAGCGAAAGTAGATGCATATGCAATCTTTCCACTTGCTGCAAGACCTGCCGCAACACTCATCATATTTCCTTCGGCAATTCCCATGTCAAAGTGACGAGAAGGGTCTACTTTTTTAGCTTCTCCACTCTTTGTACTACCAGCTAAGTCTGCATCTAATACAACGACATTTTTGTTTTCAACCATTAATTCTTTTAAAGCATCACCATAAGCGACACGTGTAGCTACTTTTGCCATTATTCTGCCTCCAATTCTTTCATTGCAGCATGGTATTGTTCTTCGTTTGGTGCTACTCCATGCCATCCTTGTTGATCTTCCATAAATGAAACACCTTTACCTTTAATTGTCTTCGCAACAATTACAGTTGGCATTCCTTTCGTTTCACGTGCTTCTTTTAATGCAGCACGCAATTGATCATAATCATGACCATCAACATTAATTACGTGGCAGTTGAAAGCTTCGAATTTTTTATCCAAAGGATATACGCTCATAACTTCATCTACGTGCCCATCGATTTGAAGGTTGTTGTTGTCAACAATAATACATAAGTTGTCTAACTTATAATGAGCTGCTGACATTGTAGCTTCCCATACTTGACCTTCTTGGCATTCACCATCTCCAAGTACCGTATAGATACGGTGATCGTTTTTATCTAATTTATTAGCTAATGCCATACCCACAGCACAAGAAATACCTTGTCCTAAAGATCCTGTAGACATATCTACACCTTCTACATAATTCATATTAGGGTGTCCTTGTAAACGTGAATTGATAGCTCTAAAAGTAGTCAATTCTTCTTCAGGAAGGAATCCTTTTTCAGCAAGTACTGCATATAAAGCTGGACTTGCATGTCCCTTACTCAATACAAAACGATCACGATCTAATGTATTTAAGTTTTCCTCATTAATATCCATTTCTTCAAAGTATAACTCTGTTAAAATGTCAGTTGCACCTAAACTTCCACCCGGGTGTCCACTTTGGGCACTATACACTTCTTTCACAATATTTCTACGAATATTTTTTGCGTGCAATGCAAGTTCCTTGTTTTCCATAATATTTACGCTATCTCCTTTTTGCGCATACATTATAACAAACTTTTTACCACAATACACCCCCTTCAAAAAATCAATTATTTCACAAGTTTACACTTTATCTAAAATAGGGTAGAGGAATAATACAAAGATTATTGCCCCTCCCGTTGAACCGTACATACGGGTCTCGTATACGGCTCTACATTTATATCGAAACTATAACGAATCACAAAATCTCAAGATAGTAAATAAAGGGATTGACCAAACCTGGCCTATCTCCTTTTTCTATGCCTAGAACAATAGGAGAAAGAAGAAAGTTCACGATATTCCCATAACTTCTCCTGTACCATCCGAGTCTAGAGTTAGCACATTTAAATATATCTTCATGGGTAAGATTACTTCTGCATGCTTTATTTAGTTTCATAAGATTCTTGTATATAGTCATCGGTCTTTTCCATTGTTTAATGATGATACATCTAACTTTATGACGTAACCACTGGCCAAATTTATCCAAGAATCCTTTGATACTTGAGATTTTAAAGTATTGTATCCAACCTCTGACCATTTGATTCAATTTTTCAAATGTAACTGATAGAGGTCTTGAAACTGCATGTTTTCTTTCCATCCATTTCTGAATATTTGAGTACAGACGTTTCTTCCTATCTTTAGTAGGACAACATTTCCACTCGTCACTATTCTTATAAAATGTAAAACCAAGAAATTGACCTTTAGTTGGTCTAACTACTTTAGTCTTTGTTGCACTAACCTTCAAGAATAGTTTTCTTTCTAGCCACGATGTCACTGACTTCATTACACGATTTGCACTCATTTCGCTTTTAACGAAAATGATACAGTCGTCAGCATACCTAGCGAAGCGAAGATTTCTAGATTCTAATTCTTTATCAAACTTGTCTAAATAGATGTTTGAAAGAATTACACTAATTGGACCACCTTGTGGCGTTCCAATAGTAGAACTTCTTACTAGTCCTTTATCCAAAATTCCTGCTTGAAGATATGCTCGTATCAAATGTAATGTTTTACTATCATT
>UMJB01003692.1_pt1 | contig 15821 bp, 30 predicted proteins | sample 1965961 | NCBI WGS metagenome assembly UMJB01 (sample SAMEA4836139, study PRJEB28245) | human gut metagenome | biome: gut microbiome; material: fecal sample | place: Denmark | collected 2008
TACCAAACATCTATTCAAATGGTTAACGTAAGATTATATTTCACAAAGTTTATAAGCGTATTCTTTACCTAAACAAGCTCTACCATATACATTAGGATGAGTAGTGTCAGTATTAGAGAAAAAGCTTAAGTAATTAAATTTATTAAGCGAAAGATTGTTATAAGCATCTAAAACAGGTATATGATAATTTTTACCTATTTCCTTACACTTTTCAACCATATCTGGCAAAGTGAAATTACCATTAAATTTTCTATCATCGGAGGTTGAAACAATCTCCGTTTTTTCTTGATTTAGCCAACATCTCCAAATAGGAGAACCTAATAAAATACGTAAATTAGGAAAAGCCGTTAATAAATTTTCAATTGAAAATCTTAAAGCACCTGCCCATGTAGAAGTATCCATTAAATTATTAACATTATCCAAATTAATACCAGCAGTATAATCATTAGTACCGTAACTAATTGTAATATAATCAATTTTAGAAAAATCAATTAATTTTAATTTTTCTAAAGAAGAAGCAAAATAATGAGGTAAATTAGAAGAATTAGCTATTGCGTTATCCTGTAAAGTAAAATCTTGAGAAATTATAGCTTTTACAAGTTCTACCATAGAAAAATATTTAAAATCAGAACTATCTGTGTTAGACATTCTGCATCCACCGAAACCCATATTAGTAACATTAGCTGAAGTAATATTTGCAATAATCGAAGAAACAGAAGAGTTATCTTGAAAATTTCCAAAAATACTATCACCAAAATTTACGATTTTTTTATCTTTTAAGCCAAAACCTTGATTAGAAAATTTATTAGTAATAACCCAATCCGATGATGAAACAACTTTTAAAGTAACAGGATTACATCTAAAAATTCTATAAGCAGATAAAGTTGCTGTAATATTAGTATAATTTTGATAAATCCAAATATTTGGGTCTGTTTTATTGTAAATAGTATTAACAATAAGAAAACCGGTTGATTTGAAGGGAATATTTGGATTATTATTATTAGTATTCAAATAATTACCTTCTTTTATTAAAGTATTAAAATCTGTGTCTTTAGTAATATAAGGTAAAGAATTATAGTAATCAGAAAGATTATTTCTTACTAAATTATTACAAGGAATAATCCAATCGTAGAAGGCATAAGTATAAGGTTCTGTATCTGAAGTTCTATGTGCGATTCTAGAACAAACAGAATTAATACCGAATAGGGTAAAAATTTTGAACAATCCATCTAAAATTATTAGAATTAGTAAAAGAAATAGGGTCTTCTGCGATAACTTCTAAAAAACCAGTCGTGGTATTAGAAGTAATAGAAGGGTTATTATTAGCAATAGAAGTTACAATAAATTTACCAGGTGTAACGAAATCATTAAAATCAACATTTTCAACATTTTGAAATTTAAATGGAACAGAATTTTCAATAAAAGAAATTCTTTCATTTAAAGTAGAGAAATTTTTTGACATTGAGTTAACTCTAGATTGTAAAATTTCTGCTGAAGAAGAGCCTTCTGTTCCTGCACCGAGCAACAACATTGTTTAATTGATTTTGTAAATCATTAATATTATTAGATGTAGTATTTTTAAAAGTAGATAAATCACCATCGAACGAATTAACTTCTGTTTCAAGTGTATCAATTTTATTTGATAAAATGTTAAAATAAGGTTGCATAATTGAAGTAAGTTCTCCAGAACTTGACATTTCATCAAGTTTATTATTTATTTCTGATTGTACATCTAAATTATTAAAATAATTATTAACATAATCTTTTAATTGTAAGAATAAATTTTGTAATTCTGTAACACAACCTGCGTTATTGTTAACAGTAGGAATAACAGTATTTTTTAAATAATCACAAAGCCAAAGTAATTGTTCTTCGTAAGTCATAGATATTAAATATGAAGAAGGTAAATTTCCAATTGTGCAACAAAATTTAGTAAAAGGTTTTAAATTTTGAACGTTTTTTAAATCTGACATAAAAAGTCTCCTTTCTATATTAATATAATCCCATAAATAGGATATTTAATTCTTTAATAATTTCGGCGTCTACTGCTCGAATTGTATCTCTATATTGTAAAATCATTTTTTGATAAGAATCTAAAACACCTTTATTTCCATATTCGTGGTGAGTAAATTCTTCTGTTGATTCAGAATTTGAAGTAGATTCTGATGAAGTATTAGTATTATCTTTAATATTTGAAGTAGATTCAGAGCCTGAAGTATTAGAAGCATATTTACCACTTAAAATTTCTTTTTTATTAATTTGACCTTGAGGGGTGTCAGAATTAATAGTTAAACCAGAAGAATTATTACTTGAATCAGAATTAGAATTACCTTTACTAGTACCAGAACCTTTTCCTGTAATTTTTCTTGTTTCTGTAATATCAAAATCAACAGATTCAAGAGGGTCATATTCAAGAGAATTTGAATAAATAACAGGTAACATCTTTTCCATTAATTCTTGCATAGTAACTTTTGCGTAATGCTTGAAAAGATAAGGAGTCTCAAAACCAATCTCACGCATAAAGTAGTGGTCAACAATTTTTGTAGCTAGTCTATCTTTATTCCAAACATTTAATTTATTAATCGTATCAATTTGAGAAGGACTTAAAAATTCTGTAATTTCGTAATCTTTAAACCATTTTTCCACTTCATCTCTGCCATAAATTTCACAAACCTTGCGAAGTTCTATAGTATATTTAGACATTTTCTTCACCTTCTTCAATTTCAAATTCATCAGGTTTTTTATAATCTAATATAATACTTTGTTCTTTTTTAATAACATTGTATAAATCAGAACGTACACGAACAGTAACTTCTTTATCTGTACCTTTTAGATTATATTTTTCATTAAATTGTTTACAAGCTTCTAACCTAGGAGCTAAAAAAGATTGTAAATTTAAGTTAATAAGTTCGTTATTTGAATTAGCCTCGTCACTTACTAGACGTTCTTTCTTTTCTAACATTATATTATTAATACCTAAAAACGTCAATGCTTCGTTCCAAATTTCTTTTTTATAATCTTGTAATTTATCTGCTAAAAAAGGAGCGCCTGTATTAATAGCACGAAGTAAACCATCTTTAAGTTGTAAATTATCTCCAAAAATAAACGGTGAATTTCCGTCATATTGTGCGTATAAATTTTCCATAAAAATACGTTGTTTTTCATCGCATATTACCATAATAGGAAATTTTTGTGATTTTATATTAACATCGCAAGTTCTTTCAGCCTCATATAACCTATATGCGAACAATTCCATAGAACCCATAGTTGGTGTTCTATCCCAGTTATTTTGCACAAGTATACAAGTATCGTCTTTTTCTTCATCATTTAATCCTGTATATAATTTTCTAGTAGTGTTATAATTTAGAGAATAACAATTAAAAGCGACGGGTAATTCATAGAGATTAAACATACCAGAGTAATCACATCTAGTATTAATATAATCTAAAGAGTTATCTCTTAAAAAACAAGCTTGACCGTCTTCATATAGACATAACTCTAAAAATTGTTGATTCATTGAAGGTGGTAAATTTACCCATTCAAACATTGAAAGACAAATTTTTCTAAATCTATTTAAATAATCTGTATAAGTAGCACTATTTAAAACTTTAGCGTCTATATATTTATAGTTATTTCTATAATTATTTATATTAGTTTTTCTTTTTTTACTCATTTTTAAACTCCTTTCTAAATATTATTTTGAGAATAATCTAAAAAAGTAGAAGGATTATGCCATATTGTAACGCCTGTATCGAAAATTCTTTTTATTGTTTGCATATCTTCTTGAGGAATATCACCGACAATATTACAATCTATTGTTTTAATGTAATTCCAATTAGGTCTTGTATTAATATTTGGAACTTTTAAAGAATTTACTTTATATCCGTACATTGTGAAATAATCGTCAATAATTTTTGCAAATTCTCGCTTAATAGATAATTGATAAAAATAAAAAGTATTTGTTTTACTGCACGTATTAATATCACCGCCGTTTATGTTACCTTTTGCGGAATCTGGAATTAAACTATGTTGATAAATTTCTGCCATTTGGTTAGCAATACCAAAAGCACCAGAAACAACGCTACCCGTTCCAAGAATTGCCCCTCCTCCTGTTGCAATTGCACCTATTCCAGTACCAATTGAAAGTAAATTTGAAGTCATACCAATACCAATATTTACACTATTTTGGGTAAGCCAGTTAATGTATTCGTCTTTACTCCAAGATAAAGTTGGAAATTTACCGAGCCATTAAGCCTTCATCCTCGTTGTTTTTATCTCCACTTACTTTATAATTTAGAGGTGTAGCTTTTATAGAGCCACCAACACAAGGCACACCTTTTATATTAAACACACATTTATTTGGAGATTCTTCAATTTCGTTAAATAATTCATATTGTAATGTATTTGTAGAACCGTTATTATTACTTATAATCAAAGCACAGTATGGAAAAGTTAAAAGTTTTTTATTTTTTGGTATATAACCATTTAAAGAAGTAGGCTTATTTATATCTACTTCATCGTAATAAGGGGTAGATTGTCCATTATATTTTAGACCTTCAGTTTCATTATTAATAAAATATTTTGGTACAGCATAAACACTTAATACACTATCAGTATTTGTAAAACCTGCTATAATGTTGCTTACTTCACTTTGAGTATAAGCTAAATAAGCACCACCAGCAGAAAATATACCTCCAAAATCTGTAGCTAAAGGTTTTTGTCCTGTTGTTTCACTATCCATCCATTCACTCACTCTAATTACGTAACATAATTCTTCCATTTTATCATATTTTATCAAATTATCTATAATATACTCACCGTGTTCTAGACTTTCGGGAACTGTATGTTTACCGATTGTATCATCTTCTACGTGTTCTCTTTCGACGAAGCACTTTTTAAATATTATGTCAAATTGCCAAGTTTGGTATACATCAGTTTCAATTGATATATTTGTCATATAATCGTTATCATATTCCATTTTGGTTATAAAAGCATAAAACCATTTGTTACCATAATTTTCATTTTGATACATTACATAATTATATTTTAAAATTGTATCAATATGACCGAGGAAAACGTATTATACCATTTCGACGTTGATAAGAAATATTTTCTATTTCTATAGATTCACAATTGTTGAAGTAATTAAATTGAGCTTGCTTGCTTGCAAAATTTAATTGATTTTTATTATCAAGCTCGATTGGAACTTTTAAAAGTTTTAATGTTGTATTAGGAGATATTGACATTTTTTCACCTTCCTTATTTTAAATAAAGGCAAATATATTTTTATATTTGCCTTTATAATTTTATGCATTTTCTACTTTAACACTAACAGAAGTTGAAACATTTCCAGCTGTTGCCGTTAAGTTAGCAGTTCCTTGACCTGTAGCAGTTATTTTACATTCTCTTTCAGAAATTTTTTCTACTGTGAATATTTCTTTATTATCAGATTTATAAGTTATAGTAGGAGAATTCGCATTGTTTGGATTTACTGTTATTTCTATCCCTTCGCTATCACCAACATTTAATATTGAAATTCCTTCAGGAGCTTTAAAATCTAATGAAGTAATAGAAATTGTAGGTTCTTCTGTGGCAAATACAACTGCATTAGCAAAGTAGCTATAGTTAAATAATTTTATCGCATTAAGATAATAATTGATAGAACGGTTGTTTGCGTTCTTAAAATCATCAATATATAAATCCTGCTCTTTAATTCTAAACCATGATTTATCGGCAATTATACCTAATATTTTACTACCATCAAATAGTACTTTTCCTGTTTTTCTGTCATAAATATTGAAATCATTTACAGGTAAAATGTTACCCATTAATGTTGTTTTATCAACATTAAAAGCAGTTGCTAATACATCAACGTCTAATTCAGAACGAATCTCGTTTTTAATTAATAAAACGATATCCTCAGGGTTTGTGAATGTTTCTATTGCTCTACCATAGCCACCAACTTTTGACCAAGCGTTATATTTATCTGTAGGAGTTTGGAAATTCAAGAATAATGTTCTTGCCATTTTTACAAATTGTTTTGATAATGCTTCTGTAGTAGGTTTATTTATAGTTTGAATTTGTACGGCATTACTTAAGTAAGCTCTTGTTACAATTGCTTTTGTGTTGTTATATTCATCTATATAGTAACCATTATATAAAGAGTTTGTTTGGTCAGTTATATAACTTTCTAGAGTAGCCCAACTTACAAAAGCTTGTTTTAATTTTTGTCTATTAACTGTAATCGGATATTGCTTGTCAAAGTTAATACCTTGATATTGTACTTTAACGTCTGCCTCATATTTCTTTAAACATCCTGCAAAATCGTCTGCGTCAAAATCTCTTCCAACTGCTGGGTTTGTAAATAATTCTTGTCCCATATAACCAAGTGGTAATTTGTCACCTTCTAAAACTTTTAGAGGATTTTTGTAAACTTTACTAAAAAATTGCGTATAAACAATTCTTTGAATTAAATTATCTGCAAATTCGTTAAATAGTCTAGGAACGTTTAAAAGTGGTGCGGAAAATACTTCTATAGATGTAGCTTCATCTACTACAGGTACATTTGCTTGATATTCTGCACTACTTGCTTCTCTTGCACTATTTAATGCTACTGATAATCCTTGTTGACTCATAAAAATCACTTTCCTTTCATTTTAAAATATTTATTTAAAGTTGCCTTTTTCGTCGAAGGCATCTTTTAAACTAAATTTTTTTTCGTTTGTTTCATTATTTTTATTTTTTATTGTATTATCTTCTACACCAACTTGCTGAAATAAATTAGCATTTACTTTTAATAAATTTTCATTTGTTTGTTTTAATTTTGTTATTTCATTATCTTTATTTTGCAAAATAGTATTTGTTGCCTCATTTTCTGTAATTAATGTTGCTAAATCGTCAGCAATTAAACCTGCGTTTTCTTCACCGCAATTTTTTATTAATATTATTTGTTAAATTTTCTAAAACTTCTTTTTTCATAATATTATTTCCTTTCTTATTATATACATAAATAATTAAAATAATCAATAGAAAATTCTTCTATTTCTTAATTTTTTTGAATATAAAACCCATTTAAATTTTGTTTCTTTTTTAGAAGGTTTAGGAGGTTTAGGAGGTGTTATACCTCCTAAATACTCATACCAATAATTTGCCTGTATTCCTCTTATCGGCTGGTTAGGCTCAGCGGGTCTTTCGTAATTTGCTATAAAACATAAAGCTAAATAGTCAGGATTTTCTGTAGATGTTTTAAATTCTTGAAAACTTAATGGATAATTACTTGTAGGAATCCATTGTATATTATTTTCTACCTCGTAATTTATTCTTAATAGGTTAGAATCCATTTCAGAAGGGTCTAAACCTTTAGCACTTATCCAGTTTGTATATTTCGTGTAGGGTGTCCATTGAACTAATCCATAACCGTGTCCGTCAGGGTCTCCTGCTACTCTATCACTTTGCCAACGTCCGAGGATTTATACTACTTTCACTTTGCATATTGCCAAGCATTCCACATATTGCATTTAATGTAAATCCACTTACTAATAAAGATTTTGCAATATATTCTGCGTTTATTTGCATTTGTTCTAGTGTTAAAGGTTTTGAAGTATTATAATCATTTCCCCAATAGTTTCCATAAGTTCCAGTTCTTAAACTAAGTCCCATTTATGTCACCTACTTTATTTTTAAAATCTGATTTACATAAATTAAATTTGGATTTTTAATATTATTTACTTGCGCTAATCTTTCTACTGTGGTATTATGTTTATTAGCAATAGATGTTAAAGTATCACCTTTTTTAACAATATAAGTTATTTCTGTGCTTAATAATTTATTAACTTTATCTTGTATAGAATAATAATTATAACCGTGCTTTTTCTAATTTTTGCTTTCTTTCTTCACCATTTCCCCATTCTCCATTTAAAATTTCTCTTACTATTACATCTTCAGATTTTAAAATTTTATTTTCTTCTTTAATTTCATTTAATTGGTAGTTCATATCAACATTACCTATTATACCTAAAATTTTACCAGTAGAAGTATATTGCCAAAAATCAACTTTAAAATTAGCAGTATGCTTGTCTCCCCATTGTGCAAGCCATATATAATATTTTTCTAATTTTTTAACATCTAAATAATTATTAAACCAATTTAAATTTGCATAAATACCAGCATTATATCCATTTTTTATTATTTCTTCACAAAAGTTTATTGCAATTTTTGTACAAGTCTCTTTTCCTAAATTACTTGTCCTAGATTCTTCTAAATCAATAAAAACAGGTAATTCAAATTCTTTTCCTTTTATTAAACTTAAACAATTTTTTGCCTCTAGCAAACTATTTTCTAGACTTGTACAATAAGAATAATGATAACAACCGTATAGCTATTCCATTTTCTTTTAATCCTTTATAATGTTTTTCAAACATATTGTCTTTTTGACCTGAATCTTTTCCAAAACCGACAACGAATAATTGCGAATTCAATTCCCTGTTCTTTTAATTTACTATAATCAACATTTTGTTGCCATGTAGAAATGTCAATTCCTTTTCTCATTCTCATTTATTTTCACTCTCCTTTTTATTAATAGATAAAATACACATTGCTACTATTCCAAAAGTATATCCTAATAAAAATACTAATATTTCTTTAATCATTTGTATTATTCTTACTTTCTTTTTTATAAACTATTTCCGCTGTTTTTGCTATTGTTTCAACTACTTTTTCGGCAGTAGCTTTCTTTTCTGTTATTTCTCCAGTAAATTCCCTCATAACATTTTCAAGAAAAATTTGAAGTTTACGTGGAATTGGTAATTTACATAAAATCATATTTTTGAATATACTTAATATTTCAAAGACTATAAATAATAAATTAAAAAGTTCATTAAATCCAACCCTTTCAATATTTATATATTCTCTAATAGCTACAGGAATAAAAGCAATTAAATTTATGTTAACAATTGTATCAATCATCGCTAAAAATATAATCGCTATTAACATTCCTACTTTTCTTATTATTCCGTCAATTCCTATTGCAGAATTTATTTCTTTTTCTCTTATTGCTCTTAATATTCCAAAAATTGTGTCTAAAACAATTAATATACATAAAATTTTAAAAGTTTTATTATTAATTAAAAAATTAATATATTCCATAAATTTTCACCCCTTTTTATTATTTGTATAAGGTTATTTTATCATTCTTTTTTCTTTTTGTCATTATTTGTCTTTTTCTTTTCTTCTTTAATTGTAAAATCTGTTTCAATTAATTTTACTCCACCTTTTACGTGTTTAAATGTTAATTTTCCACCGTGTTGTAAATCCTGTTTTAAAATTTTCAAAATTTACAGAATCGTAGCAAGTTTTTGGCATACCTGCACAGGTTATTTTTATTTTTCCTTCTATTTCTTCTAAATAACATTTTTGTCTAACAAATTTTCCCTTAGTTGCAAACCCTTCATTTTTCCAAGCCCCTAATTTTACATCGTCTATATCGCAAAATTCTTTTAGTTCTTCTATCGATAAAGTAGTGTGAATTGAGTCTGTATCAGAATAAATATATTTATCTATACCATATTTTTCAATAGAATATGTTTTAATCGCTTGACTTGTCCTAATTGTTTTTTCTCTTGCATAAGCCGTTATAAAACAACCTACAGGAATATAAATACCTTCTTTTTCTTCTTTTTCTGATAAAGTATAGTGTATTATTTCATCTTCTCCAAGATATGGTATTTTTGATTGCACTTCTAAAGATGTGGCAAATTTACCATACAAAGAATTTAACATCATTTTACTCATTGCACGAATTCCTTTATTTCCTGTTATAGTTGCCTCATTTTTTCTAGCTATCCATTTATCAATATATTCTGTAAATAATCCTTCTTTACTTCTAAATTTCCACCCACATTCGTATTTTAAATCGAAAACCTCATATTGTTCTAAAAATAATTTTAAATCAATATTTGTTAAAATTAAACAAATAGGAGAGTCACCGTCTACACTTTCAGAAGTTTCAAGATATTCATTACCTAAATAACGCCAGTCATTTTTTATTTGTATGGTAGGTATTTTATTCTTTTTTAATTTAAAAGTACAAGTAATCATTTGTATATATAAATCATATATTTTATCTTGTTTATACTCACCTTCAAAAAATATAGGTTCACCGAATCGGCATTTTGCAAAATTGCATAACAGAAGGGTACAAACTATTAACGTCTAGAACATTTATATTTTCAACAATTTTTTCCTTGTAAATAGGATTTAAATAAGTAAATCCACCTTTATAACTTTGTCTAATATCTTTGTCAACGTTATAATCTAAATTAGTAAACCAATGCGAAAATTTATTTTTACCTATTATTTCTTTATAATCATTTAAGGCGTTACTTGCACTTGTCATTTTTGTAAGATTTTCATTAAATAATATATTTAAAGCTTTTGCAATAATTAAAACATCATTTTTTATATAGTCTTTTTCTTCTTCAGTTAAAATATGACCTTTTTCTCGTTCGCGATTATAATCAATTTTTAACTTAGAAATTGGAAGTCCGTACGTTTTAGCAATAGAATCAACACTCATATTTATTATTTTTAAAGAATCTATAAAAGTAGTTTTATGAACTTTTTTATTTCCGTTTAGAATAATAAAGAGTAATTGTATAAAATTGTCCCATATCAGATATTAAAGTAGTAAAAGTATTTTCCTCTACATCTTGTTTTTTCTCAACGTGTTTAAATCCGTGAGTTAAAGCCCAGTATATTATAAATTCACCATCAAATTTTAAGTTGTGAAAATAAAATATAGCGTTTTTTTCTTTTTTACAATATTCTATAAAACTATCTATATCATTTCCAATTTCTAAATTTTCTTCGTTTCCTATTTCACAGGTAGCCCACGCCCAAACCCACGTTTCGTCATCTTTCCAGGTCGCAGTTTCAAAATCAGCAGTAAATTTTTTCACATTTTTTAACTACCTCCTAATTTTCTTTTTTAGAACTTTCATTTTTTGGTGCTTCCATAAAGTAATCAAAATTTATATTACTATTTTTTATAACTTCATTAGTTTTATTTTCTAAAGAAATTCCTAAATCTTCAATCCACTGGTAAAACTGTGCTTGTGTTAATGTTTCATCACTAAGCATAGATATATCAATTACATTTATATTTTCTGTGTCTTTAAAAAAATTATAAAAACTAATAGGATTACTATAATTATTTAAAACCTTCATTACTTCTTCATACCCGTCAAATTTTTTATAAATTACTAAACTTTTTAAATAATTTTCTTTATATACTAAAGCTTTTCTCATTTCATAATCAGATTTACCCTGTTTAAATAAATAAGATTTAAAATTTAAAAATTCAGCACCTTGTTTTTCTTCTAATTTTTTCAGCTTTTCAAGAGTTTGTAGAATTTCTCTGGGTCTTTTATGTCCCATTTGTACAGGTGAATATTTTTCTCCTGGAATAGGTTTTGTTAATTCTGCGTATTCTTGTTGTAATCTTGTTTCTGCTCTTTTCTTAGCTTTTCTTAATTCTCTATATTCCCAAGTTGTTATTTTTTCCCCTGATTTTGTTTCGTATAGATTTGCATTTTTAAATTTTTCTAAAGATTTAATAAATCTATCTAACTCATTTTTTGTTGTTATACTTTCTTTTGCCTCTTCATAATTTAATTTTGAAGGTAAATATTGTTTATTTTCTATAGTTTCTAATTGTTTTATTTTTTTATTAAATTTATTTATGGCTGTTTTTAAATTTGTTTGATTCTTAATGTTCCATCTAATTAAATAATCCATTTACATCACCTAATATAAAATAATTGTGCTTACTATTATGCTATTTTCTGTTATTTCTTTTTTATTTATTTTGTCATAAATTCTAAACCCTCTAGTTTCTAGCTTTTTATAATAACTAAATAAAAAATAAGTTCTAAAATAATTTCTAATGTTATACTTTGCCTCTAATTTAAAACACTCATAATTTACATAATTTTCAACATTTAATTTAAATTTTTCTAAATATTTGATTGAGGAAAAATAAAATATAAACCCGTCAGTTGTATAAGAATATTCACTTTCTTTTAAATCTAAAAAAATTCCTCTTTTTGTTTTCATAAAATATCCTTTCTGGAAGAGCTTGTTTATACAAGCTCAAACCCTAGAGCCTTGTTATTAGAATCTTTTGTTTTATTTTTTACAATTTTAATTTCTAATCCGTTTTCACTCTCTAAATCAGATTTACCAAAACATTCTAAATATTTCATTAGTCTTATTGTAAATGTTTTAGAACCTGTAGCGTAGCTTTTTCCGTTATCATCAATTAAAATACAACTCATAGAAGTTTCTGTGTCTTTTAATATTTCTCCTGTTTCTTCGTCAACAATAGGATTTTTCATCGGTTTTTTAAATGTTTTAATTAATATTTCTTTTACTCTTATTAATTCTCCTTCACAATCGTTTAATAAACAATCAACATTATTTTCTAAATTAAATAATTTCTTTTTATCTGTTATATTTGTAAATGTGTGTTTTTCTGTATCGCTATTTCTTCCTAAAAATTCTAATCCTTGAATATTTTCATTACTTTCAACTATTTCTGTAGATTCTACACTTTGCTTTGTCATTTCTTCATTTTCCATAATTTTTTACCTTCTTTCTACTATTTAACGCATAGTTGCTTTTTGACTTGTTTTATTTATATAATCTACTTTATTAGTAGTTACATACTTAATAATTCTTTAAATATTTTATCAATTGTTTTGTCACACTTTTTAGCTAAATTATAATTTTCTTTTAATTCTTTATTACAATTTACTATTTTTTCTAAATTTAAAAGGTCTTGTCCAATTATAAGATTACTTCCTTTTAATTCTATAATTCCATTTTCTATATGTATCATTTACTTTCACCTTCCTTTATATTAATTCCCTCCACTACCCACCACTTTATGTATTTAAGATACTTTCTTTTCTTGTGCTACTTCCATTCCTTTTGCTACTAATAATAAAGTATTTTTATTTTCTTCTGTTAAGTTCTCAAATACTTTTTTCATATCTTCCTGTCTTTCTAACATTTTCATCACCTCACTTTTTTGTCGATTATTTTCTTGTTTTCTTTATTCTATGACTTTTATCGACATTTGTCAATACTTTTTTAAAAATTTATTTAATTTTTGTCGACTATTGACAAAGCAATTATATAATGTTATTATTTTTATCGAAAGGAGTGATAAAAATTGAATACGCGTATTTTACAAATTAGAAAAAATCTTAAATTAACACAACAAGAATTTGCTACACAAATAGGAATTTCACGTTCTTCACTTTCAGAAATGGAACTAAAAACTGCACCAATTACAGAACGTACAATTATTTCTATTTGTGCTAAATTTAACGTCAACGAAGACTGGTTACGCACACGGTAAAGGCGAAATATTTAATACAATTGATAAAAAATTCGACGAATTCTTTTCTATTTATAATAACTTAAACGAACCTTTACAAGATTTCTTATATAAAACTGCTTTGAATTTTTTAGATACTCAAAATCGTTTATAATTCAAGTCTATTAACATAATGTTTTACGGGAAACTATTTTTAGTTTCCTTTTTTCTATTTATGTACATTATTGAGTACATTTTTAAATATTATTCATAAAAATGTTAAATATTTTGTAAAAATCTATTGACAACTACATCATAATGATGTATAATGTATTTAATAAATTAATAGAAAGAATTGATTTTTATGAAAAATAAAATTTTAATAGGTATTATATCTCTACTTTTATTGATTAATATTCGGTTTAATTATTTCCTTGATTTATACTCCTAAAGTTAAACTTCCTTCTAATTTTACTAAATGCTATCAAGAGGATAATTTTTTCGTAGTTTATGATAATAAAACTAAAGTTATGTACTCAGTTAGTGAAGATGATGTTTTATCTCCTCTTTACTTTAGTACAGGAAATTTGCAAGTTTATTCAAAATAGAAAGGATTGATTAAAATGGAAGAAGATATTAAAAATGCTTACTTTGAAGTGGAAAGTTTAGCTTATGATTTAAAATATAAATCAATAAATCAAGATGAAATAAAACAAGGTGATAATATTTATACATTATTACATTTAATTAATAGTTTACTAAAAGAAAATGAAGAACTAAAATTAATTACACAAAATTATAATGCTTTTAAAGTTGATTCACCAAATTCAACTAAAATTATTATTGCTGACAGTGAATATTTTATTGATGGATTTTTTAAAGAAAAAGAAGAATATCATCCAAATGTAAATGCTAATACCTATTTAACTAAACAACAAAAATTACAATTTATTAAGGATTTTTCTAAAATTAAAGTTTGTAATTTATGTAAAGATTTACGGAATTGATAAATCTAATCTTTATCGTCGGAAATACCTCAAATTTTAACGTTGATATGATTTATATGTATATTTTAGAAAAATTAGATAATTTGTTCGATTTTATAAAAAATAATGAAGAAAAATAGTTGTACTTTATTAGTATTTAGGTTATAATAATATTGGTGAACGTAAGGGTTTAATTGTAAGTGTAATCTAGTTTTCCATCTTTTTAGATGACCACGGCGAAGAGTCGCGAAAACTGATTGAACATGGAGTGGTTTCCCGCTTACAAACTCTTACTATCCCAGTTATCACGCTATAGCTTAGTGGTAAAGTATTAAACTTATTTAATTTCATAGGTTCGATTCCTATTAGCGTGTTTTTCATTTGGTTTCCTTTGTATTAATTTTATTATTTGGAGGTGTCAAAAATTGTGGTTTGATGAGTCTTTAAATAGAATTTTATCATATAATGCTATGATGAATATTATTATCGGAGAACGTCGGAGTTGGTAAAACTTATTCTATTTCAAAATTTTCCATAAAAGATTTTATTAATAAAGATAATCAATTCGCTTACATTAGACGTTATAAGTCTGACTTAAAAGAAGCAGTTCCACAATTTTTTGACGCTCTTATAAAAAACGAAGAATTTTCAGATGTTAAGCTTAATACAAAAGGTAAAAAATTTTATTGTAATGACAATATTTGCGGTCACGCAATGACCCTCTCAACTGCTCAAGATTTAAAATCTTCTAACTTTAACAAAGTTAAAAATTTAATTTTTGATGAGTTTATGATTGAAGAGGGTCAGAAAAAATATTATCTTAAAAATGAAGTTGAAATTTTTCTTAATTTAGTTGAAACTATTGCAAGACTTAGAGATGTTAGGATTTTTCTTTTGGGTAATGCCGTTTCTATTACTAATCCTTATTTTTTATATTTTGATTTGAGTTTGCCATATAATTCAGATATAAAGACTTTTAGAAACGGCACTATTTTAGTAAATTATACTAAAAATCAAGAATACAGAGATATAAAAAGAAAATCTAGATTTGGTGAAATGTGTAAACGGTACTTCTTTTGAATCTTATGCTATTGATAATATGTTTATGCAAGATAATACTAATTTTATCGAAAAGAAAAACGGAAATTGTAAGTTTAGTTTTGCTTTTATATTTAATAATCAAACGTTTGGTGTTTGGATTGATAATATTAATTCAAAAATTTTTGTATCTTCTGATTATCTTAAAGATACTCCATTTATGTTTGCAACAACTATTGATGTTCATACACCGAATACTATGTTTTTAAATTCTGCTAAGAAATACGCGTGTTGGCGTATGTTTATTGATAATTATAACCTTGGTAATGTTAGATTTGAGAATCAAAAGATTAAGAACATTGTTCAGCAGTTAATTAAAAATATAATCTTACGTTAACCATTTGAATAGATGTTTGGTA